>ERZ772884.2185-NODE-2185-length-11684-cov-39.845215_pt1 | contig 11684 bp, 8 predicted proteins | sample MGYA00580574_ERZ772884 | MGnify/ENA primary metagenome ERZ772884 (study PRJEB29015, sample SAMEA2737690) | human gut metagenome | biome: human gut; feature: human-associated habitat; material: faeces | place: China | collected 2012 ... | reverse complement strand
TTATCGTCCCACTGTGGCACAAGAGATGGGAGGCGACCATTCCATTAACAAAGCCCTTCAACTCAGCAAAAGTTCGATTTATTCAACAAAGCCTTTTTTTATATACGATCTGACGAATTCAGCAGAAGGAAACTCATCATTCGTGACGAAATAAAAATTAGTTTCCCCATTAATATAGAAATGAGTGTTTACTCACAGAAAGAAAATCAGGAGTAATTATTCTGAAGACAGATAATACAGAAGTCGTACAGCGCATTTAACTCACTTCTCAGGAGGTTAATCACTCTCTATTTGTGGACAACCGACATGTCTTAAGGCTCTGGAATAACGTGTTGATATTTCGATGCGTAGCATGCAGCGGAATATTACCGGATCAATAAAGCAGGAAGAGGCGTTTTAATTCTTTCCGCAGGATGATAGTAGGGTGACTGCCATGTCTGATTATAATGAAAAAAGTGCGATCTCCGCACTTCTCGCAGGTCATTGTTCCGATCCATTTTCCGTGCTTGGCATGCACTCAACCGATGCGGGTCTGGAAGTGCGCGCATTATTACCCGATGCCACCGATGTATGGGTGATTGAACCGAAAACCGGGCGCAAAGTCGGTAAACTCGAATGCCTCGACACACGCGGGTTCTTTAGCGGCGTTCTGCCGCGCCGGAAAAATCCTTTTCGTTACCAGCTGGCCGTCACCTGGCACGGTCAGCAAAACCTGATTGACGACCCCTATCGCTTTGGCCCGCTGCTGCAGGAGCTTGATGCCTGGCTGCTCGCTGAAGGGACTCATCTGCGGCCCTACGAGACGCTGGGAGCCCATGCCGACACCATGGACGGCGTCACCGGGACGCGTTTTTCCGTCTGGGCGCCGAACGCCCGTCGTGTGTCGGTGGTCGGACAGTTCAACTACTGGGACGGCCGCCGCCACCCGATGCGTCTGCGCAAAGAGTCCGGCATCTGGGAGCTGTTTGTCCCCGGCGCGCATAACGGCCAGCTGTATAAGTTCGAGCTGATTGACGCCCACGGCCACCTGCGGGTGAAATCCGACCCGTATGCCTTTGAGGCACAGATGCGCCCGGAAAGCGCGTCGCTTATCTGCGGCATGCCGGAAAAGGTCGAACAGCCACAGTCCCGTCAGCAGGCCAACCAGTTTGATGCACCGATTTCGATTTATGAAGTGCACCTTGGCTCGTGGCGCCGCCACGCCGATAACCATTTCTGGCTCAGCTACCGCGAGCTGGCGGACCAGCTGGTGCCTTACGCGAAGTGGATGGGCTTCACCCATCTGGAGCTGCTGCCGGTAAACGAACATCCGTTCGACGGCAGCTGGGGCTATCAGCCCACCGGGCTGTACGCGCCGACCCGCCGTTTTGGTACCCGTGAAGACTTCCGCTACTTCCTGAATGCTGCCCATGCCGCGGGTCTGAACGTGATCCTCGACTGGGTGCCGGGCCACTTCCCGTCGGATGACTTTGCGCTGGCATCGTTCGACGGCACCGCGTTGTATGAACACAGCGACCCGCGAGAAGGTTATCACCAGGACTGGAATACGCTGATCTACAACTACGGTCGCCGTGAAGTCAGCAACTTTCTGGTCGGGAACGCGCTGTACTGGATTGAACGCTTCGGGATCGACGCCCTGCGCGTGGATGCGGTTGCGTCAATGATCTACCGCGACTACAGCCGCAAAGAGGGGGAGTGGGTGCCCAATGAGTACGGCGGCCGGGAAAACCTCGAAGCGATTGAATTTCTGCGCAATACCAACCGTGTGCTCGGTGAGCAGACGCCGGGAGCGGTCACGATGGCGGAGGAGTCCACCGACTTCGCCGGGGTTACACGACCGTCTTCTACGGGCGGTCTTGGCTTCTGGTTCAAATGGAACCTCGGCTGGATGCATGACACCCTCGACTATATGCAGCTCGATCCCATCTATCGTCGTTATCATCACGACAAGATGACCTTCGGGATGCTCTACAACTACACCGAAAACTTCGTGTTGCCGCTGTCACACGATGAAGTGGTTCACGGCAAAAAATCGATTCTTGACCGGATGCCTGGCGATGCCTGGCAGAAGTTCGCCAACCTGCGCGCCTACTACGGCTGGCTGTTTGCCTTCCCCGGTAAAAAGCTGCTGTTTATGGGCAACGAGTTTGCCCAGGGGCGGGAGTGGAACCACGACGCCAGCCTCGACTGGCATCTGCTGGAAGGGGGCGACAACTGGCATCACGGGGTGCAGCGTCTGGTGCGCGATCTGAACCATACCTATCGCCACCATAAGGCACTGCACGAACTGGATTTTGACCCCTACGGCTTTGAATGGCTTGTTGTGGATGACCACGAACGGTCGGTGTTTATCTTTGTCCGTCGCGATAAAGCCGGGAACGAGATAATCGTGGCGAGCAACTTCACGCCAGTACCGCGTCACGGCTATCGCTTCGGGATTAACCAGCCGGGGCGCTGGCGTGAAGAGCTGAACACCGACTCGATGCACTACCACGGGAGCAACACCGGCAACGGCGGCTGCGTGGCAAGCGAGGCGATCGCCAGCCACGGTCGGGAGCATTCGCTGTCGGTGACTCTGCCGCCGCTGGCGACAATCTGGCTGGTACGGGAATCTGCAGGGCAATAAAACGCGCAGCTGATTTATTGCAGCTGACTTATTACCGGAGGTGATCACTTCTGAATTATTTTGCAGAAGAGTGAGGCTTTTTCTTCATTATTTTCTTTTATGGCTTTTATTTAATGGCAGGACATTATTATGAGTAAACTTGAATATACTGACAACTTAATGCTGTCGCGCCAGTTACCGCTTAAATCCGTGGCCCTGATCCTCGCCGGCGGACGTGGCACACGATTAAAAGACCTGACCACTATTCGCGCAAAACCTGCGGTGCATTTCGGCGGTAAATTCAGAATTATTGATTTTGCTTTATCGAATTGTATTAACTCCGGAATAAGACGTATCGGGGTCATTACACAATATCAGTCCCATTCACTGGTGCAGCATATTCAACGCGGCTGGGCATTCTTTAACGAAGAAATGAATGAGTTCGTGGATTTATTACCGGCGCAGCAGCGGGTGCATGGTGAGAACTGGTATCGGGGGACGGCGGATGCCGTGACCCAGAATCTGGATATTATCCGCCGCTATGATGCGGAATATGTCGTTATTCTGGCCGGGGACCATATCTATAAACAAGATTATTCGCGGATGCTGCTCGATCACGTTGAAAAAGGGGCGCGCTGTACCGTGGCCTGCCTGCCGGTCCCGGTTGAAGAGGCAAGCGCTTTTGGCGTCATGGCCGTGGATGAGAATGACAAAATCATTGAATTTGTTGAAAAACCGGCTAATCCGCCCACCATTCCTGGCGATGAAACCCGCTCGCTTGCCAGTATGGGCATTTATGTGTTTGATGCGGAATATCTCTACCAGCTGCTGGAAGACGACGATCGGGATGAACACTCCACCCATGATTTTGGCAAAGATATTATTCCCAGGATAACGGCGGCAGGTGAAGCGTATGCGCATCCGTTCCCGCGCTCCTGCGTTCAGTCGGATAATAATGCCGAGCCATACTGGCGCGATGTCGGAACCCTGGAGGCGTACTGGAAAGCGAATCTGGATTTAGCCTCAGTAGTGCCAGAGCTGGACGTTTATGACCGTAACTGGCCTATCCGTACCTATGTCGAATCGCTGCCCAGCGCCAAATTTGTTCAGGACCGTTCCGGCAGTCATGGCATGACCATGAATTCTCTGGTCTCCGGCGGCTGTATTATTTCTGGCTCGGTGGTGGTGCAGTCGGTTCTATTTTCCAGAGTTCGGATTAACTCGTTCTGTAATATTGATTCGTCGGTTTTATTACCGGGCGTCTGGGTCGGTCGCTCCTGCAGGATAAGACGCTGCGTGATCGACCGGGGATGCGTTATTCCGGAGGGGACGGTGATTGGCGAAAATGCCGTTGAGGATGCGCGACGCTTTTATCGTTCGGAAGAAGGCATCGTTCTGGTTACCAAAGAAATGCTGAACCGACTTGAACTATGAAGCCGTTGGCGGAAATAAAAGCTGCCGCAGCTGTGATTGCCGTCATTGGCATCGCGTCGCCTTCATGCCTGAATAATTAAGGAGCATCCATGCGAGTTTTACATGTAGGAGCGGAGATGTTCCCTCTGTTGAAAACGGGGGGGCTGGCTGATGTGACCGGTGCTCTCCCGGCGGCGCAAATAGCCGAGGGCGTGGATACCCGCGTGCTGCTGCCGGGGTTTCCCGCGATCCGCGACGGAGTAGGGGAACCGCAGGTGGTGGCCAGCAGGGAGACCTTCGCCGGGCCGATGACGCTGTTGTTTGGCGACTTTAACGGCGTGGGCATCTATCTGATTGATGCCCCGCATCTCTATGACCGACCGGGTAATCCTTATCATGACCCGCAGATGCAGGATTATCCCGATAACGTCCTGCGTTTCGCGCTGTTGAGTTGGGTCGCGGCTGAGCTTGCTGGCGGTCTGGATCCGTTCTGGCGGTCTGGATCCGTTCTGGCGGCCTGAAATCGTCCACGCCCATGACTGGCATGCGGGCCTCACGCCGGCTTATCTGGCCGCCCGCGGCAACCCCGCCAGGTCAGTGTTTACGGTGCACAACATTGCCTATCAGGGCTTGTTCCTCGCCCGGCATATGGCGGAGATCGCTTTACCGTGGTCATTCTTCCAGATGCATGGGGTGGAGTTTAAAGGACAGATCTCCTTCCTTAAGGCGGGCCTCTATTTCGCTGACCATATCACCACCGTCAGCCCGACGTATGCCCGTGAAATTACCGAACCGCAGTACGCGTTCGGTCTGGAAGAGTTGCTGCGGCAACGTCAGCGGGAAGGGCGACTGTCGGGGATCCTTAACGGCGTCGACGAAAGCATCTGGGATCCGCGCCGCGATCCGCTGCTGGCTGCGCCTTACGACCGGAACTCGCTGGCTGAGAAAGCGAAGAACAAGCAGCAGCTGCAGACGACGCTGGGGCTGAAGGAGGACGGCCGGGCGCTGTTGTTCACCGTCGTGAGCCGGCTCACCAGCCAGAAGGGGCTGGATCTGCTCCTTGGCGCACTGCCGGGAATCATTGCGCAGGGAGGGCAGCTGGCGCTACTGGGATCCGGCGACCCGGATTTGCAGGCCCGTTTTCTTGCCGCTGCGGCGCAATACTCCGGGCAGGTGAGTATCCGGATCGGTTACGACGAGGCGCTGTCGCATCAGATGATTGGCGGCGCCGACGTCATCCTGGTGCCCAGCCGTTTTGAACCCTGCGGTCTGACCCAGCTCTATGGCCTTCGCTACGGCACATTGCCGCTGGTTCGTCGCACCGGCGGACTGGCGGATACCGTCGCCGACTGTTCGCTCGAAAACCTTGCTGACGGGATCGCGAGCGGATTTGTGTTTACCGACAGCGAGACTGAATCACTATTACATGCCATCCACCGGGCCTTTGTCCTGTGGTCCCGTCCATCGCTGTGGCGGTACGTGCAACGTCAGGCAATGAGCATGGATTTTAGCTGGCAAATTGCCGCTAAGTCTTTCCACCAGTTGTATCAGCGTATTATTTAATTGCTACGGATAAGAAAAATGGAACCACGCTTAAGTTATATTTCACCCAGTCTGAATGAAGAAGCGCTACAGCATGCTATCGCTTATAAGCTCATGTTTATTCTTGGTAAAGATCCCTCACTTGCCAATAAACATGAATGGCTCAACGCCACGCTGTTCGCCGTTCGCGATCGGCTGGTAGAACGTTGGCTGCGGGCGCATCGGGCGCGGATCTCGCAGCAGGCCCGGCAGGTTTATTATCTGTCGATGGAGTTTCTCATCGGCCGAACCCTCTCTAATGCCTTACTGTCGCTGGGCATCTATGAGGATGTGAAAACGGCTCTGGCAGGGATGGGGCTGGATCTGGAAGAGCTGATTGATGAGGAGAACGATCCGGGGCTGGGCAACGGCGGTCTCGGTCGTCTGGCGGCCTGTTTTCTCGATTCCCTGGCCACACTGGGGCTGCCAGGCCGCGGCTATGGTATCCGCTACGACTACGGTATGTTCAAGCAAAACATCATCGACGGCCGGCAGATGGAGTCACCGGACTACTGGCTGGAGTACGGTAACCCGTGGGAATTCGAGCGCCATAAAACCCGCTATACCGTGCGCTTTGGCGGACGTGTTCAACATGAGGGCAAAAACTCACGCTGGCTGGAAACCGAAGAAATTATTGCCGTGGCCTACGATCAGATTATCCCGGGTTATGACACCGATGCCACCAACACCCTGCGTTTGTGGAGTGCCCAGGCCAGCAGTGAAATTAATCTCGGTAAATTTAACCAGGGGGACTATTTCGCCGCCGTGGAGGATAAGAACCACTCTGAGAACGTTTCCCGCGTGCTTTACCCGGACGACTCGACCTATTCCGGGCGTGAACTGCGCCTGCGTCAGGAGTATTTCCTTGTTTCGGCGACGGTACAGGACATCCTCACCCGTCATTACCAGCTGTATCAAACCTATGACAACCTGGCGGATAAAATTGCTATCCACCTCAATGACACCCATCCGGTGCTGTCGATCCCGGAGCTGATGCGTCTGCTGATTGACGAACACCGCTTCAGCTGGGATGACGCGTTTGAGGTGACCTGTCGGGTCTTCTCCTACACCAACCATACCCTGATGAGCGAAGCGCTGGAGACCTGGCCTGTCGATATGCTGGGGAAAATCCTGCCGCGCCATTTGCAGATTATCTTCGAGATTAATGACTATTTTCTGAAAACGATGCAGGAGCACTATCCCGATGATATGGCGTTGCTGAGCCGGACCTCGATTATTGATGAGTCCAATGGTCGCCGCGTGCGGATGGCCTGGCTGGCGGTAGTGGTCAGTCACAAGGTTAACGGCGTGTCGGAACTGCACTCCCGGCTGATGGTGGAGTCGCTATTTGCCGATTTCGCCAGAATCTTTCCGCGCCGCTTCACCAACGTGACTAACGGCGTCACGCCGCGCCGCTGGCTGGCTGCCGCTAACCCGTCCCTTGCCGCGGTTCTGGACCGCCATATCGGCCAGACCTGGCGAACGGATTTAAGCCAGCTGAGCGAAATGGGGGAATATCAGGATTATCCGCTGGTTAACCAGGCCGTCAGCGCCGCCAAACTGGCGAATAAACAGCGTCTGGCCGATTATATCGCCCGTCAGCTGGGCGTGGTGGTGAACCCGAACGCGCTGTTTGATGTGCAAATTAAACGGATCCACGAATATAAACGCCAGCTGATGAATGTGCTGCATGTGATCACCCGCTACAACCGTATCAAGGCGGACCCGCAGGCCGAATGGGTGCCGCGAGTGGTGATTTTCGCCGGCAAAGCCGCGTCCGCTTACCACACGGCAAAACAGATCATCCATCTGATAAACGACGTCGCCAAAGTCATCAACAGCGATCCGCAGATTGGCGACAGACTAAAGGTGGTGTTCATTCCCAACTACAGCGTCAGTCTGGCGCAGATGATCATTCCGGCCGCGGACCTTTCTGAGCAGATTTCGCTGGCAGGGACTGAAGCCTCCGGGACCAGTAATATGAAGTTCGCCCTCAACGGTGCGCTGACCATTGGCACGCTGGACGGCGCCAACGTTGAGATGTTGGAGCACGTGGGTGAGGACAATATCTTTATCTTCGGTAATACCGCTGCAGAGGTCGAGGCGCTGCGCAGCAACGGTTATCAGCCGCGTGATTACTACGACCAGGATCAAGAGCTGCGCCAGGCGCTGACCCAGATGGGGACCGGGGTGTTCAGCCCACAGGAGCCGGGCCGCTATCGCGGTCTGCTGGATTCGCTGATCAACTTTGGCGACCACTATCAGGTGCTGGCCGATTACCGCAGCTATGTTGACTGTCAGGACAAGGTGGATGCGCTCTACCGAACCCCGGAAGAGTGGACCGCCAAAGCGATGCTCAACATAACCCACATGGGCTATTTTTCATCGGACCGTACGGTGCGGGAGTATGCGCAAAAGATCTGGTATATCGACAAAACGCAACTCTGAGCGCGTACTGACAACCAGGAAACGCCGGGGCGGGTGGCAGGAGACCGGCCCCGTCGATGAGCGACCCGGCAGCAACACATAAATAAGCCTGACGGATATGACAGGAGAGAAAAATGACGGACAGTAAACGCGCAGGGGAGCCTGCACAACAGAGTGATTTGATTAACGTCGCTCAGCTGACCGCGCAGTACTACGTACTGAGGCCGGAAGCGGGCAACGCGGAGCATGCGGTGAAGTTTGGTACCTCTGGCCATCGTGGCAGTGCAGGGCGCCATAACTTCAATGAGCAGCATATTCTGGCGATCGCGCAGGCGATTGCGGAAGACCGCGCCAGGAACGGGATTACCGGTCCCTGCTACGTGGGTAAAGATACCCACGCGCTCTCCGAACCGGCCTTTATTTCCGTACTGGAAGTGCTGGCGGCCAACGGCGTTGATGTTATCGTGCAGGAACACAACGGTTTCACCCCGACGCCGGCCATTTCCAATGCCATCCTGGTGCACAACAAAAAAGGTGGTCCGCTGGCAGACGGCATCGTGATCACGCCGTCTCATAACCCGCCGGAAGATGGCGGTATTAAGTACAACCCGCCGAACGGCGGCCCGGCGGATACCAACGTCACCAAAGTGGTAGAGAATCGCGCTAACGAACTGCTGGCCTCGGGTCTGCAGGGCGTCAGGCGCATCTCCCTCGATGCGGCACTGGCATCCGGTCATGTTAAAAAGCAGGATCTGGTACAGCCGTTTATCGAAGGGCTGGCGGATATCGTCGACATGGCGGCAATTCAGAAAGCCGGCCTCAAGCTCGGGATCGATCCGCTGGGCGGGTCCGGTATCGAATACTGGAAACGTATTGCCGGGCACTACAAGCTCGACCTGACTATCGTCAACGATCACGTCGATCAAACCTTCCGCTTTATGCATCTGGATAAAGACGGCGCCATTCGCATGGACTGCTCATCTGAGTGCGCAATGGCGGGCCTGCTGGCGCTGCGCGATAAGTTTGACCTGGCTTTTGCTAACGATCCAGATTATGACCGTCACGGCATCGTCACGCCGGCAGGGCTGATGAACCCGAACCACTATCTGGCGGTGGCGATTAACTACCTGTTCCAGCATCGCCCGCAGTGGGGCCAGGATGTGGCGGTGGGCAAGACGCTGGTCTCTTCCGCGATGATCGACCGTGTGGTGAACGACCTCGGCCGCAGGCTGGTTGAAGTGCCGGTGGGCTTTAAATGGTTTGTTGACGGCCTGTTCGACGGCAGCTTCGGCTTCGGCGGAGAAGAGAGCGCGGGCGCCTCGTTCCTGCGTTTTGACGGAACGCCGTGGTCGACCGACAAAGACGGGATCATCATGTGCCTGCTGGCGGCGGAAATCACCGCCGTCACCGGTAAAAACCCGCAGGAGCACTACGACGAACTGGCCGCCCGCTTCGGCGCGCCGAGCTATAACCGGCTGCAGGCTTCGGCCACTTCCGCACAGAAAGCGGTGCTGTCGAAGCTGTCGCCGGAAATGGTCAGGGCCAGTCAGCTGGCGGGTGACCCGATCACTGCGCGTCTGACCGCCGCGCCGGGCAACGGCGCATCGATTGGTGGCCTGAAAGTGATGACCGACAACGGCTGGTTCGCCGCCCGACCGTCAGGTACGGAAGACGCTTACAAGATCTACTGCGAGAGCTTCCTCGGGGAAGCACATCGCAAGCAGATCGAGAAAGAAGCGGTGGAAATCGTGAATAGCGTGCTAGCGGCGCACCAGTAGAGCAGTTGACGTACTCCGCTGAGCCGGAGTACGTCATAGTTACCCGGCGACACCAATACAGGCACCACTTTGTCAGAACATAAGGAACGGGACGCTTCGCAAAAGGTATTGCTGCGGGGACTATATGAATATCTATGTTATTACCAATAATAATTTCATGCTTGTAGGTCTGAAATGTATGTTCAGCGACAACAGCCTCTCCGTCAACAGGGTTGTGTTTTCACGGGTCAGCGATATTGCCTTCAGCAACAGCGATGTGGTGATTGTGGAGTCAGAGCTGAACACCGGCGATGCCGAACGTCTCAAGTACCTACACATTTCACCGGTCAATCTTATCTTTTTATTAAAACCGGCGTCAGGAATGAGCGGGACAGGGCGTGAAGCGGTATGCATTGACACTGAATTAAGCGGTAATGAATATCTCATGATGAGGCAGGCGTTTAAAAAAATGGGGATCAATCTGAAGAGGGACAAGTTGTCATTTACCAAAAGAGAAACACATGTTATCAATATGATTTTAAATGGTTATTCGATAGATGAAATTTCCCGTAGCCTGCTGATCTCCAAAAAAACGGTTCAGTCTTTTGTCGGTATTGTTTTGCATAAACTGAATACCACCAAAATAAGTGGAATATACCGCAAAAAAAATCTCATCATCGACAGTTTTGCCAGGAGGAGCCTGCATCGTTAGGATGCCCTATAAACTAATGATCTGCTTATGGAAAGTCACTATTTCATATATTAAGTTTCAACTAAATTTGTTATAAATTATTTTATGTTGTTATGTTGAACGGGGTTTGATTATTGGTATGCTTCAGAAAAAATAAACATACATCATGGGTGCTAACATGATGAAAATATATGAAACTATAGTCATCAAATGATTTAAGCATACAATAAATAATATAGGATTATATCCTCTATCTGTGAATGGTGGGCGGCAGAGGAAAAACGGGATATATATTTATGCATTTCATCTTTTTATTATAAAAAACTGTTATGTAAATTCTGTAGCGGGAGGGGGTATGTTTAGTGAAGACGCACACTATGAATTTCTAAAAAGATATTACAGAGCGGAGTTTTTTGAAGGAAGAAATGGTTCCATTTGGGGAATAAATTATTCTTACAATTTGGCAAGGGTGGGTATGAATATGCTTGAAAGATATGGCTATGGGATAATATTAAAGCATGAATCTATCACTGGTGAAACCATTTACTATGATCGTAGTCTGACGATACTATTTGGTGACAGAATTACACAGGCCCTGGGAGGTCAGTATTGCAACAGAGAAATGAGAGAATAATGATTTAATATATTTTTTAATCGCTCGTTAAACATTGGAACTTTTCTCAGAACGTGACTGCAATGTCTTCAACGCATCTAACATGTCGTCGCCGTTCAGTGAGCGCTGCGATTATTTCTCTGTTGGTTTTCTGCGCCGCCGCAAAGAGCCATCACCGGCAGGGATCGCCTGTGAACGGTTGTTATCGCGTTTATCCTGAACATCAATCTAAATTGAAATGTCCGCATGTAGGTTATGTTTCAGCCTTTGCCGAAGATGTCTTTACTCCGGGTCTGAAGTTGCTGCAGGGCTTCCAGCATGTCGTTATGGTCCAGACTTCGTTGTGATTTCTTGCCGGGTTGTTTCTTTCTGCGTGAGGTCTGGCCGTCCAGTGATGGCAGGGCCTGTGAGCGGGTGTTGTCCCGTTTGTCCTGAACCAGCTTTATCATTTCCAGGGCACGTCCCAGACGCTTGTTGGGGTCACCTCAGAAAACGGAATCTATGGTCACTCCCGTTTTTGCAACACCGATTTTGACGATAAATTGGCTTGCTTGAATCTATCCGGCGTCTGAATGGGATTTTATTCCCGCGCCTCGA
>ERZ772884.2182-NODE-2182-length-11701-cov-9.702731_pt1 | contig 11701 bp, 7 predicted proteins | sample MGYA00580574_ERZ772884 | MGnify/ENA primary metagenome ERZ772884 (study PRJEB29015, sample SAMEA2737690) | human gut metagenome | biome: human gut; feature: human-associated habitat; material: faeces | place: China | collected 2012 ... | reverse complement strand
GGGTTCGCGGTTTCGCTGTTCGCCATGGCCAAGCTCGCTGCGCCCTATTTCAGCGACGGCGGCATGGACTTTGACGGCATCCGTCTGTTATTGCGGCTCCATCCCGTGGCGGCGGTCCGCTATGAGTGCGCCCGCGCCGCGGCCCTGCTGCACGCGGCCTGGCGGGACGATATTCTGCCCACACTCCACGGTGAGACGACCTACATCGGCGGCGGCTGTGTGACGTTTTTGGCCGTTGTGCTCGTCGCGGTGGTCTGCCTTGTCTGGGATAAGCACAAAGGCCGCCCGCTGGTGCTCAAGGGCTGTGCGCTGTTTTGCAGCGCGGTCATTGCGCTGGTACTGCTGTTCATGTACAACATCGACCCGCGCCACATGATGCTGCTGGCCATCCTGCTGCTGGGGGCCGTCGTTGTCGAGGACGCCGCGCCCGCCGCCGTCTGGCTGCCGGTGCTCGTCGTCCTGCTGCTGCCGATGAACTTCCAGCGCGGCAGCCTGCCCGAGAAAAACGCCGAAATGGCCGCCCAGATGCAGACCGTCGAGGCCGCCCTGACCGCCAGCGTGCAGGATGCCGAGGCCGACCCCTGGGACCACACGCTGGCTTACGCCTATGACGACGGGGTGTTCCACGGCTATCTCTACGCAGTGCCGGACGGCATGGGCATTGAATTTGACAAAAACAGCTACCTCTGGGACGAGGAAAACCCGATTTCCTCCCGCTACGTGATGTGCGGCCACGACACCCGCGTTGCCGCCCGTCTGCTGGCCGAGAACTGGCAGCAGGTCGTCTCCACCGAGGATCTGGTGATCTATAAGCGCCCGTGAGCGCAGAAGGAAGTACACAGCTATGCAGAAAATATCTTACGTGATCCCGTGCTACCGCTCCCAGCACACCGTGGGCGGCGTGGTGGCGGAGATCGCCGCCACCATGCAGACCCTGCCGCAGTATGACTACGAGGTCATTCTGGTGAACGACTGCTCGCCGGATGATACCTTCGGCACGATCCGCAGCCTTGTGGCGGCGGACAGCCATGTCGTGGGCGTGGACCTGGCGAAAAACTTCGGCCAGCATGCGGCGCTGATGGCGGGCTTTCACAAGTGCAGCGGCGACATCGTCGTCTGCCTCGACGACGACGGCCAGACCCCGGCGGACGAGGTTGGCAAGCTGCTGGCAAAAATTGACGAGGGCTATGACGTCGTCTACGCCAGCTATGACACGAAGCGTCAGGCCGGCTGGCGCAACTTGGGCAGCTGGGTCAACAGCAAAATGACCGAGATCATGCTGGGCAAGCCGCCGGAGCTCGTCGTCAACAGCTACTTTGCGGCGCGCCGCTTCATTGTGGACGAGATGCTGCGCTATGAGCACTGCTACCCCTACGTCATCGGGCTGGTGCTGCGCTCCACCAAGCGCATCTGCAACGTGCCGGTGCACCACCGCGCCCGTGAGGAGGGCCGCAGCGGCTACACGCTGAGCAAGCTGCTGAATCTCTGGATGAACGGCTTTACGTCGTTTTCCGTCAAGCCGCTGCGCATTGCGACCTACATCGGCACGCTGTTTGCCATGGCGGGCTTTCTCTACTTTATCTATATCATCATCGACCACTTTACCCGCGCGGCGGCCCCCATCGGGTGGGCGTCCACCACGGCGCTGCTGCTGCTGCTCGGCGGCATGATCCTGGTCGTACTGGGCATTATGGGCGAGTACGTGGGCCGCATCTACATGTGCGCCAACGCCGCGCCCCAGTACGTCGAGCGCGAGGTCATCCGGCATGAGGAGGACGACGCATGAAGCAGGCAAAATGGTTCCTGCTGCTGCATGTGATCCTGGGCATCTATGCGGGCAGCAGCGTGTGCAGCAAGCTGGCCGCGCAGCAGCCGTTTTTGAGCGCGGCGTTTATCGTGCTGTACGGCCTGATGCTGCTGGCGCTGGTCGTCTACGCGGTGGGCTGGCAGCAGGTCATCAAGCATCTGCCGCTGACGACGGCCTACGCGAACAAGGCCGTCACCGTGGTGTGGGGCATTCTGCTGGGTCTGGCCGTTTTTGGTGAGGCCGTCACGCCGCGCCAGGTCATCGGTGCGGTCATCATTATATGCGGCATCGTGCTTTTTGTACGGGCCGACAATGAGGAGGAGGGCGGCAAATGAGTCAGGCACAGCTGCCCTATGTACTGCTGTATCTGTGCAGCACGTTCCTCTCCGCGGTCTCGCAGGTGCTTTTGAAGAAGGCTGCGCTGCGGGAGCACAAGTCAGTCTTGGCCGAGTACACCGACTGGCGGGTGATTTTAGGCTATGCCCTCTTTGTGGGCTGCACGCTCTTAACGATGCTGGCCTACAAGGGCGTACCGCTCAACGTCGGGCCTGTACTGGAAGCAACAGGCTATATTTACGTCACGATTTTTGGCGTTACGATCTTCCACGAGAAGATGAACCCCAAAAAGCTCGCCGCACTGGCGATGATTTTGGTCGGCATCCTTGTATATGCGCTGTAACTAAAAACGTCCTGCCTGCAACATTGCGCAGACAGGACGTTTTTTATTTGGGCATTTGGGATTTCTTTGGTTCTTTCTTTGCAAAGAAAGAAGATACGTACTCTCTATTACAGCCTTTCCGGTACGCGGCGCTCGCGGCGCTGCACCGGGCTTCTCTGCAAAACGGTGGCGGCATGATCCAGCAACAGCGCCAGCAGCAGGCCCAACACCACGTCAATGACACTGTGCTGCTTGAGCAGTATCGTGGACAGCGAGATCGACACACACAGCACCATGGCGGCGGGGCGCATCCAGCGGCGGCGCGGGGCATCAAAGATTGCACTGCGGTAGTATGCCAGCATCAGCGTGACCGAATTGAACACATGGATGGACGGGCAGACGTTCATCGGCGTGTCGCTGCGGTAGATCATCCGCACAAGCTGCGCAAAAATGTCGGTGCCCGGCACGTACTTCGGGCGCAGGGCAAGACCGTTAGGCACAATGGCATAGAACAGAAGCGTCATCGTCATGCCGGTGAACAGCGGAATGCACAGCCGCCAGAAATCCTCCCGCGGGGCCTTATACAGCAGATAAAACAGCGTAAACGGGATCCACGGAAACCACAAAATATACGGTACAATGGCATATTTGCAGAACGGGATCAAATCGTCCAGCTGGCAGTGTACCCACAGATCCGGTGTCTGGATCGTGCGCTCCAGCAGCGCAAAAAACGATAAGTAAAACAAAGCATAGAGCGCCATGAACCAGACCGGATGGCGCGAACACCAGTTACGCATACATTTACACCCTTTCGATGATGTACTATTATACGCCGCACGCGGCGCACAAAACAAGCGACAATCTGCACAATTCGCAGCTGCATTTTCGACAGGATATTGTGGAGATTTTGTCTATGCCGCCTTCTGTATACTAATACGAATGGCCGCGCGGGAATAATGCGTTACAGATGTGAAAGAGTTGTAAACAAACAAATGGCGGAGCGGTAGCGGCCGGGCATGCCCGGCCCTACAGGGCAGCAAAAAGGAGCCCGTCACGAAGGGACGAGCTCCTCGGCTTATACTGTATTTTACTCTCCCAGTACCGCGGGATGGCCGGTCGGGGTGTGCTCGCTCTGGAATTTCAGCGCGGCGGCGATGAAGCCCTTGAACAGGGGGTGCGCACGGTTCGGGCGGCTCTTGAACTCGGGGTGGAACTGCGCGCCCAGATGGAAATCGCGGCCCGGGATCTCCACAGCCTCCACAAGGCGTCCGTCCGGGCTGGTACCGGCGATGACCAGACCCTTCTCCTCGAACTCAGCGCGGAACTCGTTGTTGAACTCATAGCGGTGGCGGTGGCGCTCGTCGATCTCCGTCGTGCCGTAGCAGTCGGCCATCTTCGTGCCCGGAGTGATGACGCAGGGGTACTTGCCCAGACGCATCGTGCCGCCCTTCGTCTCAACGCCCTGCTGGTCCGGCATCAGGTCAATGACGTTGTGCTGGCCCTCGGGCGTAAATTCGCTGGAGTTGGCATCGGCGTAGCCCAGTACGTTGCGGGCGTACTCCATGACCATGATCTGCATGCCCAGGCAGATGCCGAAGTAGGGCACGTGGTTCTCACGCGCGTACTGTGCAGCCTGGATCATGCCCTCGATGCCGCGGTCACCAAAGCCGCCCGGCACAATGATGCCGTCCACGTCGCCCAGCTCGTCGGCGCAGCAGGCCTGGTCGACGAGATGCTCACTGTCGACCCACTTGATCTCGACCTTGCTCTCGTTCTCAAAGCCCGCGTGGTACAGGCTCTCCATGACGCTCAAATAAGCGTCGTGCAGCTTGACATACTTGCCGACCAGCGCAATCGTGCAGGTCTTGCTGCGGGTCGCAATGCGGCTGATGAGCGCCTTCCACTCGGTCAGATCGCTCGGCGGGGTCTGCAGGTGCAGCTGGCGGGCCACGACGTTCGTCAGACCGGCGGATTCCAGCATCAGCGGGCACTCGTACAGGCTCGGCATCGTCAGGTTTTCAATGACGCAGTCGGGGCGCACGTTGCAGAACATGCTGATCTTGCGCTTGATGTCGTTGCCTACAGGGCCGTCGGCGCGCAGGACGATGATGTTCGGCGCAATGCCCATGCCCTGCAGCTCCTTGCAGGAGTGCTGCGCGGGCTTGGACTTGTATTCGTCGGAGCCGGAGATGTAAGGCACCAGTACGACATGGATATAGCAGCAGTTCTCGGGGCCCTGCTCCAGACCGACCTGACGGATGGCCTCCAGGAAGGGCTGGCTCTCAATGTCGCCGGTGGTGCCGCCGATCTCGGTGATGACGACGTCCGCCTCGGTGCTCTTGGCCAGATTATAGATGTAGCTCTTGATCTCGTTGGTGATGTGGGGGATGATCTGCACGGTCTGGCCCAGATAAGCGCCCTGACGCTCCTTGTTCAGGACGTTCCAGTAGACCTTGCCGGTGGTCAGGTTCGAGTATTTGTTCAGATTTTCGTCGATAAAGCGCTCATAATGGCCGAGGTCGAGGTCTGTCTCGGTGCCGTCGTCGGTCACGAACACCTCGCCGTGCTGCAGCGGGCTCATCGTGCCCGGGTCAACGTTGATGTAGGGGTCCAGCTTCTGGCTGGCCACCTTCAGTCCGCGGGTCTTGAGCAGACGTCCCAGGCTGGCCGCTGTGATGCCCTTGCCCAGGCCCGACACAACGCCGCCGGTCACAAAAATATACTTCGTTGCCATAATTCACCCTCCATGTCGGCGGATGCCAAACAACAGCGCCCGCCATATCCCAAAAAATTATCCTTTCCATTATACATCGGAAAAAACAGCTTTTGCAATATGGCGGGCATATTTTCTTTATTAAATTTGCAAAAAGTGGGTTTTACTTTGGATTCTTCAGCGCGCGTTCGTGTACTTCAGGATCTCGCCGATCAGCACCTTCATGTCCAGCGGCTTGCCCACGTGGCTGTTCATGCCCGCGTCCAGGCAGGCCTTCACGTCGTCGGCAAAGACATTGGCCGTCATGGCGATGATGGGCGTGCCCTCGCCGGGCCCCTTGCCCTCAAACGCCCGGATGTACCGGGTAGCCTCCAGCCCGTTCATCTCGGGCATCATGACGTCCATCAGAATCGCGTCATAGGTGCGCGGTGCTGCGTTCTGGATGGCCTCCAGCGCCAGTCTGCCGTTCTCAACGGCGGTGATGCTGGCCCCCTGCTCCTCCAGCAGGGTTGTGGCGATCTCACTGTTCAGCTCGTTATCCTCGGCCAGCAGCAGGTGCAGACCGGCCAGCGGCAGCACAGTTTCCGCTGCCGCGGGGGCAGCTGCGGCAGTCTCTGCCCCCGCGGCGGGGGCATCGTCCCAACTGCTGCCGGACGCGGCTGCCGATGCGGCTGCCGATGCGGCATGCCGCACGACCACGGACGGCTCGGTCTTGGGCGGTGTGCCCAAGGGCAGCGACAGCCGCACAATGAAGGTCGAACCCTTGCCGGGCTCACTCTCGACATCGAGCGAGCCGTGCATCTGGTCAACGAGCTTCTTTGTGATGGCCATGCCCAGACCCGTGCCCTTGTAGTGGGTGCGGCTCGAGCGCTGCTCCTGCGTGAACGGCTCAAAAATATGCTGCAGGAATTCCTCGCTCATACCGATGCCGTTGTCCTTGATCTCCATCCGCAGGTGGACAAGACCTTCTTCAAACAGCGTTTCCTTGGCGCGGAAGTTGATCTCGCCGCCGTCGGGCGTGTACTTCACGGCGTTGGAAAGAATGTTGATAAGCACCTGCCGGATATGCAGCTCACTGCCGATCAGGTACGGGTGCCAGAACGGGCCGATCTGCTTTGTGAAGGTCATGTGCCGGTCCACGATCTGGCCCTCCACGATGGAGCAGCAGGAATCCAGCAGCGCCCGCAGATCAAACGATGTGTCCAGCATCTGCATATTGCCGGATTCGATTTTGGTCATGTCCAGCACGTCGTTGATGAGGGAGAGCAGGTGGGACGCCGCACCGCGCATCTTGGTCATGCAGTCCCGCACGCGGGCCTTGTTGTCAAAGTTGTCCTCGGCAATGTCCAGCATACCCATAATGCCGTTGATGGGCGTGCGGATGTCGTGGGACATGTTGGACAGGAACTCCGTCTTGGCGACGCTGGCCTCCTCGGCCTTGCGCAGGGCTTTTTCGGTCTCGGCGCGGAACCGTTGGGAGCGGATGGCCAATGCGATGCAGACCGCGGTAACCAGAACGCACAGGCCGGTCAGCACGATAATGGCCGGATACTGATAGGCCAGCCGCGTCAGGGAGAACGGCTGCTGCCCCAGGTTGATGTAGGCGTTGGTGATGGTGCTGATCTCGGCGCGGGTCAGGCTGTCGATGCTCTTGTTCAGCACAGTGCGCAGCAGCACATCGTAGTCCTGCCGGACGCCGATGCAGAAATTGCGCTGCTCGTCGCTCAGCATCGAGCGCAGCTCGTTGTGCGTGTCGTCAAAGACCGTGCGCTCGGCCTGGTAGGTGTAGGTATAGTAAGCATCGACGGTCCCGTCGCGCACGGCGGCCAGACAGTCATCAAAGGAATTCAGGTACTCTATATGGGCCGTGTCGCTCAGGCCGGGCATTTCCAGCGAGGAGGGGGAAAAATCGTATGCGACAGCAACATTGTTCAGCGCGCCGTTGTGGCGGCGCAGCAGCACCCAGGAAAACTCCGCCGACAGATAGCTGTCGGTCAGCTTGTAGCCGTAGTCCTCCGCCTGGGACATGTCGTCGGTCAGGTCAATGACAAAATCCGCCTGCCCGTCCGCCAGCATGGCCTTGTACTCGCTGCGGTCCGCGGGCTTCAGGAATTTGTAGCGCAGCCGCGCCCGGCCTGCTGCCTTTTGGAAAATATCCACCATGATGCCGGTGGGCATGCCGTCCGGCGTCATGTAGGAGTAAGGGTAGCGGTCCGGGTTGACAAGCACCGTGAACGCCGTGTCTGCGTCGTTGCAGGCGGTGACATAGTTTTCCTCGGCGTCGGTCAGATTAATTTTGCTGCTGGTATGGCTGCCGGTGTAGTATTTGTTGAACAGGGTCGTGCGCCAGCTGGGGTTGTCGCGGTTCATCGCCGCAATAGCGTTGTTGACGAGCCGCAGCGTGGGGGCATCACCCTTGCGCACGGCAATATAGCTGTCCTGCACGTCAAAGGTGTCAATGATCCATTCGTTCTTCGTCTGGCGCATCCGGTTGGAGACGGCGGCGGTGATCTCCCCGGTGCGCAGGGCGCTGGACAGCTCCTCATCGGTATCATAGGACACCAGGGTGTAGCGGAAGCCGTGCTCCTCGGCGTAGGCTTTAAAGCTGTCATTGCGGCTATTGCCTGTGCGGCTCACGCCGACGATCATCCCGTCGTAGGTGCTGTAGTCACCGGCCACAATGCTGCGGTTGCCGGCCTTGACGGTCAGCATCGTGGCAATGTTGCTGATCGGCTCGGCAGAAAAGTCGAACCGTTCCTCACGCTCCGGCGTTTTGCGCAGCATCGGCACAATATCGACTTCGCCGTTCTCCAGCATATCCATGATCTCATTGACGTCGCAGTCATAGCCCAGATACTCGTAGTTGAGGTTTTCATACTTGGCCATGTCCTGCAGCGTCTCATAGGCATAGCCGCTGCGGCTGCCGTCTGCGTCCATGATGTGGTAGCCGGTGTACGCATAAAAGCCGACGCGCAGGGTGCGCAGGGTGGTCCGGCCATCGTCCGCGGCGTGCACGGGCATGGCAAAGCCAAGCAGAACGCTGACAGCCAGGCTGAACAACAGCAGCATGGCTGCCCCGCGTCTGCTTACGCCGGGATTCTCCTTCTTATTCATCGAAAACAGCTCCGGTCTTTTTAGTGCGGCAGCCGGGCAGGAATGCAGGACCCGCTGCGCCGCACGTATATTTTGCAGGCATGGCCCGGGCAGCTTTCGGTGTCGTCTGCCGCGGGCATCATCTCGGATATTTTTACAGCTCCCGGATCGCGGCCAGCACTTCCTCATGCGCGGCCACCACCGGCGGCCAGAGGCTGGCATCCTCCAGCGGCTTCGGGCCGCGGACTGCGTCGCAGAGCGTGGCGGCGGTCTTATACAGGCGGTCCATGCCAAGGTTCTGGGCCACGCCCTTCAGCGTGTGGCTGGCGCGGAAGGCCAGCTCCCAGTCCTGGGCGGCCAGCGCGTCCTTCAACTGGCTGAAGCTGGGGTCGCCGGGGTATTTCAGCACAAACTTTTTGATGAGTGCCTCGCTGGGCAGTCGGCTGATGGTTGCCTTGTAATCGCCGCCGATGCGGTCATAAAATTCCTGCAATGTCATAGGGGACCTTCTTCTTTCTTACAATTTATCGGATTCCTGATTTGGCTTTGTTTTTTCTGCTTCTTCTGCGGAAAATGCTGCGGTGATACATTTGTTCCGGCACTCCTTGGCCTGATACAGCAGCTTGTCCGCCTGACGGATGCCGGGGTCAAGGGTGCAGGCACCATACACACCGCCGATGCTGACCGTCAGATGCAGGTCGGGGTATTCGATCATGTGCAGCGCCTGCACCGTCGCGCGGATCTGCTCAAGCCGCTTTATAAAGACATGCTCCGGGATATGCGGGAAAATCAGCAAAAACTCGTCGCCGCCGTACCGCACCAGTGCATCGTTGCGGTTGCGCACGCAGGCCGTTACCGCACTCACCAGAATGCGCAGCGCGTCGTCGCCGGCCTGATGGCCGTAGACGTCGTTGATCTGCTTGAACTGGTCAAGGTCCAGCATGGCTACGGCATCCACTTCCATGAGCTTCCGCAGCTGCTTCTCAAAGAAGCGGCGGTTATAGGCGTTGGTCAGGACATCATGGTAGAGGTCATGATGGTAGTCAAAAAACTGCTCTACAGGGTCGGCCTGCCCGGCAGCGCCGATATACGTGGGTACGCTGTCATCGCTCCACAGGGAGCACAGGCGCACGTGATGCCAGCGAAGCTCGCCGTCAACGGGCAGCAGCATCGAAAGCTCAGTGTAAGGGTGTTCCGCGCTGGTGGCGCGCAGCGCCTTCTGGATGCGCGCAATATCCGCAAGGGCAAACCCGGTTTCCTCGACTTCATCGGGCAGGAGCAGATCCTTGGGCACGCCCATGTGCTCCGCCGCCCACGCCGAGAAGGAAAGATGACCGGTAGGCTCGTCATAGTCAAACTGTATGCAGCGGACGCTCTGGTTGAAGAACCGGCCCTTCTGCTGCAGGCGGGACAGCGATTGCACGATATGCTCCTGCCCGGGCAGTGCGTTCTCCCGCAGGAGGGCATCGGAAATATGCTGTGCGTCTGCCAGACGGTGCAGCTGGCTGCCGGTGTCCGAAGCAATGCTCAGCTCGGCATGCAGCTGCGCGCCGCACTCGGTCAGGCATTCCAGCAGCAGCGGGTTGAACTGCCCGCACTCCCCGTTCAGGATCATCTTCACCGCGGTGTCGTGGTCGAACGCTTTTTTGTAGCAGCGCTCGCTTGTCAATGCGTCGTACACATCGGCCATAGACACGACCTGCGCGGCGATGGGGATCTGCTCACCTTTAAGCCCGTCCGGGTAGCCGCGCCCGTCCCAGCGCTCATGATGCCAGCGGCATATAGCGTAGGCCGTCTTGACAAGGTCGGACTCCTGCTGGAACGGCAGCTTTTCCAGAATCTCCGAACCAATTGTGGTGTGGGTTTTCATGACCTCGAATTCTTCCTTCGTCAGCCTGCCGGGCTTGTTCAGGATGGATTCGGGAATGTTGATCTTGCCGATGTCATGCAGCGCCGAAGCGGTGCTGATGAGCGAAATATCCGCGGCGGTCAGGTGGTATTTGTCGGTTTTCTGCACAAGCGTGTGCAGCAGAATATCGGTGGCTGTCTGGATATGCAGCACGTGCATACCGCTCTCCCCGTTGCGGAACTCCACAATATGGCTCAGTATGTTGATCATCGTGGAGTTGCTTTTCTCTTTTTCATAGACCTGCTCGGCCACAAGGCGGACCAGCCGCTTCTGTTTGGCGTAAAGCATCAGGGTATTGATGACGCGGCGGCGCACGACGGCCATGTCAAACGGGCGGCTGATATAGTCGGTAGCGCCCAGATCATAGGCACGCTCGACGTAGCTGGACGCATTCTCCGCCGAAATCATGATGACGGGGACCTCGTCGATCCAGTGGTATTTGTTCATCATGGCCAGCACTTCAAAGCCGTCCATCTCGGGCATCATAATATCGAGCAAAAGCAGGTCGATGTCCGTCGCGGACTGCAAAATGGCCACAGCCTGTCTGCCGTTTTCCGCCTCCAGAATCTCATAACCGTCACCCAGCATCTCCGTCAGGATGGCGCGGTTCATCGCGGAGTCGTCCGCAATCAGGATTTTCTCTTTATCACTCATGACTTCACCTATAATTACAAGCGGAGCAAACGCGCAGTAAAAATGCACATTCTCCTATACTTTATCATTATAGTATAATAGGAACCGCAAAAGCAACCAATTTGTGCAAAATAATCGAAAAATGTTCCCAAAGCGCAAAAAAGATGAAAAAATGTGCCAAAAAGAAAAAGCCTCCCTTGTCAAAGGGAGGCTTTTGGCGTAGGGGCCGGGCATGCCCGGCCCGCAGCCTTGCGGCAGGCACACCGTTCAAGGGCAGCCGCGCAAGGCCGCGGGCCGCGACATAAAAAGGCGGGTGCTCCACCTGCGTGAAGCATCCGCCTGACCCCAAAATTATTTTCTCTTTCTCTTGGCAGCCACGGCCCCAACCATGCTCACCGCTGCGGCGGCCAGCGCGGGGTAGAGCACCAGACAAAACGCCTGATACCACGTCGGCACAAAATACTGCCATACGGCGGGCAGGGTGTCGGCGGCGTTCAGCGTGATGTCGCTCATTGTCAGCGCCACGGTCTTGTTTTCCTCGGGGCTGCAGGGGTCGAGCCGCAGCGCGGCCAGACTCGTGCGCGGCAGCGTGTAGACGTACTGCCCGCTTCCCAGACTCTGCGGGAACACCCGGCGGTCCGCGGAGTAATCCTCGCCGACCTTTGTCGTGTAGTACAGGCACATTTCCCGCGCCTCACCGTCAAATTCGGCGGTGTAAGAAATCGTGCGCACCACGCGGCTGCCCACGTCCTCCAAAATCATCTGGGGGTCGCCGTCCTGTGTCGTCAGCGTGCCGTCCGCGCCCTGCACAAGGCCCACCAGCTGCCAGTCGGTCACGGCCATCGTCTCCTCGGCCAGACGGCCCTGCGCCCGGGCGGCGGCGTCACT
>ERZ772884.2172-NODE-2172-length-11742-cov-4.038076_pt1 | contig 11742 bp, 7 predicted proteins | sample MGYA00580574_ERZ772884 | MGnify/ENA primary metagenome ERZ772884 (study PRJEB29015, sample SAMEA2737690) | human gut metagenome | biome: human gut; feature: human-associated habitat; material: faeces | place: China | collected 2012 ... | reverse complement strand
GGTTGCCAGAAACAGCGTATCCAATCTAGGGTAGTCAAAGCCCTCACCAACGAGCTGGCCTGTCGCCACCAGCAGCATGGATTCCTGCGGCATAACCTCTGCCATTTGCCGTATCGCCGCTTCCCGCTCCTTTTTAGGCATTTCACCTGTCAGAAGAAACGGCTTCTGCGCAGAATCCTTCAGCATTTCATAGAGGATCGCCGCCTGATCCGTAAATCGGGTCAAAATCACCGGCGTTCTTCCTGCCTCCAATGCTTTTTTCACATCTGCTACAATCAAGCCATTGCGGTTTTCGTTCCTCCGCAAACGCTCATAGGCATGGGTCACAGGAAGCTTTTCCTGACCGAAGGGCAGCACCGTTCTTGTAAATCTTGGCACGAGGTAGTGGCCGATTCCCTGCTCTGCCGCTTTTTCCCTGGCAGAATATTGAAAGCGCACCGGGCCAAGAAGCATTTCGTTGATTTTTTCCAGCCCATCTCCACGAAAAGGCGTTGCCGTCACGCCGTAAACATATGTGGCATGAACTTCTTGCAATACAGAACGCAGCGTCTCCGAGGCACTGTGGTGGCACTCGTCTACCAGGACCATACCATACTCCCGAAGCCTTGGATGGAACACCCCTTTTTTACACAACGACCCCGCCATAGCAATGTCCACAATGCCTGTGGATGTATCCTTAGGGCCGTGAATCACGCCTACAACGCTTTTCCGCCTTCTTTTCCTTCCGGTTTTTGTTTCATACTCCGGCAAATCTTCCTGAAATTCCAGAAACTCGTCCAGTGCCTTTTGCCACTGGTCGATCAGTGCCGAGGATTCCAGCAAAATTAAGGTGCTGACTTTTCGCTCCGCAATAAGAGTGCTGCATACGACCGTTTTCCCGAAGGCTGTTGCGGCACTTAAAATTCCACATTCGTGCTTCAAAAGTGTCCCTACAGCTTCCTTCTGTTTTTCCCGCAGCTGTCCTGTAAATTTGGCAGTTAATGTTCTTCCCTTTGCTCGTTCATCCGTCAGTTTCACCGGAATTTCGGCATCCCCGCAACGGTCCAGCAGCGCATCCAAAAGGCCCCTTGGAATACATAAGAAGCCGTTGTCATCTTCTCCCAAATATATAAACCGGGAATTTGCGTAATTGGATAACCCCATGGCTTGATTCCGGTAGAACATGGGATTTTGAATTGCCGCCATTCGACGAATTTGATTTTGCAGCCTGGGTTTTAGATTCCCGGTTTCGATATAAATTCGGTTTGCCAGGGTCATGCACAGCTGGCCGTCCACATCTTCTGTGTGGAAGGATATTTTTCGTTCCCAAGGTTTGGTGTCTTCCGGCAAAAAGCTTCCTCGGTCGATTTCCGGCACATTCCACCTTTTTATGCAGCTTTCCATTGTTCGGCACTCGGCGATTCTATTATCAGCAAATCATCCAAAAAACCGAAAGTGCTTCTGAATGGCTTTCTTACTAAATATCTCCTAACCTGGCAGAAAACGCCATCCGTCCGTTTACCCTGGGCCGCAAGAACTTGCTGTTCTGCGATACGCCCAAAGGTGCCGAAGCCAGTGCGGTGGTATACTCCATGGTGGAAAGCGCAAGGCAAACGGAGTAGAACCATTTGCCTATCTACAGCGTGTGCTGGTGGATCTCCCATACCTGGGAAAGTCGCCCTCCCATGAAGAATTGGAGGCTTTCATGCCCTGGGCACCTGGCATCCAAAAAGATTGCAAAATCCCAAATTCCGATGCTTATACAAATACATATCTTGAGTAACAGCAGGCCCTGGGTGTGGGGCCTGCTGTCTTTTGGTGGGGACGGGGAATTATTGAGCACTTACATCACGACAAGGACGGTCAGAAGAAAGGCAAGGACTTTTCGATACATGGTGTAAAACCTCCTTTTTGATTTCGCGCTTATCACACATGGAACGGTAATGATTATGCTCTCTTCCTGTGATATTCCAGATACATCATGGGGATCAATATGACAGACAGCGTAAGATATAGCGGAATACTGACATCTAAAGTACGGAAAACTTTACCAAAGATGGTGAGAATATTGAAGGAACCCAGATTTTGATAGAGTTCCAGCAAGTGCGATGGCATGAGGCTCAGAATTTTATCCAACCAGTTTGCCATTCCCTCCAGAAAAGAGGGAAGGAATATCAGAATAAATGGGGTTGTCACCGCAAAGACAGTAGACTTTGTCTTGGCGGATATCCACATGGTCAGGAATGCCAGGAACAGGTTGCCGATGTAGCCGGATATGAGAGCCAGCATCCAAGCTTGCCACATATTAAGATTATAGATACTTTTCCAGAGCTGCCACTGGATAGCGCAGCTTGCGCCCTCGAAGCCGAGATAGCACAAGGTGAACAGGCTATAGATAAGCATGGCTCCCCAGTACAGGACTGTTACCAGCAGAAAACCTGCCTTAATCTTGGCAGAGGTAGCTTTATTCCTGCCACAAAGGGTGGAAAAATACACCGCATCCGCTTTCCATTTGAATTCGTTAGAGAAGATGCCAGCCAACAGAAAACCCAGAATCAGAATTCCCAGCGAAGGAATATATCCGGCGTTTTCCAGCAGCTGATGCCAGCCTTCGTGGTATGTGAAGTAGAAGGGAATCTCCAATTCTTTGTACTGCCCAATGATATACTGCTTCTCCGATTCGGAATACTTGGAGTAAGCACCATCGGTTTCATCATAAAGCCAATTTTTCAGTAATTTCTCACGGTTGGCGTAAAAGGTATCTTCATCGATGGCAGTGATCCTGTCAGCGGTATAATAATCGTACTCCCGGAAACCATTTGAATAGGACTCATTCAGAATTTTCCGGATGGGTGCGAAACCCTGTTTCCAGCTATACGCGATTTCATTCTGCTGCACAACATCTGACTTTGCTTCGGGTGTTGCATTGATCCTTTGATTTTCCTGAATCACTCTGCTCAACTTATTCTGATCAACCCAGCCTTCCCATTCCTTCTGGGCTTCGCGCAGTTTCTTGACAGCAGATGGGCCATATTCGCTCTCCCCCTGTTCATTCACCCACTTTACCTCCACATTCAATGCGCCAGTCGATGATAACCAACAGGACAGCGCCAAGACGGCAATGTACAATATCAAGGCGATCTTACCACCAACGGAACCAAACACCTTTTTTAGTTCATACCGTACCATCGCTATCACCTGTCCTTTCTCCAAAATAACAGAGGAAAACATCCTCCAAAGTTGGTTCTACCCTGACGGCATCTTCTGCCGGTCGTCCCTTGGAAACGATTCGCAGCTCCGCACCTTCAGGAATCGTCTTCACGTTTGCAACTTTGTATGCCTTCAGACAGGCATCGATCCTGCTTTTGGGCACAGTACAGCTCCAAACCGGTTCTGGCATGGAGTCAATGAGTTCCTCAGCAGTGCCGGAAATGGCAAGGCAGCCGTCCTTCATCAGCAGAATGTCACCCGCGATATACTCAATGTCCGATACAATATGTGTGGACAGCAGCACGATTCGATCCTCTGAAAGCTCGCTGATCAGATTCCGAAACCGAATCCGCTCGCTGGGATCCAGACCGGCGGTAGGCTCGTCCAGAATTAGAATCTTGGGGTCGTTCAGCATTGCCTGGGCAATACCTGCCCGGCGCTTCATGCCGCCAGAAAGGGTTTTCATTTTCTTGTACCGGGCTTTCACCAGACCAACTTGCTTCAGCAGTTCCTTGACCCGCTGCTTTGCCACCGCAGGGCGTATACCTTTGAGGGTGGCAATGTACATCAGGTAGTCGTAGATGGAAAAGTCTGGATAGTACCCAAAATCCTGAGGAAGATATCCCAACAGATTCCGGTATCTGCCGTCCATGGCAAAAATGTCTTCTCCATCCCAGATAATTTGCCCGGATGTGGGCTTCATCAAGGTAGTAAGCATCCGCATCAGGGTGGTTTTACCAGCGCCGTTGACGCCAAGCAGACCATAGACGCCGCAGCTTAAATCATAGCTGAAATGATCGACAGCTTTGAAGTCGCCAAATTCTTTTGTTAAGCCTCTAATTTTCAAATCCATAAAGGTTTCACCTCCATAATGTTTTGCCATACCCTCTGTCCGCGATAGAGGGTATATCCCATGAAGAAAACAGATGCAGCCAGCAAAGATACCCACGCAGGAACAGAGATGGCATTGAAAACAGCATCATTCAGAATGAGCACTGACCAGACTCCAGCCCAAAGGATACACAGAAGCAGGGAAAGTGCCTGAGAATTGATCCGCTTGCTGTAAAGGGTTCTGAAGCAGATACAGCAGGTCACATTGAAGGGGAGCATAAACTGTGTAAGCATTTCCCAGAGAGTCATTCTGCTAAGCAGGGTTGCGACCGCATAGAATGCTGACAGCAGCGCCATATCTACCCAGGCAAAGAGGGTGAGTCGTGCTGCATAGATGGAACGAAGGGTATAAAATGTTGTACATTCGATTTCCAAAGCATCGCAACTTCGGTTTTTCCAGATTTCCGGATAAATCAGAATTACAAACAGCGGTCCGGTAAGCCCCAGAATACGGCGCACGGTGAAGTCGGTGTCTGAGTTGTTAAGCAAGAAACATACAAAGGCAAGCAGCAGCCCTTGCATCAGCCACCAGCGTTTCTTGATGAACTTACACTGCTGATACAGAAATTCTATGTGGGATACGGTTTGTTCCGATTCCTCAGAAAGAAACGCTTCCTTGGAAACAGCAATGGTTTTCTGTATTTTGGATTCATCGCAGATCACATCGAAACGAAAGAGCGCCTTCATTCAAAATTCTCCTTCCCTAAATAGATCGTCAATAATTCTTTTGCACGTTTGATCCGGTACTTCACCAGCGGTAGACCAATACCCAAAATTCTGGCAATTTCCTTTTGCCGGACTTCCTGAAAGAAATACAGGATGGTTACTTCCCGCAGTTCCTGTGGAAGACGTTCCAGAGCCATATGGACATCCATCCGTAAATCCAGGGACTCCGTCAGGCAGACAGAATGCTCCGGCAGTTCCTCCATCGGCAGTTCTTCCGGCTTTCTGTAATAATCCCGGCACAGATTGCCTGCAATCACATACAGATAATTTGCAGCCTTCCCATAGTGCTGGTACTGATGGAGCGTGCGGAAGAACCGGGCAAAGGTTTCCTGGGTTAAGTCTTCTGCAAAGCCGGAGTCCTTGATATGTAGGTGGCAGTAACGCAATATCTTGGGGTAATACTTCCGCACAAAGGATTCAATGGCCTGATCATCGCCATTTTGCATTCTGTGCAGGAGCAGGAAATCGCCGTCCATGTTTTTCCTCCTCTCCTGTAGATTAAAAGCGCTTTCATTTAGTATAACGAAGCAGAATGGAAAAAAGATAGTCTGAGATGAAATATTTTTACGCTGGAGCTGTTAAAAAAGCCCTCCCCAGAAAAACGCAGATCCTCTCTGGAAACAGAAAGGGTCTGCGTTTTTGGGCATCGAGGCTGTGGACAACTTTTTAATTATACTCTAAATGAGCAAATTCATAAAATAGACAAAACGCCCCTATAGCGACGTGCACCCACGTAGAGAGGCTGGGGAACTCCATCTTTGCAGGTCAGGAAACACCGTTACAAGATGAAATTGGTCTTGTGTGCGTGTTTCCGCATGAGCAAGGTATGTAATTGTCCTTTTTCCCAGTTTTAATTTTGCCCCAAAGCAGGTGGAAAATCAACCGTGGGCTGTAGTGGTCCACTTTTGATATTACGCATATGCGGAAAAATCCGCACAGACCGGCTGCTTCACCGCCATCTGTAAAGAGACGCTGTTTGCGTTTGTAAGCGGTGGGAAAGAATACGGAAGCTTTTCGCTGTAATTCGCAAAAATGCGCAAACCCCGGCAGACTGTCACCTGCCGGGGCCGTTTTCCTTTCACTCGCCTTATCCACTATAGATCTGCATTATAAACGTCAGGCTATCCCGCAGCTCCTGGCTATGGCTCCTCGTCATCCCAGTTCGGGTACTGGGCCGGGGAATCTCCAACCGCTTTGAGCACACGGAAATACTTCGTTTTCTCCTCCAATTCCTGCATCACTCTGCACTGAAAACGCCATTCATCTCCAAAATCAAACAAGTACTTAAATTTATCACCTTTTTTCAGTCCGAGTCGTCCAAGCGGCATTTTATAGGATATCCGGCAGCCCTCATCCATATCGTCGGAATAATAGGCGGCAAAATCGCTCCAATACCGGTCATCCATAAAGAACGCATGGCAATGGTCATCGTCAAATTCGAAAGCACTCAAAATCGCTTCACTCAATGCGCCAAGGGTTTTCTGCTTGCCGATTTGAATGTACCGGTAACAGCTGCGTCCCAGAGACACCTTGATCACATAGCTTTCCACCGTGCCGGTTTCTTTTTCCTTGTTGGGACGATGCTCCGGTTCGCCGCCGCTTAGGGAGAATCGAATCGTTTTGCCCTCCTTGGCCTTTCTGTAGATATCCTTAAACGCTTCGCTGTATCCACGTCCGAAATGGAAAGGATAGACCCTGACCAATCCATCCGAAATAATCATATCCTTAAAGGGAATCAACACGGCATCCAGCAGTACCGGACCTTTTCCCAACATCTCCTCCCAGGTGGAAAACAGCCCTTTCACCATATAGACCGTCTGGTCATCCTCTGAAATGAACACGGTTCCCTTTTTCAAATGCCGTTCCATAATGTACTTTCCCGGCTTGCACTGCACCCACCCCGCCACAATCTGGGCCTGCTCCTCCGGCAGCTTCGCCTGGGCCAGGTATTCCTGAAGCACCTGCGTGTGGGACCACAAATAATCTGCAATCTTCTTCGCATCGGCAGCATCGACGCCTCGGCTCCGGTCAATGGTTCCCACGCCGGGACATATCCGGTATTTTTGATTCACGAAGTCCAGCAGAGGAAACCAAAGCTCATAAAAAAGCTCCGCATCTTGTTTTCCTAACGTCATATTCCGCTCCTTATCTATTGCGCTATTTTTCTTCCCGCAGGATGTCCATGTTATGTTTTTAGCTTAGCACCTTTGCGCCAGACAGGCAACCGAAATCATCAGTTGAAACGAATATTCGTCTTTTTTACCTAGAACTTCTTTTTATTTCTGTGTAATATGACATAGATGGGCTTTTATCCGATAACCGCCCTATTCTTTTCCCATTGCACTTTCCAATCGCTATTCGTTCTACTCCCTCTAGCCAGCGGACTTCTCTTTCTTTGTGAACCAACTTTTCAATATCCTTTCGGCTTATTTTCAGGACTTTTCAATAAATATATCGGCCCCAAAATCCTACTTTTCAAATATTCAGGTGGTAAGCTCCTAGCCTTCTGTCCTCCACCTATAGACAAGCCCCAGCAAGCAACCTTCGCCTGCTGGGGCCATTTATATTCATCTTAGCACCACATTCCAGTAAATTTTTGCGCTGTGGTCACAGTACACAGACAGGTACACCCCATCCGTCCGCCACACAGGGTTGCTGCGGGCTTCATCAGTTCTTCATAATGTGCGCCACCAGCCGCAGATTCCGTTCTATGAGAACATTCCTCGCTTCCAGATCCCCCTTCCCCGCCAAATCCAGATAGTACCGTTCCTCTTCCTCCGTCAGCGGGCGGGGAAAGCTGCCCGAGGACAGCTGCAGTGAGTAAAATAATGAACTGAGCATCAGCCAGGCCGCTGCCAACATGTTCGCCACCTCCACTGCCACTGTATTCCCCATTGCCCGTCCTTTTTCCAACAAAATACCGCCGAGGCATTTTGCCCCGACGGCGAAAACTGTTATTCCTTTCAGGCGCTGCGGTATTGGTCGAGAAAATCCTCCCACGGATATCCGTTGATCGTTCCGTTCTCAGACATATCCAAAACAATCATTACTGCCATTGTATCACAGCAAGCACCCGGTGTCATCAAAAACCGGCACATTTCCGCGCATCGATAACGGGGCAGTGGAACTATGGTCATCATACACCATAACTCCCCGGTGTGAGGTGCGCGGCGCGCAACTTTTTTCAAAATTGTCGCACGCCGCGCGACCATAAGCTGAAGGAATCTGCTATACTAAAATCGCCAAATAAGCAGTGGACAATAGCATCAAACGGTGATATTATTTTACCGTAATGGTTCCAAAAATCGGCGGGGAATCCCCCGAAAGAAAGAGGAATGGAATATGGAAGTACGCAGATGTATGAAATGTATGCACCCGCTGGCGGCGGGAGAAACCGTCTGCCCGGAATGCGGACGCGCCTACGGCAGCGCGAACGCGGAGACCTTCGCCCTGAAACCGGGAACGATTCTGGAGGGAAAGTACCTCGTGGGCGAAATGCTGGGTCAGGGCGGTTTTGGCATCACCTACATCGGCTTTGACCTGCTGCTGGAGCAGAAGGTCGCTATCAAGGAATACTATCCCATGAGCACCGGTATGGTCAGCCGGGAGGGGCACTCCACCGTGGTGTGGAGCAGCGCCATGATGGGAAAAACCGGCACTCAGAAAGGCTTCGACAGTTTCCTGAAGGAAGCCCGGAAAATGGCAAAGCTTGGGGGCATTCCCGGCGTCGTGGGGGTGAAATCGGTTTTCATCCAGAACGAAACAGCCTACATCGTCATGGACTTCATCGAGGGCGAGACCCTCCTGAAAAAATTGCAGAAGAACGGCCCCATGGACTTTGACAGCTGCGTCAAACTCATGACCCCCATCATGCAGGCACTGGCAGAAGTCCATGAGCACGGCATTATCCACCGGGACATCAGCCCGGACAACATCATGGTGCGGCCTGACGGCAAGCTGATTTTGCTGGATCTGGGCGCGGCGAAGGACTTGGACATTCAGGGAAACGACGGCGGCGTCCAGTCCTCCCAGATGGTGGCCAAGCACGGATTCAGCCCCATTGAGCAGTACAGCAAGAGCGGAAAGGTCGGCCCGTGGACGGATATTTACGCCATGGCCGCCACGATTTACTATTGCTGCACCGGCATTCTCCCGCCCCCCGCCACCGACCGCACCATAGACGATACGCTGGCCTGCCAGCCTCGGCTGACGCATGCGCAGTTCGGCATTCTGGCGGACTGTATGCGTATGCGCCCGCAGGATCGTCCGCAGAGCATGGACACGCTCCTGCAAATGCTCACCCGTCTCCAGGGGGAGGCGAAGCCGTTCGATAAAGTGCCGGAAACAGAGCCAATAGAACAGGAAGCAAGGGAGTCGGCTCCGCCCAAACCGATGGAGACGGAACCGGTAGTCCAGAAAACCCAACCGATAAATTCAGAAGTGCAGCCCACCCAACCGCCCCGGCACGATGTGAAGCCGAAGCGACCGCTTCCCAAATGGCTGATACCCGGCGTTGTGGCCGCAGTGGCGGTGATAGCCCTCGCTATTTCCATCGGCAGCGACGAAAAAAAGTCCGCCCCCGCCCCCTCCGTGAAAGCCCCAGCTGCACAGGCCGTCGCCACGGAACCGGCACCGACAGAAACAGTTCCTACTATTCCCATGGAAGTCCATACCATGGCGGCTGCAGACTTTGTCTATGAAGACGACATCTCTGCTACCCCGTTTTGGGGGCAGAGTCAGTATTTGCGCAAAGACGTAAATACCCTAACCTTCCAAAGCTCACTGCAAAACGCCCCCAGCAGTGCATGGGACGTGTCAGAAGCCGGGGACAGAAGCGTGCTGGCCTGGATGAATAACGGAGATCTATACGTGGCCGCTGACGGGGCGATCGCACCAAACCCCGATGCTTCATGGTTGCTTCAAGATTTCGTAAATCTGAAGACAATCAAGTTTGGGAACTGCTTCGATACTTCCAGCGTGACAGACATGTGTGCGATGTTCATCGACTGCACGAGTCTGACCAGTTTGGATTTATCCGGCTTCGATACTTCCAGCGTGACAGACATGGGTGCGATGTTCCAAAACTGTGCGAGTCTGACCAGTCTGGATGTATCCAGTTTCGACACCTCCAACGTGACACATATGTTTTTTATGTTCGACTGCTGTGAGAGTCTAACCAGTTTGGACCTGGCCAGCTTTGATACCTCCAACGTGATAGACATGGACGCCATGTTTGGAGGCTGCAAACGTCTCACCGGTCTGGATTTATCGGGCTTCGATACTTCCAACGTAACGAGCATGGACTATATGTTCAGCAACTGTGAAGATCTGACCAGTTTAGATTTGTCCGGTTTCGATACCTCCAACGTGGCAGACATGAGTAATATGTTCCGCTCCTGTACAAGTCTGACCAATCTGAATCTGTCCAGCTTTGACGCCTCCGCCGTAACGAAGATGGACAGTATGTTCAACGACTGTGACAATCTGCCCGATATCATCTGCTCCGACAGTAAGATTCTTAAGGAATTCCGCAATCGTTAACAACCACCCCGCCCGGTTCTGCCATCCAGAGCCGGGCAAAATTTTTTCAAAATTGTCGCACACCGCGCAACCGCAAATTTCGTAAACTTGCTATAATAAAATTATCAAATAGGCAGTAGACAACATCATCAAGCGATGATATTATTTTATTATAGTGGTCATCACCGGGAACACGGAACCGAACGTCAGGCCACTGAAAGAGGAGAGAAACATGAAATTTAACCGCTGTTTTGGCTGTATGGAGGAAATTCACGGCTACCCCTGCCCCGTCTGCGGCTTCGACCCGCAGCGGGTCACGGGAATATGAAAAAATAGCATCTGGTGGGCTTGCCTGAATCAGCGATCCGCCGAAGATTGGAGGAATCCAGCACGAATTCAGGATATCCAGGCGTCCGTTTTCCCGGCTGGGAGGTTGTACGCAAGCTTGGGCATCACCTGTATCAGCTGAGATCTTGCCATGGATCGTAAGGTCGCTATCAAGGAATACTATGCAAATTCGTTGATATTGCCCGGTCAAAGCGTTATAGTTGTTATATATTAAAAAATAAAGGAGAGAGGAACATGTATTGTTACAACTGCGGCAAAGAAATCGCGGAAACCGTGAAATTCTGCCCCTATTGCGGAGCAGAACAGAAGCAGCCCCAGCAGTCCCCTCAGTGGCAGCAGCCTCAGCAGCCCGTCCAGCAGCCCCAGCAGCAGGGACCCCAACCGCAGCCCATCCAGCAGCAACCCGCCCAATGGCAGAACCCCCGGCAGCAGGACACTCAAAGGCAGGCCCCTCAGCAGCCCACCCAGTGGCAGAACCCTCCGGCGGCGAATAACAGCGGAAAAAACAATTCCTGGCAGTCCAGACTTCCCATCATTCTGGCAGCCGTCGCCCTTGTGGTCGTAGTTCTGCTTGCAGTGCGCGCGTTCCATAACCGCACCGATGCCCAGAACGAGCTGAAAGCGATTGCGACTACAGAACCTGCCGCTACCGAAGCTGCCCCCACCGAAAAAGTCACATACACCGAGCCTCCCGCCCCGACGGAAACAGAGGCCCTCACGGACGGCTGGCACACCATAAACGGAAAGCGCTATTACATTCAGGATGGCGAAAAGTATGTAGATCTTCAGGAAATCGACAACGCGCTGTACTACTTCGACGAAGACGGCGCACTGGCTGAGAATGAAGACGTGGACTACTATGGGGCTACTTTACATGCAGGCCGCGACGGTATCATAGGAGGAATCACATACGATGAAATTTGGGGAAACTGGTCAGATGAACGCTACAGCTTCGGAAACGGTGGACACAGTTCTATTATAGAATTCAACTCCGAAGTAGAAAACTGCGATTCTTTCCAGTTCTGTCTGGAAGCAGGCGGCCTGCATGGCGCAAAAGTCAACGGCACA
>ERZ772884.2170-NODE-2170-length-11752-cov-3.625801_pt1 | contig 11752 bp, 10 predicted proteins | sample MGYA00580574_ERZ772884 | MGnify/ENA primary metagenome ERZ772884 (study PRJEB29015, sample SAMEA2737690) | human gut metagenome | biome: human gut; feature: human-associated habitat; material: faeces | place: China | collected 2012 ... | reverse complement strand
CTTATCACACCGCTTTACGTTTGAAAAGACTTTTTAATAAAAACACTGTTCTTTTTTTCAAAAGTGCTTTATAATAAAAAGACGCTTCCCGCAAAGTGCAGGAAGCGCTGCCTGATCCACAAAATATGTTCAGAAATATGCAGCAATCCAGAAGTCTTTTTTTAATTCTGAACAGCTATAAATCATGTTATCAGAGAGGTGTTGTATGCTTGCTTTAAAAATTACTGATGTAAAAGATTTTATGAATAAACTCCTGATCGGTGAGGTATTTGACCGTTTTTCTCTTGTCGAGGCATCTGTGACAACCTTCAACACTTTTACCATAAACGGAAAACTTCATTACGATTTCTTTGATACTGACACAAAGGCTGCTTTTGAGGAGAATTCCACAGAATATTCCCTCTGGCATGATGTAAAACCTTATTGTTTTTCTATCATACGCGGCAGACGCACACCTTTGAATTTCAGGATTGTATTTGAACTTTCTCATGATCAGACACAGTCGTTGTTAAAAAATGAACAGCATATTGCAGATATTCCTGTGCAAAGCTTTTATCTGAATATCCGGTACAAGAACCAGTCCCTTTTATGTACAACAGGTGTTTCTTATACTTCATTCAGTCCGGATAAACGTCTGGAACATCTCTGGGATGATTCCATGACTGTTTTTCTCTCCAGTCATCACATTCCCTGTGAGAAATTATGAGTAGATTCTGTTATCAGTCTTTATCCGAATAACGCAGATAATAGACCAGAATATCTATAAACTCACTGTTCGTCGGTTTATCTGCCATTGTACACCCTGCCATTTCTTCCAGTGTATCCTTATGATTCATCCAACATAAGTTTACCAGTGTTCTTATGTTGTGTTCTACATTAGACGGCGTTGATTTATATTTTCTTGCAATGACCGGATAAATATCTTTGGTGACTTTTACCGGTCGCTCATAAATTTTCTGTGCCATTTCTACTGCATCCACAACATAATAATATCCTTTATACTTTGATGTTGCACCCAATTTTCTAATAACTCCATAAACTGCACTCATACATCGTTCCTCCTGTAACTTCCATAATCTGTGTTTTTACAGATTTGGATATCTCATTTATTTACACACATTTCTCTATAAGTAAATGAAAGTCACGATATTGGCTGCCCGGAAGCACCATTGCAGTCACTATTCTCTGTAACCCGTTATATTTTCTGCGGATTCGGCATATTCATTAAAATATCGGCAACTTAATAATAGGAATTCATAAGACATTTGTCAATACCAATGTAATTGTTTTCCACAAAAATAAGGAGCAAAAGTTATTCTCTGCTCCTTATTTGATATTCTGCTATTCTGACAGGCGTATCTGTCCTCTCATTGATCTGCCGGCAAATTGCCTGCTTTCTATTTTATTTTGTAATCATCAACAAAATTTCATTGCTTCTCTGAACAAATCTGGTCATTTCGTCCGGTGAAAGCTGTTTATGGCTCATCATCGCAAGGTCATACAACTGTTCACAGATAAGCGGAGCCTTGTCAGATTCCTGATTCTCTGCCAGATATTTAACCAATGGATGATTCGCATTCAGAACCAGTGTTTCCTGTCCGCCAAACATATTCGGATCCATTCCATACATATTATACATCTTCATCATATCCTGCATACGGCGGCTCTCTTCGGAAAGAGTCATCATTGCTGATACATTTTCATTTTTCAGATTCTCAACATGTACTTCCAGTTTATCTTTATTAAGGCTCTTACGGAAAAGTTCTGTCAGTGCTTTGACAGTTTCTTCATCGGCAGTACCCTCACCCTTCATTTCTTCGGTCAGATCCGCATCAATACGCTTAAACTGTACTTCCTGATGTTTCTGCTCAAGACTGGAAATAAATGCACTGTCAATATTATGCTTCAGGATAACGGCATCTTTTCCTGCTTCCTTAAACATATTGATATACTGACTCTGCTGAACTTCATCAGTTACATAAAAAATTACTGTCTTCTCAGGTTCTTTCGCTTCCGCATTGTCTTTGTTTTCAGACTCTGCTGCATCTTCTTTCTTTTCTTCTGTCTGAGCTTCAGTTTCTTCTGTTTCTTTTTTATTCTCTTCAATGCAGTCCTTTAATGTGAGATATTTGCCATCAAGATTCTTAAAGAGTACATAATCTCCCATTTTCTCTGCAAACTTAGCATCTTTAATACAGCCATATTTAATAAACGGACTAATATCATCCCAGTATTTCTCATAAGATTCTCTGTCAGTCTTGCACATTCCGGTAAGCTTATCTGCCACTTTTTTGGAAATGTATTCAGAAATCTTCTGTACAAATCCATCATTCTGCAATGCGCTTCGTGACACGTTCAATGGAAGATCCGGACAATCGATCACACCTTTCAGAAGAAGCAGGAATTCAGGAATTACTTCCTTGATATTATCTGCGATAAATACCTGATTGTTATAAAGTTTGATCGTTCCTTCAATGGAATCATACTCTGTATTGATCTTCGGGAAGTACAGAATACCTTTTAAATTAAACGGATAATCCATATTCAGATGTATCCAGAATAACGGTTCCTTATAATCCATAAATACCTTGCGGTAAAATTCCTTGTATTCATCATCTGTACATTCATTTGGATGCTTCATCCAGAGCGGATTAATATCACTGATAGAAACCGGACGTTTATTGATCTTTACTTTATCCTTTGCAGGAGAAATTTCAACAACTTCCTTTTCACCTTTATCATTTTCTTTTTCTTCTGTCTTTGCTTCCTCATGAATATGTTCAACAACTACATCATCGTCTCTTAACTCAGATTCATCAATTGTCTCATATTCCTGAGGTGCATTTGCTTTGGAAAGGTAAATATGAACCGGCATGAAGGAACAGTATTTCTCAAGAATCTCACGCATACGGTACTCATTTGCAAATTCCAAGCAGTCTTCATTCAGGAACAGGGTGATTTCTGTACCAATCGTATTCTTGTTACCTTCCTGGATATCATATTCTGTTCCGCCATCGCAGGACCAGTGTACAGGCTGTGCACCTTCTGTATAGGAAAGTGTATCAATATGCACTTCATCCGCCACCATAAATGCAGAATAAAATCCAAGTCCAAAATGACCGATCATCTGATCATCTGTAGTTTTGTCTTTATATTTCTCAAGAAACTGAGTTGCACCTGAAAAAGCAATCTGGGTAATGTATTTCTCTACTTCATCAGCAGTCATGCCAATACCATTATCGATGAATTTCAGAGTTTTCTCATCGGGATTAACAATTACCTGAATCTCCGGTTTGTATCCTTCCGGAAAAGTATATTCTCCCATTACTTCCAGTTTTTTCAGTTTAGTAATCGCATCGCATCCGTTGGAGACCAGCTCTCTTACAAAAATATCATGATCGGAATATAACCATTTCTTGATGATTGGGAAAATATTTTCACTGTTAATTGATAAATTTCCATGTTTTACAGCCATGCTGTCCACACTCCTTTTTGTTTTTAATCATTTGCCGCAACTTTATCTGTCAATATACTGCATTCTTATCTGCTCTGCCTCCGGAGCCAAAACTATCCTCTCCTGTTTATCCTTTGAAATAGCTTTTGACTCCTGTAAGTTGCTTCTCTGAAAGATATAGTAATACCATTTATTCCAAAAGTCAAGAAAAAATTAGCACTCACTAAAAATGAGTGCTAATAATTTTATATTTTACATATTCCCCTGTATTTTTTCTTCAGATAACTCTTATTTCTTTCGTCTTTTGTATACCACAACTCCCACAATACATCCTGCTGCAATCGCCAGAATAATCACAAACGGTGTGATATTAGTCGTATCTCCTGTCTTTACCGCTGTTTTCGCACTTGCTCCATTCGGCTGCGGAGTCGGAGTTGCAGTTACAGTCTGTGCCTGTGTAATACTGAAATTCACCTGTTTAGTATCCTGCTCCCCTGTATTCTCCCATTCACTTCCATTATACTTCTGACGGTCAAATGTAACTGTCAATGTGTAGGTTCCAGCTTTCGTAATTCCAAATGCAGCAGTATAAGGTGCACTGCTCCAGCTATTTGTATTGATCACTTTCCAGTTATACGGTACATAGCGGACATCTCCCTTTCCCGGACTTTCATTGTCCATACCCGCTCCGACTGCTGTAAATGTAATCTTTGACTGTGTTGTGTATCCATCTGAACTGATTCCTGTAATCTTATTATCTGCCGGATCTGCAATTTTCGCCTTGCGGGTAGCTTTAACCGTAAACTGAACTTTCACTTCTGCACTGATCTGCTGTTCATTATCAATCACAACTGACTCTGTATAGGAGCCGGCCTTTAAACCCGCCTTCGGGCGGATTTTAAATGTACAGCTCTCCCCCGGTGCAAGCTCTGTGGCTGAAAGTTTCCCGATTTTAAAGTTTTTACCTGACGGTGCATTTAAAGTTACATTTGTATTCCCCTCATTCGTCACTGTAACTTTCTGCGCTTCCGGTGCCTCACTATATCCTTCTTTTGCTTTTCCAAAATTCAGTTCTTCCGGTGTTACGGATAATTTATAAATCTTTTTCACTTCCGAAACAGTCGCAGAAGCTTTGATCGTTGTTAATACATCTTCCTGTCCTTCCGAACTGGTCTGGGCTATCTGAATACTGTCCAGATAATTGCCGACTTTCAGACCGGTCACCGGTACTGCTGTAAATGCAGCAGAATCTCCCGGCTCCAGCACTGATGCCGAAAGTTCCCCAATATCAAAATACTCTGCATATGGCTGCATCAGCGAAACAGTTGTATTTCCTGTATTGGTAAGTGTAATGGTCGTCGCTTCAGGAGTATCATAACCTTCCTTCAGATCATCATAACTGAAAGATTCCGGATCTGCCTGAACTGCTGTGATCTGTTCCTGTTCTGCCTCTTTTACAGATACTTCCGCAGTTACCTGCGCTGCTACTTCCGAATCCTCTTCACTTTCAAATATCAGGGTATCACTGTAATCACCCTTCGTCAGACCGGTTTTTGGCTGTACCATGAACATAAGAGAATCACCTTTTGCAATCTGTATTCCTGATACAGCTTCACTTCCATCTTCGTTCATCACCTCAAAATAATCTGATTTCGGTATCTTTAAAGTGACAGTTCCATCCCCTGTATTTGTTACGGTTACGGACAGTGTCTCATTGGCCTGTGTATAATTTTCTTCGATATCGCTGAAATTAAGACTTCCTGTATTTACCTCAAGAGACTGTGCCTCAAGAGATGCATCTGCATTGTCACCTGCCGATGGAGCCTCGCTGTCATCCGGCGTCTCTGTCGGTTCTGCAGAAGGCTCATCCGAAGGCTTCAGATCTTCGTCATCTGATGAATCATCCTCACCTTCAACTGCAATCTTCGCTTCAAAAGAAACCTCAATACCTTCTTCCGTCCGGTATGTGATCATATCATCATATTCACCCGGTTCCAGCCCTTCCCTCGGCTGTATCCATACGCTTACAGATTCACCTGCACTCAGCGGTTCTGTAATATCCTGAACCATAAAATGTTCCGGACTGATCTCCTGAAAATTCAAGTTCTCATTTCCGGTGTTCGTAATCTGCACATACTGTGCTTCCACATCCTCAAGATCACCCTTTACTGTTCCAAAATCACAGATCTGATCTTCGCTGTCCTCTACAGTGACAGTCGCTTCGTAAGTCTTTTTATCTTTATCATCTTCACCTGCTGCCTGTCCATCTTTCTCTGATCCATCTGTCTGCACATTTCCGTTCTCATCCACCTGCAGCTGATCTTCTGTATAAATTTTCATCTGGGAATCATCAGTACCTTCTGTTGTTTCCTCCGGCTGACCTTTTGTGTTCTGAGATCCATCTTCCTGTTCATTCCCTGCATTCTGCTGTACATCTTCTGTTCTATCTACATCCTGATTTTCAGAATCCTGACTGCCTTCTGCATTATCTGCTGTTTCTTCCAGCTGTGCATCCTCTGTTCCATCTGCCGTTTCTTCCAGCTGTGCATTCTCTGTTCCATCTGCCGTTTCTGTCTGCTGTGCATTCTCTGCTTCCTGTTCCACTGCTTTCGCCTCTTCTTCAGTTGCAGCTACCTCTAACGTCTTTGCAGTAAGAGTACCTGTCAGTCCGCTTCCATCTACAGGGGTCAGATCAAGCACCAGTCTGCATCCCAGATCATCCTGAGTGATCGTATAGGTCTTCTCAGTACCTACCTGTGTTAACTCCTTCTCCCCGGTCTGTCTTGACCAGGAAAAAGTGAAATCTTCATCCGTAACCTCTTCCGGTGTAACCTTTGCATAATCTGCACTCAACACTACGCCTACAGCTGCAAGTCCCTTAATCTTAAGCTTACCGCCCAATTCTCCTGACGAAGCTGCCGCAAAAACCATGGATGGAATCAATGAAATAACCATCATCACAGTCATTACAACTGCAAGAAATCTCTTTCTCTCCATCTGTAGTCCTCCTTTTCATTTATAATAAGATTTGTAATTATTCAGCAGCCACTCTGAAGGTACTGAATAATTACAGTTCTGTGATGCTTCTGTGTCTGTCTGCCCTTTTCATTCCCATCACAGACCACAGCATCGTTTTTTCTCTGTATAAAAGCATTATAGCATCACATTTTCCGGAAATGTAATCTGTATTTTCTCCCTTAAAACAACTTCAGCCCCTGAGTATCAGAGTTCAATTTTCTCCAATATTCAGGGACCGAACTGTGTTTTACAGTTATTTCTCCGATATATCACGTGATATCCATAATTTGACCGAACAGTTTTTATCCTTCTACTATCAGATATTTTCCATCCGGCAGAGCAAATACTTCACTTGCATCTTCCAGTTCTTCATCTGACATTCCTTCCACATCAGCGCCTGACTCTTCCAGATATTCTCTCACTTCTTCAATAGAATCCACAACCTGCGCCATGCAATCCTCAAGGAATGCTTCCGCTGCTTCATATGATTCTGCTACCGCCTGCGGAAAAAGCTGCTCCTGATTTTCAAGAAACGTATTAATACATTCTTCTGTAAACAATTTAAATAACCTCCTCAATCTTTCCCTTTGCCCTGATCAGCTTCTCAAGGACCGGTTCAACCTGTTTCGTCATATAGGACGTAGCTGCCCGTACCCCCTCCTTGGAATGCTCCATGGCAAAGCCATATTTTACCGCTTTAAGCATCTCTATATCATTATATTCGTCTCCGAACGCAATACATTCTTCCGGCGAAATATGATATCTTTTCTGATATTCTCTGATTCCTTTTGCCTTGTTTGTTCCAAAAGGAATAAAATCAATCCACTCATTTCCCGAAGTGACAACAACACATTCTTTTCCAAATCTGTCCATCCAGTATTTCACAGATTCTTCTGTAAGGCCGGCCGGTTCAAACACAGCCAGCTTCATGATAGGAGCCGTCATCTCTTCCATGCTGTTTACAAATCTGCATTCATTTTTTACTTCATATAACATATGGTCATGAAATCTCTTTGTCTTCGGCATCAGATAGTGGTAATCCTTTGCAGAACAGGTAAACTCGGCATCCTTCTTTTCCAGGATTGCAGAAATAATCTCCCCTGCCAGCTTTCTGTCAAAAGAATCCTGATACAGTACCTCTCCATGATCCACTGCCAGTGCACCATTCTCCGAAATATAGGAAATCTCTGAAGCAACAGGTGCAAACAGCTTTGTCATATTCGGATATTGCCTTCCACTGGCTGCTACAAACATAATCCCCAGTTCCTCTAACTGCCTGATCAGCGAAAAAATTTCTTCAGGCAGAGACTGTGCCTTATGTAAAAGTAACGTCCCATCCAGATCACTTGCAACCAACTTAATCATTTCCATGTTCCTCGCAAATCTTTACCAGATCTGTCGGTTTCTCAGCGACAAGATCTGCTCCATTCTCATTCAGTTCTTTTCGGTCACGAAAGCCCCATAGCGCACCTACTGTATACATTCCTGCTGCTTTACCGGTCTTCATATCTGTACTTGTATCTCCCACATACATGCATTCTTCCGGTTTTACACCAAATTTTTCCGCAACCATAAGCGGACCATCAGGTGCCGGTTTCCTGCGGATTGCTTCACTCTGACCGACTACCATATCAAATTCCCCGTCAAAAAGCTGCGCAATTACTTTCACAGCTGCAGGATGAGGTTTATTTGAACAAACTGCCAGCTTCATTCCATGTTCCTTCAATTTCTTTAAGGTTTCCGGTATGCCCTTATAGGGAACTACTTTATACATCGGATCTGCTTCAAACATTTCCCGGTAAAGCTTCTGTCCCTCATCATAATGCGCAAGTTCCGGATCCCCCGCATCCTTAAGTGCGCGGCGGATCAGCATATTTGCCCCTTCTCCGCTGTAATATCTGAAATTATCCACCGGAAGTGTTTTCAACCCGAATTTTTCCATAATAATATTAGTCACATAAGCCATGGAATCCAGCGTATCAGCCAGTGTTCCATCCAAATCAAATATACATGCTTTAATCATCTTTTGTCATCCTCTTAAGTTAATTCCTGATTTCTTCATTTCATAAAATAATCTGGCAACCGGGAGTCCTACCACATTATTGTAATCTCCGCTGATCCCCTTTACATAAATTCCGAAAAGTCCCTGGATGCCATAGCTTCCAGCCTTATCCATAGGCTCTCCTGTAGCAACATACTCTCTGATCTCCTCATCTGAAACCGGATAAAACGTCACATCTGTACTTTCATAAAAAGTATGTTCTGTCCAGACTTTTTCTTTCTTTTCCCATACAGAAACACCGGTATATACCTGATGAGTATTTGCCTGAAGTTTCTTTAATGTATTCACTGCATCCTCTGTATCATAAGGTTTGCCAAGGATCACATTCTCAAACACTACCACTGTGTCAGATCCGATCACAATTGTTCCGTCGGCACTATCTTTCATAGTGCGGATAACAGAAGCTGCTTTATCCGAAGCCAGCTGTTTTACTGCCTCTCCCGGATTGTCTGAGATACGATTCTCATCACCTGATGCAGGCAGCACTTCAAAATCCACGCCAGCCCGTTCCAACAGTTCTTTTCGTCTGGGTGAAGCAGATGCCAAAATAATTTTTCTCATAATAACCTCTTCTTTCCTGTCATAGTATACCTTGTATCTTTTTGGTATGCAACTGCTTTCATTAACTCTTTCCATAAAATTTCGCTTTTCTTTTTATCTGAAAAGTATTAAAATAACAATAACCTATAGCTGAATAAAATGGTGTCAGGAGTAAAAGATATTTTTATCCTGACTCGCTGTCAAAAATAGGAGAATATCAGAAAGGAGTTTATGATTATCATGGCTAAAATTAATAAATACTGGGGATATGTTGCAATAGGTGCCCTTACAGCAGCTGCTGCCGGTGCTGTAGCTGCCCTTATTGCCAAAAAAGGATCCTGTAAAGAGGATTTTGATTTTGAAGATGACTTTGATGATTTCGATCTGACTGATGAAAAGGAAACTGCTAAGGAAGATCAGGAACCTGCCGAAGATTTCCAGTCTTGGGAACATACAGGCGAACAGTCTGCAACAGATGACACCGAAAGCGAAGAAGCTGAAGAAGCTGCTGATACAGATGATTCTGAGAAGTCTTCCGATAAAGCTGCTGAAGTTGAGATTAAAGATGCAGAAGAGGAAGAAGATGCCGATGAACCTGAGACTTTTGAAGAGACTATGGACGCTGCATCTGAATCTGAAGAATAAACGTTACCGTTCACAGTAACGTAACCAAAAAGGAATGTTACTTCACGATTATACAATCGTAAAAGCAACATTCCCTTTTTATTCTGATTATATTACTATCTCAGTCTCATTATGCTTTCGGAAGTTTAAATGAGCTCTTCAGAGACACGATACGGTTGAATACCGGTGCACCCTCTTTAGAATCATGGATATCTGCACAGAAAAATCCTGTTCTTACGAACTGGAAGCTGTCATAGCCTTTTGCTTCCATAAGTGCTGGTTCTACATATGCAGTAACTTTTGTCAGAGAGTTCGGATTTACGTTCAGAGAACCATCCTCTTTATTATATACGCCTTTTTCCTCATCTACAATATTCTCATAGAGACGTACTTCTGCTTTTCCTGCCTGGCTTGCTTCTACCCAGTGAATGGTTCCTTTTACTTTTCTGCCATCCGGCGCATTGCCACCCTTTGTTGCAGGATCATAAGTACAGTGTACAACACGTACAGTTCCATCTTCATCAGCTTCATATCCTGTACAGGTTACAAAATATGCGTTCATAAGACGAACCTCTGTGCCCGGGAACATTCTCTTATATTTCTTAGGCGGATCTACCATGAAGTCTTCTCTCTCAATATAGAGTTCTCTGCCAAACGGTATTTTACGGGTTCCCAGTTTTTCATTCTCCATATTGTTCGGAGCTTCCAGATATTCTACTTCGCCTTCCGGATAATTATCGATCACAAGCTTGATCGGATCAAGAACAGCCATCAGACGTGGACGTTTCAGTTTCAGATCCTCACGGATGCAGTATTCAAGCATTGCATAGTCAACAGAGCTGTTTGCTTTGGATACACCGCAGAGTTCTACAAACATTTTGATGGATTCCGGTGTAAATCCACGGCGGCGCAGTGCTGCGATGGAAACCAGACGCGGATCATCCCATCCGTCTACGATGCCTTCCTCTACCAATTTCTTGATATAACGTTTACCTGTAACTACATTTGTCAGATACAGTTTTGCAAACTCAATCTGCTTCGGCGGCTGTGGGTATTCCAATTCTTTTACAACCCAGTCATACAGTGGTCTGTGATCCTCAAACTCCAGAGTACAGATGGAATGTGTGATTCCCTCAATCGCATCCTCGATGGGATGGGCGAAATCATACATTGGATAGATGCACCATGTATCACCTGTTCTGTGGTGAGTCATATGAGCAACACGATAGATAACCGGGTCGCGCATATTCATGTTCGGAGATGCCATATCGATCTTGGCACGAAGCACTTTCTCTCCGTCTGCATATTTGCCTTCTTTCATCTCTTCAAAAAGCTGCAGGTTCTCTTCTACGCTTCTGTTTCTGTATGGACTTTCTTTACCCGGCTCTGTAAGAGTTCCACGATATTCACGGATCTGATCTGCTGTCAGGTCACATACATAGGCTTTGCCTTTCTGGATCAGCTTTACAGCAGCTTCATACATCTGTCCGAAATAGTCAGATGCAAAAAACAGTCTGTCTTCCCAGTCTGCACCAAGCCATTTGATATCTGCCTTGATGGATTCTACAAACTCACTCTTTTCTTTGGTCGGGTTTGTATCATCAAAACGCATGTTGAACTTGCCGTTATATTCCTGTGCAAGACCATAGTTTAAAAGAATAGATTTCGCATGACCGATATGAAGATATCCATTCGGTTCCGGCGGGAAACGCGTATGCACGGTGTCATAAACACCCTCTGCTAAATCTTTATCAATGATATTCTCAATAAAATTTTTGGAAACTGTTTCGTTCTCCATCTTTTTCCCTCCTGTTGTCGTATTTTATACTGTTTTTTCACACATCTATATATAAAAAATACAACTGAATATTTTTTATGTCGAATGAATTTATATTATCATTGGAAATTCCATCTGTCAACCGTTTACACAACAGTGACAGGCCTTATATTTCTCAGACGTTACTGTTCACTCCGTTCACAGTAACGTAGCCAAAATTCATTCCAGTTTGCCTGCGGCAATGGAATTTTGGCTTGTATGTCTCGGGATTTTGGCA
>ERZ772884.2160-NODE-2160-length-11783-cov-6.655525_pt1 | contig 11783 bp, 10 predicted proteins | sample MGYA00580574_ERZ772884 | MGnify/ENA primary metagenome ERZ772884 (study PRJEB29015, sample SAMEA2737690) | human gut metagenome | biome: human gut; feature: human-associated habitat; material: faeces | place: China | collected 2012 ... | reverse complement strand
TTTCCGCCGTCCGTACGGCGAAAGAGCACGGCGCGCAGACCATCGGCATCACCGGTTACCCGGATACGCCACTTAAGCAGGTGTGTGATATCTGCCTGGAACTGTATTCTCCGGAACAGCTTTTCGTTTCGCCGCGTGTTGCACAGTTCTCGCTGATCGATTCGCTGTATGTCAGCCTTGCTGTTCGCCGCAAGGATAGCGTTGTGCAGAATATTCAGCGCATGAATGAGGCGCTCCAGCCGCTCCGCATGGAGTAAAGACGAGAAAACACGGCTTTCTACAAACAAAAATGCAAATGTAACGCCGACGAATGAACACGGAACCTCTGAGATACGTTGCAGCGATAGTAATTGGCGGCAAAGGCAATAAGATCACGCCGACCGGTGCAGTTGTACCCGAGAATACGGATTCACGCTGACTATCGGTTAGAGTGTTATCGACAAAAACGTTCGTCTGCTGCACGTGCTGGACAACAACGGTTCGAGTAAAATTGCAAACGGCAGGTTTACAACGCGGCGAACGGCGTGGCAGAAGTGACTGCAGGCATAGTATCCTCACGGAGGATAAGGCATCTTCAGGCCATCACAGCTCCGCTTTTGTCGATGTGTCTGCTGATGCTTACCGCGAAGACGCTGTCCTCTGAGCGACTGTGTTGTCAGCGGTATGAACGCAAGCTGCATCAGAGCGCGGATTATGACTTCCCTGTGGAGATTGCACACAGGGAAATGATAAAATAAGGGGCACAGGGATTTCCCGGCGGGTTGGATTTGCTGGGGCAAATCCGTTGCTTGTTAGACCAATACTGCACGATTTTGCCCTAAAGTGAACCCGGAGTTCAGGCCGCAAACGGCAGTCTGAACTCCGGGTTCTATTTAGTTGTAAATCAGTTCTGAATTGACGATTTCTCTGACGCGGCTTCGGATGCTGTTCGTGTGGCGCACCCATTCCATCCGGCCGGCTGCTTTGAGTGCTTCGGTGACACCTTCGGCTGCCGTCATCTGTTTGGTAAGCTGAGCGAACATCGCGTTGGCGGCATGGTCAATCTCACGCAAATGCGCGTCCAGCTTAACGGTCAAGAACAGATACTGATACAAGCAGCGTTTGTTCTGACGAAGATAGCGCCGATGGCTCAAATAGGCGATGTACGAAAAATCCCCTGCCGAGAAATATTCTCAGCAGGGGATTCGTGTCTTTACGGCCCTTGTGCGCTGATTTTGCATTGCTTCGTTATCAGCGCTGTTCATTGGATACGTTCTTTTCTTTGGGTTAGCCGAGTGTGATATTTGTAGGGCGGGGTGAGGTCACCTCGCCCTGCACGTTGCGTTGGTGCATATCCGATCACGTTAAGATGTCAACCCACAAATCATTATAGTATTGGTTGATTTCCGTCGGCAGGTTGGTATAGGCCTCGGTCGGATACTGCGTAATATCCGGGAAATACAGCGGGTCGCTGGTGATTTCCTCGTCCAGTTCGTTATAGACCTCAGTCTGCGGACTGGAATAGCCGACATACTCCCAGTTTGCCATCGCCGCCTCGGTCGAGCACATGAAGTTGATGAACTTCTCCGCACCCGAAACGTTCTTCGCGTTCTTCGGGATGCACATGGCATCGACAAACAGGTTGGTGCCCTCCTTCGGAACGTAGAATGCGAGGTCGGGATTTTCGTCGATCATGGTGACGGCATCGCCGTTATAGTACGGTGCAGCCACAATTTCCTCACTCGGCAGCTTTTCGAGGATCTGGTCCATCCAGATGCCCTGATACACCGGTTTTCCGGCGATGATAAGGTCAGCCGCCTCGCGCAGCTCGTCCTTGTCGGTGGTGTTGAGCGAATAGCCGAGGTACATCAGCGCAATGCCGAGCGCGTCGCGCGAGTTGTTGAACATCGCGGTGCGGTTGGTGTATTTGGGGTTCCACAGCAAATCCCACGAGCCGATATCCGCTTTATCAACGTACTTGGTGTTGTACACGATGCCGACCACGCCCCAGGTATAGGGCACGGAATACTTCTGCTCCGGATCGAAGTCCAGATGCGTGTATTTCTCGTCAATCAGCTTCATATTCGGAATATGATCGTAGTTGAGCGGCTGGAGCATATCCTCGTCGATAAAGCGCGAAATCGCGTAGTCGGACGGGATAATGACGTCGTAGCTCGTGGTCTGGATGCGCGAATACAGGTTTTCGTTGGAATCAAAGGTGTTGTAGATAACCTTGATGCCGGTTTCATCTTCGAACTGGTCGATGAGGTCGGTGTCGATGTACTCACCCCAGTTATACACGTTGAGCACCTCTGCCGAGGACGCATTGCCGCAGCCGGAGAGCAGTCCGGCGCATATTGCGCCGCACAGCAGCAGGGAAAGCATATGTTTTTTCACGGCTGCATCGCTCCTTTCCGGCGGGCGGCCTCGCGGCGCTTTTCGTCGCGGGACTGGCGCATATTGATGACGATGAGCAGCGCCAGCACGATCAAAAACAGAATGGTCGAGATGGCGTTGATCTTCGGTGTCATGCGGTGGCGGGTCATCGAATAGATCACGACCGACAGCGGCTGACTGGTCGTGCCGGCGGTAAAGTAAGACACCACGAAATCGTCGATCGACATGGTGAACGCCATGATAGCGCCCGTGACGATGCCCGGCATAATTTCGGGCAGGATGACCTTGTGGAGCGCCTGATGCGGCGTTGCGCCGAGGTCGAGCGCGGCCTCATAGGCGTTCTTGTCGAGCTGGCGCAGCTTGGGCATGACGTTGAGCACGACATACGGCGTGCAGAACGTAACGTGCGCGAGGATAAGGGTCAGGTAGCCCTTGTCCAGACCGATGGCGGCGAACAGCAGCATGAACGTTACGCCCATGATGGTATCCGAGGAGGACATCGGGATGTTGTTGACGGTCAGGTAAGCAGCCTTGGCTCTGCGGCCCATGTTGTGGATGCCGATGGCGGCAATCGTGCCGAGCACGGTTGCAATCGCGGCAGCGGCAACAGCTACGAGCAGCGTGACATACAGTGAATGGAGAATATCCGCATCGCGGAACAGCTCGACATACCAGCGGGTGGTAAAGCCGTTCCACAGGCGGCGCGACTTGGAATCGTTGAACGAAAAAATCATCAGCACAACGATAGGCGCGTACAGGAACAGGAAGATCAGCAGCAGATAGAAGTTCTTGAAAAACTTTTTCACAGCAGCAGCCCTCCTTCCTCAGAGGAGCCGTCATCGAACTTGTTCATGATCCACATGCAGATGAAGATGAGGATGATCATCACGAGTGCGATGGCCGAGCCGAGATGCGGGTTGTACGCACCGCCCATGAACTGAAGGTCGATAAGGTCGCCGACGAGCAGGTTTTTGCCGCTGCCGAGCATCTGCGAAATAACGAAGGTGGAGACAGACGGCACAAATACCATTGTAATGCCGGAAATCACACCGGGAATGCTCAGCGGGAAGATCACACGGCGGAATACAAGGTGCGTCGGCGCGCCGAGGTCCTGCGCGGCTTCGATCAGCTTGCGGTCGAGCTTGATGAGCACGGTATAGATGGGCAGCACCATGAACGGCAGAAAGTTGTACACCATGCCGAGCACGATCGCGCCCTGCGTGTTGATGAGCGGGATATAATCCAGCGAATAGCCGAAATGGCTTTGCAGGAAGGATATTAAGCCGATGGAACGGAAAAACTGGTTGATGAAGCCGTTGTTCTCCAGAATGGACATCCATGCGTAGGTGCGGAGCAGAAAGTTGATCCACATCGGCAGCATAATCAGCATCATGCAAAGGCTCTGTTTGCTGGCGGACAGGCGGCTCATGAGGTACGCCATCGGGTAGCCGAGCGCAAGGCACACCACGGTAGAGAGAAACGCCAGCCAGAATGACCGTCCGAAAATCGGCAGGTAGCCGGGCAGATAGCTGAAATTATGCAGCGTCAAGCCGCCGTCCGCATTGTGGAACGCGTAGACCACGACCATCAGAATCGGTGCAAGGATAAATACGGCGAGCCATACGCCGTAGGGATAGGCAAAGGACTTTTTCACGCTTGCGCCTCCGCACTCTTGTGCATGATGTGGATGTCAAACGGAATGACGGACAGACCGACCGTCTTGCCGACTGACTCTGCCATGGTGGAATGCACCATGAAGGTGAAGAACTGGGTGCGAACCATCATCTCGTAGTGCACGCCCTTGAATACGATGGACTCAACAACGCCCTGCAGCAGACCGTCACCGGCGTAAACGATTTTAAGATCCTCCGGACGGATAACGACATCGACCGGTGCATTCTTCTCGAAGCCCTTGTCCACGCACTCGAAGGTGCGGCCGCAGAACTCGACCTTGCAGTCCTCGAGCATCACGCCGTCAATGATATTGGATTCGCCGATGAAATCCGCAACAAAGGCGTTGACCGGCTCGTTGTAGATATCGGTCGGGCTGCCGACCTGCTGGATAACGCCGTGGTTCATGACAACCACGCGGTCGCTCATGGTGAGCGCCTCTTCCTGGTCGTGGGTGACGTAGATAAAGGTGATGCCGGTGCGCTGCTGAATGCGCTTCAGCTCGATCTGCATGTCCTTGCGCAGCTTGAGGTCGAGCGCGCCGAGCGGCTCGTCGAGCAGCAGCACACGCGGCTCGCACACCAGCGCACGCGCGATGGCGACACGCTGCTGCTGACCGCCGGAAAGACTGGTCACATCGCGGTTTTCAAAGCCGCGCAGACCAACCAGCTCGAGCATTTCTGCGGTTTTGCGCTTGATGTCTGCGCGGTCCAGCTTTTTGATGTGCAGACCGAATGCAATATTCTCCGCAACATTCAGGTGCGGGAACAGCGCATAGCGCTGGAACACGGTGTTGATCTCACGCTGGTAGGGCGGAACATCGTTCAGGCGCTTGCCGTCGAAGAATACATCGCCGGAATCCGGCTGCTCAAAGCCGCCGATGATGCGCAGTGTGGTCGTTTTGCCGCAGCCGGACGGACCGAGCAGGGTCACGAACTCGCGGCGCTTGATGGACAGCGAAATGCCGCGCAGTACGGGCGTTCCGTCAAATTCTTTTTTCAGGTTTTGCAGATCGATCAGATTTTGATTCAATCCTCATCACTCTCCCCAAACAGGTAGCAGCCCCAAACCGAGCGGGTCAGGCTCGGTTTGGGGTCGCGCTATATATTGTAGCAAATAAATTTTTATCATATAATAGTATAGGGAAATGTCGTAAAAGTCAAGGTGATACACAGATTCTGCTCGCAAAAAAGCAGGGAAATTCGAGGGGAGGATGCTCGATTTGGAGGATTTGCCAGCTTTGTTATGTAAAACGTACAAGCTGAAATAGTTTGATTTGTACACTTCGCAAACGGATACTGTTAAATATGCACAAAAAGATTGTACCTTGATTGGTGAAGATTCATAAAATATAGCTCTTGTAACAGAGGCGGTTATCGTGTATTATAATACCTGTGATCAGGAAATGATCCAAACACAAAAACGTAATTTAGTCATTAACTTTTAAGGAGTTGTATATATCATGATGAAGGGTTTCTTTAATGGTCTGGTAAGCGCACGCATGATGGAGCTGGATAACGGTCGTTCTTTCTCTAAGGCTCGCAAGGCAGAGCGCACTGCTAAGTAAGCGGTAATCAAACCGAATTTATAAAGGCTTCCCGGAACAGATGGCCGGGAAGCCTTTTTCTTTGTGTGACAGGATTGTGTTGGCTTTTACCGATAGAATGTGGTACACTTAAAAACATACGGTATTCAGGGGTAAAGGGGATAGGACGTTGCAGTTTATCAAACGGTTTCGGGTAGGCCAGCGCGCCATCAAGACTGCGATATCGGTCGGTCTGGCGCTTGCGCTGGCGATGGTGCTGGGTTCCAGCCTGCCTATTTTTGCAGCTATTGGTGCGATCTCGGTGATGAGCCGTACCTGGGTGGATTCACTCAAGGAGAGCCTTAATCAGATAGCGGGTACATTTCTCGGCTATCTGATCGCATGTGTGTTTGTTACCGTGCTGCCCAATCCAACGTTTTTCGTGTGGATGGCGCTCGGCGTGCTGTGTGTGATTTCACTGTGTATCGGTCTCAAGCTGAATTTTGCGATTCCGCTGGCGAGCATTGTGTTTGCGGATGTGTGCCTGTATACCGGCGGAGATTCAATTGTGTATGGCTTCCACCGCTTCACGGATACGCTGGTCGGTCTGGTGGTGGCGCTGCTCGTCAATGTGGTGATTCGGCCGTATAACAACCGCCAGAAGATCATCAATACGATGGATGAGATTCAGAAAATGTTTCTGCCGCTGCTGCAGTCGCGTGTGCTCGAGCATCGTTATCCGGATCTGACGCCGCTGACTGAGAAAATGACCTCGCTTGCGTCCGAACTGCGTATTTTCGAGAAGCAACCGGTAGCGCTGTGGCAGCATGCCGTGCGTGTTGCCGCCCGACGGCAGGAGGCCGCCTATCTGCGCGGCTGCGAGCAGCTGCTTGCCAAAATGTGCGGTGAGTTGGCGGCGCTGTGCAATATGGACTCCAATCCGGTGCCTGGAGAGGAGAGTATAAAGCGGCTGGAGGCACATGGTCTTACCGCGCCGGAAAACCTTAAGGATTACTGCCGGTGCTCGCCGATGGATGCACAGGTTATGGATTTTCATATCGGCAATCTGCTCGATGCGTATGATTTTCTGACCGCGTTTCATCATGTGTAAAAATATACCGCAGGTGCACGAACTGTTAAAATCGTGCATGCTGCGGTATTTTTATAGTCATACAGCGCATAGACAAAATACGCCTTAATCTGCTATACTGTTGTTTAAGGATATATACACGCTGTTTTTGTATGGCGGTCAGCCCTTTCTTTCCCCGCGGTCTGCGGCGGAAAGGAGGTGGGCGCAGATGAAGAAGAAAGCACTTCAGCTTTTTATTTGTGCGGTCATTGTACTGTACATTTTCTTCGTAAAAGCGCGATGACCGCTCGGCTGGTCCCCGAACGGTCATTAGCATAAAACTTTTGATTCGATAAAGGGCTGACTGCATAGACAGCGTCCCTGTATATCCATAGTATACCGCGGAAAGCGCTGTTCGTCAAGATGGTGCTCTCTGCGGTGTATTTAATTTTGCGGAAAGCTATGGTCTGCACCGGTCGGCTTGACTTCTCCTTACAAAATGGTTATAATAAAATCATTATAATCGTTATTTATGCGATGACGCAGGAAAAGTAACCGGCTCGCCTTGCGCGAAAGAGAGAAGCTCCTCGGCTGAAAGGGCTTTGCGCGGGAAACGGTGAAGTGCGCCTGCCGAGCAACAGGGTCAAACGCCTTGCGGGAAGTGCCCGTTACCGCACTGCACGAGCGAAAAATCGGAGTGGAACCGCGTTTGTACGCCTCCCGAGGGAAGAATATCCCTTGGGAGGCTTTTTTATTCCCGAAACTCCGCATAGCTTTCCTGAAAACCATCAAAAGGAGATAAAAATCATGAAACTCTACAACACGCTGACCCGTCAGAAGGAGGAATTCGTTCCGATCACGCCGGGCGAGGTAAAGATGTATTCCTGCGGTCCGACGGTATACAACTATTTCCATGTCGGCAACGCACGTCCGTTCATCATTTTCGATCTGCTGCGCCGTTACTTCGAGTATCGCGGCTACAAGGTTGAGTTCGTTCAGAACTTCACCGACATTGACGACAAGGTAATCAACAAGGCGAACGAGGAAGGCGTGGACTTCAACACCATCGCTGAGCGTTATATTAAGGAATATTTCGTTGATGCACAGGGTCTGGGCGTCAAGAAGGCGACCGTGCACCCGCGTGCGACCGAGACCATGGACGCTATTATTGATATTGTTGAGCGCCTGATCGAGAACGGTCACGCTTATGTTGCTGAGAACGGCGACGTATACTTCCGCACCAAGTCCTTCCCCGAGTATGGCAAGCTGTGCCACCAGCCGATGGAGGAGCTGCAGGCCGGTGCCCGCATCTCGGTTGGCGAGGTAAAGGAAGATCCGATGGACTTCGCGGTCTGGAAGGCTGCAAAGCCGGGTGAGCCGGCTTGGGATACGCCGTGGGGCAGCAAGGGCCGCCCGGGCTGGCATATTGAGTGCTCGGCTATGGCGAACAAGTACCTCGGCAAGACCATCGACATCCATTCCGGCGGTCTTGATCTGATTTTCCCGCATCACGAGAACGAGATCGCACAGTCCGAGTGTGCAAACGGCTGCACCTTTGCGCATTATTGGCTGCACAACGGCTTCCTGACCATCGACAATGAGAAAATGTCCAAGTCCAAGGGCAACTTCTTCATGGTCCGCGACGCAGCAAAGCAGTTCGGCTATGAGACCATCCGCATGTTCATGCTGAGCGCGCACTACCGCACTCCGCTTAACTACTCCGCTGAGTCGCTTGAGATGAACAAGGCCTCCCTTGCCCGTCTGTACGAGGCCCGCAATAATATGGAGTTCCGCATCGAGAAGGCATCCGGCGACACCATGACCGCCGAGGAGACCGAGAAGCTGGAGGCTCTGAAGGGCTACAAGCAGAAGTTCATCGACGCAATGGACGACGACCTGAACACTGCAGACGCACTGTCCGCCATCTTCGAGCTGACCCGTGAGATCAATGCGTACAACGGTGCACATCAGGATGCAACCAAGGCATTCCTGACCGCAGCGCATGATCTGTTCATGGAACTGACCGGTGTGCTCAATCTGGTGCAGAACCGTGACGATGCGGTTGATCCGGACGCGGAGAAGATCGAGGAGCTGATCGCACAGCGCGCCGCAGCTAAGAAGGAGAAGAACTTCGCTGAGGCAGACCGTATCCGCGGTGTGCTGGCTGATATGGGCGTTACCATTAAGGATACCCGTCAGGGCACGCAGTGGAGCCGCAATTAAATCGCAAATCCTGACTATTTGATAGAGAAAGTCCTCTGTTCGTGTGTGGATAGAGGACTTTTTGCGTGTTTCCGCACTGGCAGAGCATCTTGCTGACGCAGCCCGCGTGTGCCGGTCAACCGGTGCTAAGGCAACACTGCAGGTGACTTTTTCGCTTCAAATTGATAAAATCTTTGCACGCTGCAAATAAAAATCTTGCGTGATATCAGGATGAACAAGCGGAAAACCTGCAAAAAAGCGGTTTTTGTCGGTTTATACAAGTGTCGTTGATTGACATTTTTGCAGGATTGCGGTACAATATATTCATTATCTAATTTATTGGGACGGAAAGGAGAAGGCGGAATGACGATTCAGCCTGATTATGTAAAGGAAGAACTTTTGCATGAACTGAGTGAGAGCTTTCGTATGCACAACCAGCTCCCACCCGATCTGTTTACGCGCTACCGCATCAAGCGCGGCTTGCGTAATGCGGACGGTACCGGTGTTCTGGTCGGTGCTTCTCATCTGGGCAATGTACACGGTTATATCGTCAACGAGGGCGAGCGTGAGCCGATCGAAGGCCGCCTGACCTATCGCGGATATAATGTATATGACCTGATTCACGGTCTGGAGCAAGAAAACCGCTTCGGCTTTGAGGAGATCGGTTATCTGCTTATGTGCGGCAAGCTGCCGAGCCGCCGTCAGTTGGCGGAATTTCAGCATACCATTGGTCTGGAGCGTGCCCTGCCGGACAACTTCACCGAGGATATGATCATGCGTGCGCCGAGCCGCGACATCATGAACAAGCTGGCAAGCGCAACGCTGGCACTGTATTCCTATGATACGAATCCGGATGAAACCACGGTCGAGAACATCATGCGTCAGGGCATCAGCCTGATGGCCAAGTTCCCGGTTATCATTTCGCACGCATATCAGGCAAAACGCCGCTACTTTGATAATGATTCCATGTTCCTGCATGTGCCGGATTCAAACCGTTCGACCGCAGAGAATATTCTGCACCTCATCCGTCCGACCGGCGAATTCAACGATGACGAGGCTAAGCTGCTCGACCGCTGTCTGATCCTGCATGCCGAGCATGGCGGCGGTAACAACTCGTCTTTCACCGTGCGTGTTACTTCTTCGTCCGGTACGGATACCTATTCGGCGATCGCGGCTGCGGTTTCCTCGCTGAAGGGCCCGCGCCACGGCGGTGCAAACCTGCGCGTCGTCAAGCAGTTTGAGGAGATGAAGGAGAATATCCACAACTGGAAGGATGAGACCGAGGTCGGCAATTATCTGCGTAAGATTTTGAATAAGGAAGCCGGTGACGGCTCCGGCCTGATCTACGGCATGGGCCATGCGATTTACACCTTGAGCGACCCGCGTGCCGTTGCACTGAAGAAGGCTGCTCGTCCGCTGGCGGAAAAGACCGGCTATTCGGACGAAATGGATCTGATCGAGCTGGTAGAAAAGCTGACGCCGGGTGTCTTTGCTGAAATCAAGGGCAGCGACAAGCCGATGTGCGCGAATGTCGATATGTACTCCGGCTTTGTTTACAAAATGCTCGGACTGCCCAAGTCGCTGTATACGCCGCTGTTCGCTACCGCGCGTATCGTCGGCTGGATGGCACACCGCCTTGAGGAAGTTACCACCGGCGGTAAGATCATCCGTCCGGCGTATAAGCCTGTTGCGAAGAATATCGAGTACGTTAATATTGATGAGCGGAATGACGGTCCGATTAACGACTGATTTTTAATTAGTAATCAGTAGTTAGTAATTGGAGTGGAGGGTATAGTGCTCTCCGCTCTATTTATATTGTGCAGAGGATAATTATATGGGAATGCTCAGCTTAGCAGATATCCTATTAACAGATGCGCAGGTATCTTATAAAGAAAACCGCATTATTATATATTTTAAGGTGAATGCGGAAGTGAACCTGGCGTTCAAGGAGCACATCCAATCGCTGTATAACAGATTTATAAAGCAGGAAACCATTCTGGTGACTATTGAGGAACATTCCTTTGAATCTCATATTATTTCACTGGCCAGTGCTGCGTCTCCGGAGGAATATGTATCGGACGATCTCGTTGAACGGCTTATGTGCGGCGATGAATTTACCCTTACAGTCGAAAACGATGGCAGTATCCCTGCTGATGCTGCGGAACAGGGGACAGCGAAAGCCGGTTTCGCACCGCTAATCCTAAAGAACTGATATTTGATAAATTTTTTTTGAAAAAAGTGTTGACAACCCGCTCTATATGCGTTATACTAAATGAGCTTGGTCAAAGACAGCTGGCGCCGCAAGGCTTAAATGGCGATTTGTTCGCCGCCCGCCGAGGTCAACACAGACATGTTTATTATCATATTTGATTATGTTTTCTGTGTACCCTCCCTGTGTCTTTGCACCGGGAGGGTACTTTTATTTTACAGGAGGTGAAAATGATGCCGAACGCAAAGATTCTGGAAGAGAAGAAGGCTCTGGTCGCTTCCCTGGTAGAGAAGATCAAGAATTCTCCGGCAGGTGTACTGGTCGACTACAAGGGCATCAACGTAGAGGATGATACCAAGCTCCGCAAGCAGCTCCGTGAAGCTGGCGTTGAGTATGCTGTCATCAAGAACACTCTGATCCGCTTTGCAGCTAAGGAACTGGGTTTTGACGAGCTGGATGCGTGCCTGCACGGTACCACCGCTCTGGCAATCTCCACCACCGACGACGTTGTCGCTCCGGCGAAGATCCTGGCTGACTTTGCTAAGACCCACGAGAACTTCACCCTGAAGGCTGGTTACCTGGAAGGTAAGGCCATCGGTGAGGACGAGGTCAAGAAGCTGGCTGCTATGCCGAGCAAGGAAACCCTTATCGCTCAGGTACTGTACAGCTTCAACTACCCCATTATGCAGCTCGCTATTGCTTGCGATGCTATCGTTAAGAAGGCAGAGGGC
>ERZ772884.2157-NODE-2157-length-11797-cov-5.645461_pt1 | contig 11797 bp, 8 predicted proteins | sample MGYA00580574_ERZ772884 | MGnify/ENA primary metagenome ERZ772884 (study PRJEB29015, sample SAMEA2737690) | human gut metagenome | biome: human gut; feature: human-associated habitat; material: faeces | place: China | collected 2012 ... | reverse complement strand
TAATGAATACAGTAGAAATTTCAAATGAATTAATTCAATTTATTGAATCAAGTCCAAGTATGTTTCATTCAATCAAAACGATTCGTACTTATTTAGAAGAAGATGGGTTTACATATCTTCCTGAATCCTGTGCTTGGGATGTTAAAGAGGGTGGAAAATATTATACAATTCGTAACCACTCAAGTTTGATTGCGTTTAAGGTGGGTAAGGATCTAGATTCTTATCATTTCCAAATGTGTGCAAGTCACTCGGATTCTCCAACTTATAAAGTAAAGAGTGTGCCAGAACTTGAAGGACCAAAAGAATATTTGCGTCTAGATGTAGAGGCTTATGGTGGTATGATCGATAATACTTGGTTTGATCGTCCTTTAAGTGTTGCGGGTCGTGTGCTTGTTCGTAATGGTTCGAAGATTGAATCTAAATTATTATATATCGATAAAGATATTTTGATGATTCCAAATGTGGCTATTCACTTTAATCGTGAAGTGAATAATGGTTATAAATATAATCGTCAAATCGATTTATGTCCTATGTTCTCTTGTGGTGCACTTAAAAAGGGTGCTTTTGACAAGATGGTTGCGGATGAATTAAATGTTAAGGCAGAGGATATTTTAGGTAAAGACTTATTCTTAGTCAATCGTCAAAAAGGTTTAGTTTGGGGATTGGAAAATGAATTTGTTTCAAGTCCTAAATTGGATGACTTACAATGTGCATTCGTTTCTTTGAAGGCTTTTATGGAGGCTGAAAATGAGAAGAGTGTTAATGTATATTGTTGCTTCGACAATGAAGAAGTGGGTTCAAATACAAAGCAAGGAGCTATGTCTACTTTCTTAAAAGATGTATTGCACCGTATCAATAATGGTTTACATAAAACGGAAGAAGAGTATTATCAGGCTATCGCAAAAACTTTCTTAGTAAGTTGTGATAATGCACATGCACTTCATCCAAATCATCCTGAAAAGACAGATGCCGTTAACTATGTCACAATGAATGGTGGTATTGTCATTAAGGAAAGTGCAAACCAAAAATATACAACGGATGCGTTTAGTCGTGCCTTATTTACAGGGGTTTGTCAAAATGTAAATGTGCCAGTACAAAGTTTTGCGAACCGTAGTGATAGTGTTGGAGGTTCTACACTTGGTAACTTATCAAATACACAGGTAAGTATTCATGCGGTTGATTTTGGTTTAGCGCAGCTTGCGATGCACTCATGTTTTGAAACAGCCGGTGTTAAGGATACGGAATATGCGATTATCGCATTGAAGGAATTCTATGAAACAAATGTGCAGATCGATGAAGCTGAATCGGTATGTCTAGAGAAGTAATTGTTCAAAGAATAGAGAAGTCGGATTTGATCGATGCGAAAAAGGAATTGATGATTGAAATTGTCCAAAATAAAAAAGAGGATGATTTTGATAAGAAGATTGATCGTTTGTATCGTCAATTTTCTAAGAGTTCTTCTTTTAAAAAACATGCGGAAAAGATGGTTTGTCGGGATGATGAAAAGTTAAAGATTTGTAACATGATGCTTGTGATGAGTGTGACTTTGACTTTGTTCTTTTTAAAGGCTGTCTTGTTTTCGAGTTATGTGGTTAATTTTAGTATTGATGCGATTGTTGGTTGTCTAGCATTCGTATTCTCATTTATCAATGTTCGTACAAAGTATCGTACGTTAAGAAGATATAATCTAGTTCGTGACTTTATCTATTTGGATGGTTTATCTTTACTTCTTTGTGTTTTGTTTAAAATGTTCTTTCCGGTGCAGGTGGATTTTTCATTGATTATTTTATTGGTGGATTATTATTTGTGTAAGAAAAGATTTAAGGAAAAAGCATTTAAAATGTTGGAGGCAAATTAACAATATAGGGGGTATCCTAGGCTTGGATACTCCTGTTTTTTTCTCATTTGATTTTAAAGACTAGCCTTCTATTTTTAATTCAATTATGGTATTATTGTTGAGTAGTATGTAAAAAGGAGACGTCGAATGAGTAAGAAAAGAGTTTATGCGGCTATCGAAATTGCTGATCAAGAGATTCGTCTTATCGTTTTAGAGATATTTGAAGCTCGTTACAACGTTTTAAGAACAGAAAGAGTTGCTTGTTCAGGTGTAGATAAAAATCAAAAGATTGTCGATGAAAGTGCTATTGTTACAGCCATTCGTCAAGCTATAACGAATGCACAGGCAGCTTTAGGATATCGAATTGAGCGTGTCTTATTGGCTGTTCCTAGTGTAAATGTAATGCGTAGCTCACAAAAGGTACGTGTGCAAATTGAAGATGGAACGAAGAACATTCGTTTATTCCATATTCAGCAAGGATATAAAAACGCGATTCAAAAACGATTGAATGAAGATGTAGAATTTGTAAATGCGAATAAGGTTACTTATGAAGTAAATGGTACAGTAAGTCAAAAGCTTCCATTGAATCAGGAATGTGAAGATTTCATGATGGATGTAGATTTATTATATGCGGATAAGGAAACGATTTATTCATATGCTCGTTGTGTTGAGCAGGCAAATCTTGAAATCTTAGATCTATGTTTAGATTCATTTGCGATTGGTCAGGAAACAGCTGCTTTAGCACAGAGTACAGAAAGAGTTACAATTCAAATTGATTTGGAACAGAATCATTCTACTTTAGCTTTGTTTAGCACAGGTCGTTTGATGACTTGTACAACATTGGATTTTGGATATTTATGGTTTATTGAAGATATTCAAAAGAAATATAAGTTGAGTGATGAAGTATGTTACAGATTGTTGCAAAATATTTTCTCAGGTCAAGAAGATGAAAATAGTGATGTGATCATTTATATTGAACAAAGAGAAGATATGCGTGTTGAGATTACGGCAAATGAACTTGCGAAAGCTTGTTTACCTCGTATTCGTCAATGGATTGCAGCTGTCAATGATGCATGTTTACCAATTGTTCGCCAAGGAAAATCTAGATATGTCATTACAGGACAAGGAAGTAATATTCCTGTATTGAAGGATTTAGATAAATCTTTCAATGCGAGTGCAATGATCTATCAAGAACAAGCGATTGGTGCAAGAGATGGTGCGTTTGTATGTGGCTTAGGTATGGCATATGCTTGGCAAGATATCAATCGTATTCACCATGATGATCGAATCAGTGCTAACAATAATGAATTGGAAGCAAGTATTGATTCAATCAATCAAAAGGCATCAAGTGTTGAAGGTGGATTTACAAAGAAATTAAAGAATGCTATTTTAGCGGAAGAAGAATAAAAAGAGAGGAAAATATTATATGACTGAATTTAATCAAGTAGCAAATATTAAAGTATTTGGTGTTGGTGGTGGTGGATCCAATGCCGTTAACCGCATGGTTGCTGATGGTGTTAAAGGTGTTGATTTCTATATCTGCAACACAGATGTACAAGTAATGAAAAATTCTCCTTGCGATAATAAAATCGTTTTAGGAAAAGAAACTACAAAAGGTCTAGGTGCTGGTGGTAATCCAGAATATGGACGTAAAGCAGCTGAAGAAAGTGAAGCTGAAATTCGCGAATCAGTAAAAGGAAGCGACATGGTATTTATCACTGCTGGTATGGGTGGTGGAACAGGTACTGGTGCTGCTCCATTAATCGCAAAGATTTCTAAAGAAGAAGGTGCTTTAACAGTTGCGGTTGTGACTCGCCCATTCACTTTTGAAGGTCGTCGTCGTGCAAACAATGCCAAAGATGGTATTGAAGAATTGAAAAAATATGTTGACTCATTGATCATTGTATCAAATGACAACTTATTAGATGTGATTGGACGTAAACCAATCGAAGAAGCATTCCAAGCTGCAGATAATGTATTACGTCAAGGTGTTCAAACAATCTCTGATTTAATTGCGGTTCCTGCATTGGTTAACTTAGACTTTGCGGATGTTCGTAGCGTTATGCAAAACCAAGGACGTGCATTGATCGGTATTGGTATGGCAGAAGGAGAAGACAAAGCTATCTCTGCTGCTGAAAAAGCTATCCAATCACCATTATTGGAAGCACAAATCTCTGGTGCTAAATCAGCTATCGTAAACATCACTGGTGGTGACAAAGTTAGCTTATTTGATGCTCAAAATGCTGTATCTGTAATCCAGGATGCGGCTGGTGGAGATGTTGACTGCATCTTCGGTATCGCAATCAATGAACAATTAGGTGATGCGATTATCGTTACTGTTATTGCGACAGGATTTGAAGAACCAAAAGAAAAACAACGTAAAAGACGTACTGAACCAGTCATCAAACAAGTTGCGAATGATGCATTATTTACAGAACCAAAAGTTCAAGCTCCTGTAAATTCAGGTGTTGTAACAAGTGTTGAAAACAACTCGAATGATGAACAAATTCCTAATTTCTTCTTCAATCGTTAATTCACACATATAGAGAGCCTAGGCTCTCTTTTTTTAGTGTTATACCGACAAAATTATGACGGTAATATTGAATAAATGACGGTTAAACAATATAATTTAGTTGGGTGATATAAATGGTTAAATATTATGAAACACAAACTATGGAATTAAAAGAAAAATATACAGATTCAATTGCTAAAGAAATAGTATCTTTTTTGAATTCGGATGGTGGAACTTTAATTGTAGGTGTTAAAGATGATGGTACTGTAGTTGGAGTTGATAAATTAGATGAAACTTTAAGAAAAATATCGGATGTCATTACAGGGCAGATTGAACCAAACCCGCAAGATGAGATTACAACAGAAGTTCGGTTTGATGAAAAAAAAGCTTTAATTGTTTTGAATATCTCAAAGGGAGTTCGCAATATTTATTGTCAAAAAAAATATGGTTTTTCGTCAAATGGTTGTATCATTCGAATTGGAACCGCATGTAAAGAAATGACTCCTGAACAAATTAAGATTCGATATGAACAAAATTTCATAGATAATGAATATATGTTGAAAAAGAAATCGAGTATGGCAGATCTGAGTTTTAGAGAATTGAAGATTTATTATGCGGAAAAAGGATATCATGTTCTAGATAATAATTCTTTTGAAAAGAATCTAAATTTAAGAAATCAAAATGGTGAATATAACTTATTAGGAGAATTATTGGCAGATCGAAATAATATTCCATTGATTTTTGTGAAATTTCATGGGTCGAATAAAGCCTCTATTTCAGAAACTAGTAATTTTGGGTATGGTTGTCTATTAACTTCTTATACAAAAATTAAGAATCGATTGATTGCTGAGAACATCTGTATTTCAGATACGACAGTGCGCCCTCGTGTTGATACATATTTATACGACATTGATTGTGTGAATGAAGCAATTTTGAATGCATTGGTGCATAATGATTGGACGATTACAGAACCACAAATATCTATGTTTAGTGATCGTATTGAAATTTTATCGCATGGGGGGCTTCCAAATGGTATGACAAAAAAACAGTTTTTCGAAGGGATAAGTAAACCTAGAAATGTTACGTTAATGCGTATTTTTTTGAGTATGGGACTTGTAGAACATACAGGACATGGTATTCCAACAATTGTAGAGCGTTATGGTGAAGAGGCGTTTGAAATTGAGAATAATTATATTAAATGTACAATTCATTTTGATAAAGAAGTGATGGAAAAATCAAATAAAACAATTGTTCAAGAATTAAATACTGTGCAACATGCATTGTTAAAACCCTCAGAAGAAAAAGTTTTGAAAGCTATTTTAACAAATCCAGATGATTCAGCATTAAAAATGTCTGAAAAAATAGGCTTAAGCCAAAGAACTGTTGAACGTGCTTTAACAAGGCTTAAACAAATTGGAAGAATTGAGCGAATTGGAAATAAAAAAGATGGTCGTTGGATTGTGATAAAGTAATTGTATAAACATCTGTCATTATTTGATAGGTGTTTTTTTGTCGGTAATGTCGGAAATAAATTTGAAAATGTCGGAATAAATGTCGGAATAAATGTCGGTACAGTGTCGGAAATGCAAAAAAAAAACAGAGAATCTCTTCTCTGTAATAGGCATGGCTGGGGTACTTGGATTCGAACCAAGGAAATGTCAGATTCAGAGTCTGATGCCTTACCGCTTGGCTATACCCCAATGTGCCTATTTATAATACACGATTTGTGATTTTTTGACAAGTGTTTTTTATGTAAAACGCTTGTTTTTTTGCGTTTTAGACAAGATAGGAAGTATCGTAAGGAAATGCTTGGAATTAATGTCTTTTTCACATTGGGTTGTCAAAATAATAGGTGAGAAGAAAAGAATATATAAATGGGAGGTGAAGGAATGAAAAAGAAGATTTATATATGTATGAGTATTCTTATAGTATTTATTCTTTCTTTAAGTATTGTTCGTGCCAACACGATGGATACGTATGGAATGAGTTTAAAAGAAATGGAGATGATGGAGGAGTATAAAAAGGGAAATATCAATACGGATGAATTTATTGAATTGCGAAAAGCTAAGGCGGGTGAGTATGGTTTATTAGATTATTGTGATTCAACTTATTTTTTAAGTGAAGACTTTTATGATAACTATTCGGATGCGTATTTGATCAAGAATGGCTTGATGATTTTAGATCGCTATAGTGCAGGATTTGAAACGACTGTAGATGTGATGGAATCTAGAGCGAGTAGTGTAGTAAGTATGAGTCATCATCGGTATGAAGAAAAGCCTGGCTACTATATTGCGAATGGAATATGGAAATTGTCGAATTCGCATGAAGCATTTTGTGCGCAAGGATTGAATGCATCTCCTGCAGCAGGAGATGTGACTTCCGATCCATATTTAGTTGAAAATGAGAACTTAAAGAAATGTTTGTACTATGGCTATAACGGTCCTGGAGACATATTAACATCTCGTTATGGCGTCAGTGGAGCAATTGTACTCACAAGTGAACTTGTATCGAATGCGTATAGTTCAAATTGTATTAGTAAGGCAAGTAATGATGGGTATCACTGGAATAAAGTAGTGGGTGGTTTATGGAATGAAATCACCGCAAAGCCAAGTGTTAAAAATTATTCAACCTATTTAGTAGATGTAGCTGGATCTGCCTATAACTGGCAAGGGGTGTTAACGCCGCTTCAAAAGTTGGCATATGGTGTATATGTGCCTACAGGTTCAGTAAAGCTTTTAAAGGTCAGCTCAAAGAATGAGATCAATCAATCGAATGCATCCTATACATTTTCTGGGGCTCTTTATGGATTGTATAAAGATTCTGGGTGTCAAGAAAAGATTGGTGAATTTAAAATCGACGAATCAGGCAAGTCCAATGTGATTGAAGATTTAGATATTGGTACTTACTACATTAATGAAATACTAGCGCCGCATGGCTATCAAAAAGATACAACAGTCTATACGGTTAAGGTTGAAGATCAAGCGGTTCAAGAAATCGAAGTGCGTGATGTTCCACAAACCAATCTTGTGGATTTAGTTTTGGTGAAACAAGATGCCCAAACAGGAAATAAAGCGCAGGGTATGGCCAGCTTAAAAGATGCGAAGTATGAATTTAAGTTTTATGGAGGTCTTTATGATAAGGATCCAGCAAGTTTAGGTGTTTCACCAATACGTAGCTGGATATTAAAGACAGATAAGACAGGTAAGATTCTGATGGAAGATTCGTATAAAGTAAGTGGTGATGCCTTCTATACGGATCTGAATGGAAAGATATGTTTACCATTAGGTACGATTACGGTTCAGGAAATCGATCCTCCACAGGGGTATTTATTGGATAGCACAGTATATGTACAAAAGTTAGATCGTACAAGTAGTACATCGGAACATATTAGTGCATTTAAGACATTCAGTGTGAAAGATACAGTGAACCGTTTAAAGCTAGTCAAAGTACAGGAGGGTACGCAAATTCCGTTGCCAAATGTCATCTTTAAGCATACAATGCCAAACATACCTTTTCCTTTACAAGAAAAGACGAATGATAAGGGTGAAATTGAATGGATGGGTCTGACAAAAGGAAAACATACATTAACCGAGTTTAAGACTCTAGATGGCTATGCCCTGGATATTCAGCCTATTGAATTTGAAGTGTTGCGTGATGGAAGTATTTCTGGAGTGGATCCTGTCATCACATTTTCAAATAAGGTGAATCCATTTTCTTTGAAGATTGTAAAGAAAAACAATATGCATCAATTACTGGATGGTGCTGTATTTGGATTATTTAAAGATAGTGAGTGTAAAGAAAAGATTGATGAGAAGACTACGGTTGATGGTGTTGTATCTTTTGCGGATTTAAAGAATGGTGAAACGTATTATTTAAAAGAAATCAAGGCGCCAAGTGGCTATCAAAAGATAGATCGTGTGTATTGTATAAAAACGGATTTTATACCGGTTAAAGGACAATATGATGTGTATATGGATCAAGAAAAAGTAGATGGCTTATATGCGGATGGAAGTGTGAACTTGGAGTTTGTGAATGAAAGAATGACAAAGCTTCCACATACAGGTTCCAGCATGAGTTTGGTGTGTTTGGTTGTAGGTGCCTATTTAATGTTGAGGAGAAATCATGAATAAAAGAAATTTAATTTATACAGGACTATTGATGTTGGCAATGGTCACAAGTCCTGTGAGCGCAAAAGAAACAAGTGTTTCCGTTGTGCATGGGACGGCAAATTTTAATGAGGGGGATGCGAGTATTGTGATTCAGGCAAATCAAAATCAATCCATGCAGGGTAAGTCGTTTAAAGTATATAAACTATTTGATGCGACAAATTCAAAGGACAATACTTCGGTTCACTATACTTTAAATCGTGTATATGCATCTAAAATCAAGGAACTTGTATCAAGTAAGTTATCTAAAACGGTATCGGATCAAGATGTAGTGGAATATATGATGTCTTTAGATAACGAAGGAAGTCAAAGTGAATATCGTACGTTTATTGAATCGATTCAAAAGGCGATATCTTCTATGGAAGCTCGTATTGTGAATGTAGAGAGTTGTGATGTGAATGGAAATATTACGTTGGATAATTTGGGATATGGTTTCTATTTGATTGATGAAATTACCAATGTATCCAATACTCATGCGGCAAGTTCTATGACGATGGTCAATACGGCAAATCCTAAGGCGACGATTCAAATTAAGTCGGATTATCCAAGTATTGTAAAGATGATTTATGAAGATGACAACAATATAGGTTGGAATGATATGGGTGATTTTGAGATTATGCAGGACATTTCATATAAGTATGAATCGAAAGTGCCGGATATGAGTGGATATGTATCTTATTTCTTGGAGTTTGAAGATGAAATGGATCCAAGTTTATCTTTAAAAGAAGATAGTATTCAAGTAAAGGTCAAGGATACTCTTATTTCTGCTGATAAATATAGTGTTACTAAGACTTCAACTGGATTTAAAGTTACATTCCATGATTTTAAAGGACTTGCCAGTCAAGGAGATCCAATCTTGTTTACGTATGATGCGTATTTAAATGATTTGGCAGCCACAAAGATTTCAAAAAAGGGTTTTGAAAATAAGGTACGATTAAATTTCTCAAATGATCCGCAAACGAATTCGAAAGGACAAACGCCTTGGGATAGTGTGGTGTGCTATACATATCAGGTGAGGGGTTTAAAGACAAATGAGAAGGATGTCAAACTTGAGGGGGCTACATTCAAGTTGTATCGTGATTCGAATTTGAGTGATTTAGTAAAGGTAAAGAAAAACACAAATGGATATGTAGTTTCAAATAGTGTAGATGAAGAGATTGTATCCAACGCAAAGGGTGAATTTGTGATTCAAGGTTTGGATCAGGGAACGTATTATTTAAAGGAAATCAAGGCACCGGATGGATATACTTTATTAAAGGAAGCTATTGAGATTCAAATTACGCCTACATTTGTAGCGGATCGAAATAACTATACTTCGAATGGAGAGGGATTGGTTTCTCTATCGGCAACAAGTTTTAATACGCATTTAAATGCGAGTACGAATGATTTAAGTGTAGCTTTAAAAGTAGTGAATCAAACGGGTTCTAAATTACCAGTCACGGGATCTATGGGAACGATTGTCTGTGTACTAACGGGTGCTGGTATTATGGTGTATGTATGTAAGAAGAAAAGGGAAGAATAGGATTCTATTCTTTCTGGGTTTCTTGATTTGTGTATTGCCCCTCATCTTAAATTTCTTCTTTCATCAAAGTGTAGAGAATGTCATTTCAAGTTTTTATTTAGAAGAAGAAAAAATGGATGAGGGCATATTAGAGTCGAGTTTTAATGCTGGGTTGAACTACAATCAAAATTTGTATTTGGGTAAAGAAAAAGAAGCGTATGAAACGATGTTGAATACTTTATCATCAAGCGTAATCGCAACCATCCAGATTCCAGTAATCGATGTAGACTTACCAATTTATCGCGGAACGAGTGATGAAGTATTAAATCGTGGGATTGGTCATTTTGACTTTACAAGTCTTCCTGTTGGCGGAAAGAATTCGCATTGTATATTAACTGGTCATAGAGGCCTTCCTAGTGCCAAGCTTTTTACGCGTTTGGATGAGTTAAAGAAGAAGGATTTGATCTATATTCATGTGTGTAAAAAAGAATTGGTCTATGAGGTGGTGGATTCTATTGTGGTAGAGCCAAAAGCTATCTTGGATATGGGTATTGAAAAGAATAGGGATTTGTTGAGTCTAGTGACTTGTACGCCATATGGGATCAATACGAAAAGGTTGGTTGTCAGGGCCAAAAGAGTGTTTCCTAAAAAGAAAGAGAAAAAAGTGCGTAAATCGTATTCTTTTAGGGAATTGTGTTTTATTTTAATTCCAATAATTTGTGTAATGGTGGTGAAATGGTGAAGAAAATTGGTTTGATCATTTTAATGATGATGGCATGTATTATGCCGATAAACGCAAACTCGATTAGCGTGGAGTTGCAGGATTCGGTAGATGAACTCTCAAAGGAGAATGTTGAGTTTCGTGTTGTACAAGTCGCAAAGCTTGTGGATGGCTTTTATGTATTGAATGAAGAATTTCAAGATTTAGATGTAGACTTCAATACGGAATTATTGGCTGAAGAAGTGGAAGCAATTTGTACAAAATTAAGTGGGTATTCCATGGTTGGACAAACTCTTGTCACGGATGAAGAAGGTAAAGCTGTTCTTGAAGATGTAGAAGAAGGATTGTATTTTATTGATCCTGTCAATATCAACGAGTATGAAAGAATGAGTCCGATGTTAGTGAGTGTTCCAGAGTGGGATGGGGATACATTAAATTATGATGTTTTGATGTATCCTAAGCATCGTCCATTTGAGAAGTTAATTATTAAAAAGATTGATAAAGATTCTAAGGATGAAATCTTGGATTCTATCGAGTTTACAAGTTTTAAGGATAAGGATTGTACAGAATCTTTAAAGACATTTAAAGGGAATGGTACTCTATCGATTTTAATGCGTGAAGATGCGATGTATTTAAAGGAGACAAGGGCTCCTAGTGGATATGAAAAATCGGATCAAGTCTTATTTGTGGAGGTCAAGGATGATGAAATCTTTATTGATGGTAAAAAGGTAGAGAACAATGAATTCTTGTTTGAGAATAAGAAGATTCATGTTCCAACAGGCATTGAATATCATGGTAATATGTATGTGACTTTAGGTTTAATTGCGCTTGTGATTATTTTACATTTGATCAATAAGAAGTTGAGAAAGTAGGTGTTTTCCCAATGTCATTAAGTTAAGAAATGACGGCTTTGAGGAGAACACAAAAAATGTGCTCCTCTTTTTTTTGTGGAAAATTTGAATTTTTTTGTTGACATACAGGTTGAAATGTGTGGCCTATTATCATTTCTGATAATAGGCCAATTGTTTATAGGTATATGTTTTTGGAGGTACTTATGAAC
>ERZ772884.2144-NODE-2144-length-11856-cov-3.009321_pt1 | contig 11856 bp, 9 predicted proteins | sample MGYA00580574_ERZ772884 | MGnify/ENA primary metagenome ERZ772884 (study PRJEB29015, sample SAMEA2737690) | human gut metagenome | biome: human gut; feature: human-associated habitat; material: faeces | place: China | collected 2012 ... | reverse complement strand
GAAAACAGTCTTGATAATAAAAATGCAATCGTACCGAAAGAAATTGAATTAACAAATGCAAGCAATAACTTTACATATAATGCGCCTGCCGATTCATTCAGTATTATAAGACTTAAAACAGGAAACGGCGGAAGTAAAGCGTATATTTCTGGATATGAGGACGGCACATTCAGACCGGATAATACAATAACCCGTGCTGAGGTTGCGGCAATTATAGCAAGATGTTCGGCTGATTTTGACGAAAATAAGACGTATTCAAGTAATTTTACCGATGTATCGGGTGATGAATGGTATGCGAATTATGTCGGATATGCCGCTGAAAAGGGGTATATTTCGGGTTACGATGGCGGCCCATTTAAGGCTGACATAGATATAACACGCGGAGAATTGGCGGTTATTTTGAGTAAATACGGCTCATTTGACGGAGATGGAATATGTACAGAATTTTCAGATGTGCCAAACGATTATTATGCAACAGGATATATAAAGTCGTTGTATGATGAAAATATCGTAAGCGGATATGAGGACGGCACGTTTAAGCCTGATAATTCAGTAACTCGCGCGGAGGCGGTTACAATGATGAATAAAGTGCTTGGTAATCCGATAGCGGAAAATGCAGAAAATCCGTTCGGTGATGTTTCACCAAATCATTGGGCGTATAATCAAATTATGACCGCAGTACAGGGAAAATAGCGGACTGTTTTCCCACGTAGGGGCGATCATTGGCCGCCCATTAAAGAAAACACAAAAAGTGCGACCGATGATCGCCCCTACGAAAGCCACTCTTTGAGGAGAGGTGTCACGAAGTGACAGAGAGGTGGCAGATGCGATATAATGAAAGTAGGGGACGGCACCTCGGCGTCCCACATATGCTAACTGTAGTGGCGGTCATTGGCCGCCCATTAAAGAAAACACAAAAAGGGCGACCGATGATCGCCCCTACGAAAGCCACTCTTTAAAGGAGTAAAAAAATAAAAGGAGAAACACAATGAAAAGAGAAGATATAAACATACGTGATCCATTCATATTGCCGTATGAGGGCAAATATTACCTATACGGCTCACGCGGAAGTGAAGTGTGGGAGGACAATGCGACAGGGCTTGATGTATACGTCAGTGACGACCTTGAAAATTGGTCTGAACCAAAGGAGATATTTACGCGAACGGCAGATTTTTGGGCGGACAGACATTATTGGGCGCCTGAAGTTTATGCGTACAACGGCGCGTTCTATATGTTTGCGTCATTCAAATCGGCGGACAGATGTCGCGGAACTATGGTGTTAAAGGCAGACAAGCCGGACGGCAAATTTACGGTACACAGTGAGGGTACAATTACACCGTCCGATTGGGAAGCGCTTGACGGTACGTTATACATAAGCAAAAGCGGTAAACCGTATATGATTTTTTGCCATGAATGGGTACAGGTAAATGACGGTGAAATGTGTGCGATTGAAATGAGTGCAGATTTAAAAAGAGCAGTCGGTGAACCGATTTTGTTGTTTAAAGCGAGTGAGGCGAGCTGGATTGCCGAGGCACAGAAAAACAAAGGTATATACGTTACGGACGGCCCGTTTCCGTACAGATGTGATGACGGTACGTTGCTTTTGCTATGGTCAAGTATGGGCGAAGAAGGATATACAGAGGCTATTGCAGTGTCGGATAACGGCGACATAGACGGTAATTGGGTACAACGTGACGAACTGCTGTTTAAAAAAGACGGCGGACACGGTATGATTTTCAAAACGTTTGATGACAAATTACTGTTATTGTTACATTCGCCGAACAAGCATCCGCTTGAACGCCCTGCGTATTTTGAACTTGAGGATAAAAACGGAATGTTGTATGTGAAATAGGGGAAAAGTGATGAAAAAAACAATATCTATAATTATAAGTATTGCGATGTGTGCAATGCTTGCGTCCTGCGGCGGTGTGAAGAACGAAGTATCTGATACAGAACAGCCGACGCTCATAGATACAATGAGCCTTGAAGAAAAAGTCGGACAAATTCTGTTTGTGCGTTGCGTTGAGGACGAACAAACAGATGATTTAATGAGTATAAAACCGGGCGGAATATTGATGTTCGGACGTGACTTTGAGGGACTTACAAAAGACGAAGTAAAAGAAAAAATACAGAGTTATCAAGATAAAAGCGACATACCGCTTATAATCGGTGCGGACGAGGAGGGAGGAACGGTTGTAAGAGTAAGTTCAAACCCTAATCTTGCACCCGAAAAATTCAAGTCACCGCAAGAGATTTACAATGAGGGCGGAATGGACGCAGTAGTTGAAAATGCAACGGAAAAATCGGAACTCCTTTTGAGCTTGGGAGTTAATATGAATCTTGCACCCGTTGCGGACGTTTCGACAAATCCGTCTGATTATATGTATGACAGAAGTCTTGGACAAAATGCGGAAGTTACGGCTGATTTCGTTTCAAAGACGGTAACGGCAATGAATAACGCAGGGATTATGAGCGTATTAAAGCATTTTCCCGGATATGGCGGTGTAGGCGGTGACAGTCATCAAGGCACTGTTTATGACGACAAAACTGCCGAGAGCATACGCGAAAACGACTTGCTTCCGTTTAAAGCCGGAATTGAGGCAGGTGCAAGCAGTGTGCTTGTGGCACATAATACGGTCAATGCACTTGACAGTGAAAACCCTGCGTCACTTTCGCCGACAATTCACAATATGCTTAGAGATGAGTGCGGTTTTGACGGTGTTATAATGACAGACGACATTGCTATGGGTGCAGTCGCAGATATGGAGAATGTGTACGTTAAAGCGGTAAATGCGGGTAACGACTTACTTATAACGACCGATTATCAAACAGGTTATAATCAGATTTTAAATGCGGTTAAATGCGGTGAAATCAGTGAAGAGACACTAAACAGTGCAGTAGAGCGAGTGCTTAAGATGAAAGGGCAAATATAAAACAAAGGCTGTCGAATTTCGACAGCCTTTTATAATGTCTGTAATTTATCAGCCTTTGATTAGGTTCTCATACTCTTTTTCAGGCATCGGCTTTGCACAATAGAAACCTTGAATTGTATCACAATGCATTTCTTTTAATAAATCGTATTGACTTTTTGTTTCAATACCCTCTGCCGTAACCGACATTTGAAGTGTATGTGCAAGCGATATTGCGCTCAAAACAATAGCCTTTGACTTATCGTCTGTTTCAAGTTTATCGACAAAACGTTTGTCAAGTTTAACGATGTCACAAGGCAGAAGATTAAGCATATTAAGTGAAGAATATCCGCTGCCGAAGTCATCAAGCAAAACTTTAATTCCATGCTTCTTACATTGTTTTGTAAGCGAAATAAGTAAGCTTTCGTTTTCTGCAAGAATACTTTCGGTAAATTCAACTTCAATCAGATTTAGCGGTATTCCGTATTTTTCAACTGTTTTGATATGATCCTCAACAAAGTTTTCGTCCAATAACTGCAAGAGTGATACGTTTACCGATATTGGCGAAACGTCATAGCCTAAATCGAGCCATTTTCTTATTTTGGCACAAGTTTCTTCAAGTACATATTTGTCAAGCTTAACAATATCGCCGTTCTTTTCAAACAGCGGTATAAACATACCGGGTGAAATTATTGTTCCGTCAGGCTTTTGCCAACGTACAAGTGCCTCTGCACCGTTGAATTTGTTTGCGTTAATATTGAATTTAGGTTGGAAATAAACCTTAAATTCTTTGTTTTTAATAGCATCCTCAAAGCCGTTTTCAATCGTTTTCTGCATCATAATATCATCACGTTGCTTTGAAGAATATATTGCATATTGCGATTGTGAGGACTGTCCTTTCAAATGCTTTTGTGTTGTTCTTGCACGATTAAGCATTGAATTTATATTCATATTTCTGTCATCCACAAGATAAATTCCGACAGATACCGTCATATTATATACACCGTCTGCCGGACTGTATAATTTAAGCGAGTTAAAGAAATCTGCGCAAGCTTTATCTAACGACTTAGTATTGTCGTATGTGATTAATGCGACAAAGTGGTCGTCAAAAATTCTTGAACACAATTCTTTTGGCTCAAGTCGCTTATAAATGGCAGACCACAAAAATTTTAAAGCTCTGTCGCCTTCGTCATCGCCGAAAAAGTCATTGATATATTGGAAATTGTTTATATCAAGGTTAATTAAAGCATAATTTTCATCAGGATTGTTTTTCAGTATTTTCTCAGCCTCAAAAACAAATTTTGTGTATGACATACCGCCTGTAAGACTGTCAACGTAAGCCATTTCCTCAAGCTGCTTTTGACCGGTGGTTTTTGCTTTGATTGCCGTATGCAATAGGTAGAAAAATACGATTAAGCAAAATACGATGAACAGGTAACAGCATATAAGAATTTGAGTTGTGTACTTTGTCACAACGCTTTTTGGCACAACAGTAAGTATGTACCAGTCGTTTATATTAAGCGGTGTATAATAAATGTATTTTTCAATGCCGTTAAGCATTATTATTCCGTCTGATTTACCTTCTTTTAAATCGGCTTGCATTTGCTGTATGGCACTGTCATTTTTGCTTGACGCTTGACTCATTTCGTCAAACAGATTGTCGAATGTCAATCCGAATGAACCGTCATGAGATGAGCCGACAATTCTTTTTCCGTCACTGTCAATGACGTAAGAATATCCTTCGTTTTCAAATGTAGGCGTTGAAATTGAATCTGCATATCGGGAAGTCAGATATGTAGAGAAAATTACGAATTTATTTTCGCCGTCTATTCTTATGGGCGTAGTGCATACAAGAAATGTAAAATCATTATATGAATCGCAAAAGAATTTAGTTTCTTCGCTGTTAAAAGCCTCTTTTGTATTAGGAAATTGCGATAAGTCGATTTCGACTCCGTTTATGTCGGTAAGCTTGCCGTCAGGTGTTACAATTCCTAAAAGATGCTGTTGATTAGCGATTTGGCTATGCTTTAAAAATGTAAGAATATCGTCAAAAGAGGCATAACCCAATTTTTCTATATAAGATGCCGCATTTTCTATGATTTTTGCATCTCTTCCGAGTTCAAGACTGAAAATAGTCTGATTTTGGTGTGAAATTTCAGAAAGAGTAGAAATCGTTCGTTGATTTGCCGCATAGGTAATATAACTGGCATAGCTGATTATAACAATAGCAATAGTGACAAGCAGGGCAATTGGAAGTCTCAATCTTTTTGATATTGTTTTTTTATACATATATTCTGTGCCTCCCCAAAAAAGAAAATATGAATAATTATAAGTATAATTATATTATCATAATAGGCAGAACAGTGCAATAATTTCAAATAAAAAAACACATATAAATGTGTTTTTTTGGAGATTTTACACTAATATATATTCGATAATGAGTCGATGTTTGTGCGGTCAAACATAATCGGGTCGCCGAGTATTATTTCGCTTGCATTGTCCTTGTCAGCGGTGATTGTCTTTTCGCCGAGTGAACCGGCGGTAAATGTTTCACCTATGCTGCCTGTTATTTCATTTTCGTCAAGGGCTTTAAGCGTGTAGGCGGTAAGGTAGCCGAGATCGGTCGTATTCCATATGTACAATCTGTCGCACGTTCCGTCTTTTAGGTATTCGGATAATTCAGTCGGAAAACCAAGTCCTATAAGATTTACATCCTTGCCGGATTCTTTAAGCGCTTTGGCGGCAGAACTCAAGCCTATTGTCGTAGGAACGATAATAGTTTTAATAGCGCTATTTTGCAAAAGATATTGTGTTTCCGTGTAAGATTTGGTTGCATCATCATCGCCGTAAGCTATTTCGATAAGAGGCATATTGCTGTATTTTTCGGGATTTTCTTCTATTTCGAGCTTTAGATAGCGTATCCATTGATTTTGATTCGGTGCACTGCCTGTGGAAGTTAAAATCGCAAAACCGCCTTCACCGTTTGAAACGTCATACGCACTCTTTATAAAATTTCGTCCGAGTACTTCCGGATCGGCTTGTTGAATATGCGTTTTTCGTGAAATTGAATTTACGGGTGCATCAACCGATATTACTTCAATGCCTGAATTCAGAGCCTCGGTAAGTGAAGATTCAAGTGCGTCGGCATCGTTGGCGGAAATAGCAATTCCATCCACGTTATTATCTATAAGTTCGTTTATAATTTCAATTTGTTTGTTGGCAGTTGCGGAAGTAGGTGCTTTGTATATCGCTTCAATGCCTATTTCGTTGCAGGCACTTTCAAAACCCTCAAAAACTTTTTGGCTATACGGATTTTGTATATCTTTTCCGACAAAAGCATAGACGGTTTCATTTGCTGATTTCTCCGAAGGAGAAGGAGTCGATTCGCTCTGCGGAACAGAACACGCAGTAAGCAATGAAATGCTTATCGCCAATATAGAGGGAATTGAAATTAACTTTTTTATATATTTCTTCATAAGTGTTTCCTCCTCTAAGTCATACATTTTATATTAGTAATATTATACACCATAAAAACATAAAAATAAATATAAATATCAGTCAAAAATAACCAAAAAAAATCTTTTTTAAAAAAATAAAAATTTTTTTTGAAAAAGTGTTGACAAAGTAAAAAAGGTCTGCTATAATAGTCAATGTTGTTGGCCGACACAACAGGTCAACGCAAATGGGAGTTTAGCTCAGCTGGGAGAGCGTCTGCCTTACAAGCAGGATGTCACAGGTTCGAGCCCTGTAACTCCCACCACTTTTTAAATAATGTTCTTAAATATGATGCTGGTGTAGCTCAATTGGTAGAGCAGCTGATTTGTAATCAGCAGGTCGCGGGTTCGAGTCCCATCACCAGCTCCATAAAAAGGGATAAACTTTCGGGTTTATCCCTCATAGTTTGGGAGAGTTCCCGAGCGGCCAAAGGGGGCAGACTGTAAATCTGTTGTCTTCGACTTCGATGGTTCGAATCCATCCTCTCCCACCACATCAGAGCAAGCTGTATACAGCTTGCTCTGATTTTTTGTATAATATTGTTTTGAACGTTTTTGAACGGAATATTTGATATTTTTCTTTGATTTGGTTTCGCAAATTTGGTGTATTTTTGAATGCAAAATAAAACAAAATTTTTTGTAACAATTTGTAACAACTTCTTAAATCATTTAAACAATTTTGTAAGTCTGTTGTTGTTGTAATAAATATTCATACGGCGTATAATAGACTTATAAAGAGAACAGGAAATGAATGAAAGGGAGTGTCAAATATGAAGAAGAAAATGTTAGTTGTGGCGCTTATGCTTATAGTTATGATGACTCAAATCAGTGCATTCGCTTCATCATATGCGACATATGCCGTTCATAATGAGAAAGCTGTTCTGAAAGCTGCGGATAATCTCGGCGAATATGCAGTAATACCAAAGGAACTTGAAGGTGTGACGGTAGAGGGAATCGGAGCGGATGCCTTTAAAAACAACAAAGAGTTGAAAGGTATAGAAATTCCCGAAACAGTGTCATATATCGAATGGGGAGCATTTGAAGGCTGCGATAATCTTACTGATATAAATATACCTCAAAATGTGATGAAGATTGAAGATATGACATTTGCTGACTGCACAAGCCTTGAAAACATCAAGTTACCTGAAAAATTACAGGAAATAGGAGTGAAAGCATTTTCAAACACAGATTTAAAGGAAATCGTAATTCCTGACGGCACGAAAGCCATAGATATAAAAGCATTTGAAAATTGCAAAAATCTTAAAACCGTAGTTTTGCCAAAGAGCGTTGAATATATTGCTGTCGGAGCGTTTGACGGCTGCGAAAAAGTCAACGTGAAATGCGCAAAAGGCACATATGCCGAAGAATATCTGAAAGCTAACAAAATTTCATATATTGCACATTAGTATAAAAATTTAATATGGGTTAATAATTAAAGGGTGGTATGGAAATATCACCCTTTTTGCGTGCTGATAAATTATCTGAAATGCAATTTGACTTTTGGATATGTATGTAAAGTTTACAAATAGTTTAAAAACATAAAGTGTTTTTTCTATTGACGAGAGTAAGTTTGAATGGTATAATTAAAATATATTGTATTTTTTTGAAACATAGATGAATATTTTTGGAGGTTACAGAGTGAAAGTTAAATTTAATGTAAAAAGATATTTTCAAGTGCTTGGAATATCACTCGCAGTGATTATTGCCGTGGCAGCTGTCTGTATGGGAATTGACTTTTCGGGCTCAAACAATGAGGAAGCAGTGGACAACACTTCGACTGTTGAGGCGGCAGACGGAAAGATAAACGTTTTACTTATGGGTGTTGACGTTGACGGCTTGAGAACAGACGCAATAATGCTTGCAAGTTTTGATACCGAAACAAAAGAAGTGAATATGCTCTCAATTCCTCGTGATACAAAAATGTATATAGGAAACCGTTATCAAAAAATTAACGCCGCACACGCATTTGTGGATGAAAGCGGAGAAATCGGCGGTGCGACAGCAACTTGTGAGGCGGTAACGAGAATAACGGGTATTCCGATAAATTACTATGTTGATTTCAGCTTTGACGCTGTTGCTCACGTTATAGACGAACTTGGTCCTATTGAATTTACAATTCCGGACCTTTACGGCGACGGTGTAGGTATGGTATATGACGACCCTGTACAGAGTCTGCATATAAATCTTCCGCCGGGAGATTATCAGCTGAACGGTCAGCAGGCTGTATGGCTTATGCGTTACAGACACGGTAATGTCAATCCGTCAACCGGTGTATTTAAAGGTTATGTAAACGGTGACAGTGACAGAGTTGAAATGCAGCAGAAATTCCTGAAAGCTGTTGTAGACCAAAAGGTTAATGCATCTTTGATTTTGAAAATTCCTTCAATATTCAAGGATATAAGCTCTGAAATTAAGACAAACTTTACAGTAAGTGAAGTTATTAAGTATTCAAAATATTTGGCTGATTTCTCAAGCGTGAATATTCATTCGTATTCATTGCCTGGTGAATATAGTTCAGATTCAGCGAACGGCGACGTTTGGATACCTAATATGGACGAAATCAGAACGATGGTACAAGATGTGTTCGGTTATCCTGCAGATAATATCACAACGGACAATCCTAAAAATGCTACAAGAGAGAGCGGTAGTTCTTCATCAAGCGGTATATCTTCAAGCTCGTCAAACACTTCAAATTCATCAAATTCATCAAATTCATCAAATTCATCAAACTCAAAAAGCAGAAGTTCAAATTCATCATACAGTTCATCGGGAACTTCGGGTTCATCAAGCTCAAGTACTTCAAACAGTTCATCAAGCTCATCATCCGGTTCATCAAACTCATCATCCGGTTCGTCATCAAATCATGAAACGACCGAAGAAAGTACGGGAACATCAAGTTCTTCTCACGAGAGTACAGGTGAAAGATATGAATCAAGCGAAGAATCAAGCGGTGAATCTTCGAGTTCTGAATACAGTAGCAGTGAAAGCAATGACGGCAGCGATGAATAATAAAGATAAAATCACAAAAAAGTCTTGAAATTGTTGGATTTATGTGATATAATATCTTTTAAAGCGGAATATACTATATTCAGAAAGAGTGGGTTTACCCACTCTTTCATATTTATATGAAAAGATTTTTTGAAAAGTTACGGAGGTACAAATGGCTAACGGAACAGAAATCCGAGCACTTGAACTCGGAGAACAAATTGCACAGAAACAAAATGTATATATTGTTGATGTGACATACAAAAAAGCCGACGACACTTATTCGCTATGCTATTATATTGACAAAGAGGGCGGAATTGGTATAGACGAATGTGAATTGTTTTCAAAGGCAGTAGAAGAACTTCTTGACGCGGAAGATTTTATTGAAGAAAATTATACGCTTGAAGTTTCGTCACCGGGGGCAGACAGAAAACTTACAAAGGAACGTGAATTTCTTTATTATATCGGCAGAGAGGTTGACGTAAAGCTTTACAAAGCAGAAAACGGCGTAAAGGAATTTACAGGCGTTTTAAAGGATTACAAGGATAAAACAGCATTTGTTGAACTTGATGGGGAAGTGAAAGAAATACCTGTTAAGCAAGCAGTTTATATAAGATTATCATTTAAGTTTTAGAGAGGAAGATTTATAAAAATGGAAAAGGGATTATTTGAGGTTCTTACGGAAATCTGTAACGAAAAGGGCATAAGTCAAGAGGTGCTTATAGACGCTCTTGAAGCGGCTCTTGTTGCGGCATATAAGAAAAACTTTTATTCAGCACAAAACGTTGAGGTTTCAATAGACAGAGAAAGCGGAACTGTAAAGGTATTTGCAAAGAAAGAAGTTGTTGACCTTGTATATGACGAATTTGAAGAAATTTCACTTGAGGACGCAAGAGCAATCAACGGTAATTATCAAATCGGTGATATGGTAAATATAGAAGTAACACCGAAAGATTTCGGAAGAATCAGCGCAATGACTGCAAAACAAGTTGTTACGCAGAGAATAAGAGAGGCTGAAAGAGGAATAATTTACAGTGAATACACCGAAAAGACAAACGACATAGTTTCGGGAACAATCGAGAGAATAGAAAAAGGAAACGTATTTATTGACATCGGCAAAATCGAAGCAATGCTGCCTGAAAAAGAACAGCCAATCGGCGAAACATATGAAGTAGGTCAAGTGCTTAAATGCTATGTGAGCGAAGTGAAAAGCGGAACAAAGGGTACACAGATTATAGTTTCAAGAACTCATCCGGGACTTGTTAAAAAGTTGTTTGAGGCAGAAGTACCTGAAATTGCAGAGGGTATTGTTGAGATAAAGAACATTGCACGTGAGGGCGGCTCAAGAACAAAAATTGCCGTTTATTCAAACGATCCTAACGTTGACGCACAAGGTGCTTGTATCGGACCAAAGGGTATAAGAGTTCAGAATATCGGCGAAGAATTGAAGAATGAAAAGATTGATATAGTTAAGTGGAGCGAAGACCCTGCCGAATTTATTGCGGCAAGTTTAAGTCCTGCCAAGGTTATTTCAGCTGAAATCAACGAAGAGGAAAAGAGTGCACACGTTGTTGTACCTGAATATCAGCTTTCGCTTGCAATAGGCAGAGCAGGTCAGAATGTACGTCTTGCGGCAAGACTTACAGGCTGGAAAATAGATATCAGTGCGGAGGACTAATATATATGAAGCACATACCACAAAGGATGTGCGTTGCGTGCAGAAAAATGTATCCGCAAAATGAACTTATAAGATTGGTTCGTGACAACAAAACAGGTGAGATTAAATTCGACTGTGATAAAAAATTGTTCGGACGTGGTGCTTATATTTGCAAGAATATAGACTGTATTCGAAATGCGGAGAAAAAAAGAGGGATTGAGCGTCATTTTAAATGTGCCGTCCCAAAGGAACTATATAAAGCGGCGGAGGAATTGATTTGAACAACAAATTTTTAGGTATGCTCGGCTTGGCAAAAAGAGCCGGTAAGGTGCAGACAGGTGAAGATATATGTTCAAAAGCCGTTAAAAGCGGTGTTTCAAAGCTTATTATAGTAGCGTGTGACGCATCTGATAATACAAAAAAATCAATAACCGATTCATGCAAATTTTATAAAACGAAATTTGTTGAGGCGGGAAGTAAGGCGGAGCTTGGCAAGTTTACAGGAGCAGACAGCCGTGCGGTAGTTTCCGTGAATGACGACAATTTTGCGAAAGCAATTTTAGATAGATTAAACGACTAATCCCTCTGGGACATGGAGAAAGGGTGATGCAAATATGGCAGATAAGATAAAATTAGGTGAGATTTCAAAAAATCTAAAGATTACAAATAAGGATATAATAGCTAAACTTGCGGAATTCGGAGTAGAACTAAAGAGTTCGGCAAGCGTGGTTGACGAAGAAACTATCGGTTTGATTTTCGATATTTATACGGAGATGAACCAAGTTTCAGATGAAGAAATTCGTGAAATGCG
>ERZ772884.2125-NODE-2125-length-11917-cov-3.704097_pt1 | contig 11917 bp, 8 predicted proteins | sample MGYA00580574_ERZ772884 | MGnify/ENA primary metagenome ERZ772884 (study PRJEB29015, sample SAMEA2737690) | human gut metagenome | biome: human gut; feature: human-associated habitat; material: faeces | place: China | collected 2012 ... | reverse complement strand
ACTGTCGCTCGACATCACCTTCCACCGCTATGTGAAGGGCTTCACAGACCATTCCATCAAACCGGGAGAGAGCATAGAGATAGCCGGAAAGACATACACCGAGGCTGACATCTACTATGAGCCCGTGACCGGTGACGACGGCTATGAGCAGGTGATGGCACACCGCGTGACGGTGGACCTCGAGGGCGCGCCATACCGCCAGATGACCGAGCCTTACCTCCAGACAGCCACCGACCACTCCATATGGATAAGCTGGAAGACCGACTTCGACAACACTCCGGAGGTGATGTTCGGCAAGTCTGAGGACAATCTCGACGCAACCGTGGGGGGAACAGCCGGCAAACTGTCGGACACTTACTTCTGGAACTCGGTGAAGCTCACCTCGCTCGAGCCCAACACCATATATTATTATAAGGTGAGGAGCGGCTCGGAGGAAAGCCCCGTCTACCGATTCCGCACCATGCCGGAGAAAGGCGGAAAGACTCCCATGCGCATACTCCTCATGGGCGACCACCAGCTCAAGAAGCGCAGCGGATATGAATGGCTCATGCAGGCTGCCAAAAGAAAGATAAACGAGAAATACGGCAACCTCGAGGAGAACATCAACATGATAATGAACGTGGGCGACCAGGTGGACAACGGAACGCTCGACCAGTATGAACTCGTGAACTACTGGAAGAACAGGCAGATGTCGCCCTACCTCCCCATCATGACGGCTGTGGGCAACCACGACACTTACAGCGACCCGGGCATGGAGCGGTATGCCGCGCACAACCACTTCGAGGAGCTGGAGTATCAGGGCATAAAGAGCGGCACGGAGAACTATTACGCCTATCAGGCAGGACGCATACTCTTCGTGGTGCTGAGCACCGAGCACACGGGCGAGGAGCAGAAGAGCTGGGTGAGGAAGGTGGTTGACGCCGCAAAGAACGACGACAGCGTGGACTTCATCATCAGCGTGAACCACCGTCCGATACAGGCGGAGCAGTATATAGGCGACATATCGGCGTGGGCAAGAAACGAGATAATGCCAATACTCTCGGAGACTCCCAAGCATGTGCTCAACTACGGAGGACACCACCACCTCTATCACCGCGGACAGATAGCCGACTATCCGCTCTATCACATCATAAACGGAGCGGCGTCATACGACCAGCTGTGGGGAATGTCGTCGGAACAGGACTATGACGACGTGCAGAAAACCATTGACTACTGGGGCTACCAGATACTGGAGTTCGACTTCGAGAAGAAGGAGATGAGGGCTGAGTGCTACGCCATAGGCAACAAGGGACTCGTGGTGGACAACATCCTCATAGACTCCTTCCACCGCTCATTCGGCAAGGCGGCGCCCGAGAAGCCCGAGCTCGGAGAGGTGGACAGCGAGGTGGAGCTGCCCTACACGTTCCACGCCAGCCCATACAAGACACAGACCGGTGAGAAGCTCAACACCGTGCAGTATCAGTTCTCTACCAACGTGAACTTCTCAGCAATATCGCTCAACGTGGTGAGAGACGTGGAGAACCTCTACGGCTCTACCGGAGCCCCGCTCTATCTGCCCATAGACCTCAACCACAATCAGGACATAACCGAATATACACTGCCCTCGCGCGGACTGGGCAACGGCACATACTACGTGCGGGTGAGATACCGCGACGAGAATCTGGAGTGGTCGGAATGGTCGGAGCCGAAGGAGTTCGAGGTGACGGGAAGCGTCATAAGCGAGCCGCTTATCACCATAGAAAAGAAAGTGTATGAGCCGGGAAGCGAGATAGAGATATCCTATGCCAACGCGCCGGTGGGCAAGAACGCATGGATAGGAATATACCGCAATGGCGAGACTCCCGGAGGAGAGGGAGCAGGCACGACGACATCATACAAATGGAACTACACGTCGCAGGCTGCCGGATCGTTGAAGTTCACCATCGACGAGGTGAACGAATACTACGCCGTGCTGTTCGCCGACGAGGGCTACACAGAGATAACGGAGCGGCTGCCGTTCTACTTCGGACCGGTGCCTGAGCTGTCGCTGGAGAAGGACAAGTATGAGGTGGGCGAGGACATAAGCATCACGTTCGCCAACGCGCCTGGACTGAAGGACGACTGGATTGGCATCTACCGCATGGGCGAAGTGCCGGGAACGTCAGACCTCTCAGACTCATGGGACTACACCGGAGAGGCTAAAGAGGGTGTGATGACGCTCACGAAAGACCTGCCGAAAGGCTATTACTTCGTGAACTACTTTACACGCGGACAGTACTTCGAACCGTCGGAGAGGCTCATGTTCGCCATCGGAGACAACATCTCTTCGGTGAGTCTTGACAAGACGGAGTATCTCTGCGACGAGGACATCACCATACACTACCACGAGGCTCCGGGCACACCGAAAGACTGGATAGGCGTGTATGAGGAAGGAAAAGTGCCGGGCGTGGACGACCTCGACGGATTCTTCTACACCTACGGAAGCATCGACGGGAAAATAGAGATAAAGGCGGGCGACCTCAAGCCGGGCAAATATTTCTGCTCGCTCTACATCAACGACTCGTGGGACGAGGTGTCGGAGAGGAAGCACTTCACCGTGAGCGAGCTGTCGACAGACATATCCTCCGTAAAGGAAGGGATGAAGGTGTATGCGGAGAACGGCGTGCTCTACATCTCGTCAGACAGGGAGTGCAAGGTGGACGTGTATCGTCCGGACGGCACGAGGAAGGCGCGTCTGAACGTGAAACGCGGACTGAACAGCTACGGCACTCTCGGAAAGGGCTTGTACATCGTAGGAGGCAGGAAGCTGGTGACGGACTGAACAGCCGCCTGCGGACAGTGAGCGGCAGCCCCGCACGCCATGGTGCGCGCTTCAGGCAAAGGTATGCATATATATGCAAAAAGTCGGGCGGCATATGCATGGATGCGGGGTCATAACTCAAAATCAAGCCGCCTGTTGCGTACGGAATGTTTTTCAGAGGCAAATACGCCGTTCTCGGAGACTTAGCGCAACCCGCTGCCGGTCAGCGGGTTGCGTTTTTCATGCCCGTCAGTCACGCCCTTCGGCTATGCAGAAGAGCCTTTATGGGTCACCGATATGGGCTTTTCGGCACGGTGGAAGACGCTTTGTTGTGAGCTGAAAGAGCGCGTTCCGTGGCACGGAAGAGCCTTTTCCGCAGTGAGAAAGGAATATTCCAGCCGTCCGGCTTCGCCTTTGCCGTCACAGAAAAGGCTTTCCGGTGTGAGGAAGGACACGTCATGGCGCACGGCGTTTTCTGTTTTGCAAAAATGTTTTGTCAATATTTTTTACCGTCGGAAACGTATATTTATGCAACGGCGCGACGCTTTTCCGGAATATTTTCGCGTGCGTTTGATGTGTTTATTCGGAAATTATCCTTATTTTTGTCCGGCTTATATGATAAGCGGAAAAATTTTAAATTAAAACCCCAAAAATTAAAGATTATGAAGAAAATCGCATTTCTGGCGGTACTCGCCGTCATCGTATCATGCGGAAGCAAACCTGTAAAACAAGCCGAACGGAAAACACTGAAGGAGTCGTCGTTCTTAGGCGACTTCGTGACAGACGAATATGCACAGCGCGCCGAGGGCAACGACTGGACGGCGGTGAGCATAACGGAGACATCTGACTCTACCGCACACATAAGCATACGTTCAAGAGCCGACATAAAGAAACCTTCGTGCACCTTCGACGGTGACGCCACTCTGACGCAGGGAGGCGACTCGCTTGTTGTCCCTGTGTAGGGAAGCCACATATATTTCACACTGCGCGGCGACACTCTCGGCATCTCCGCCGACGACGAGATCCTGCTCTACTATTACTGCTCGGGCGGCGGATCGCTGAGAGGAGACTACGTGAAACTGAACGGGAAGCTTGACAGAAGCCAGCTCAAAGAGGAAGCGAAGAAGGCTGAATAGGAGTATTCCGGGAAGACATTCCGCCACGTTGCTTATGCATATGTGGCGGCAGGGGTGTGTAATGGAAAAGCGGCGGAGAGCCGCTTTTCTTTTTTTATCAGACTGTGCGTGACGCGACGCATGCGGCGCGGCGGGAATAATGCCTTCGGAGAGTGGCTGTGGCATGCGTTGTTTTCTTGAATGTGGAGAAACGGAAGGGCGCGTATGGTTGTCGGGAAAATATTTCTTGCGTTGCCGCTATGGCGTAATTTGTTGGAAAACATATAGTTGAATGGGTTGTGTAACGTATATTCAAATGTAAACAAACGTTAACTACCCCTATAAGCTATTGCATCCGGCAGGGCGTTGTTATATCTTTGCATAAGACATAGCTGCACTCGGGAAATTGAAAACAAGTTTTCTTTCCGCTCGTTTGCAATGTCTTTGTAACGTCTGACAGGGGATAAAGAAAAACACGGTACCTTAGTAATCCCGCACCGGCAGAGGATATCTGCCGTATTGACAGCCAGCCGGAGGCATACTCATGGATGGTTGGGGAGAAAAACACAAACATACACACAAAAATGGAAAAAACAGTACAGACACTTTGGACAGGGCATAAAAGCCTTGTCAGGGACAGCTTTGGCTGGCTCGAACCGCAGTATCATCTCATGGCATGGGCACTGAGCTGCCTGATGCTGAGGGAGAGTTATGACGACGTGGAGCTTTACACCGACTCTGAGGGAGCGGCGGTGCTCATAGACCGTCTCAGGCTGCCTTACACGCGGGTGAGGGTGTGTTATGACCGTCTTGACATACCTGAACCGCACTGGGCTTACGCCAAGATGCTGACATACTCGATGCAGGACTCGCCTTTCATACACGTTGACGGCGACATATTCGTGCCAAGGAGGCTCGCCGCCGACATCGGGTCGTGTGGACTCATAGCGCAGAACGAGGAGGAGGGCACGGCTTATTATAAGAACATTATGGACGGTCTGGACACATGTGACATGGTGATGCCGAGCTGCCTGCACGAGGAGCTGGCACGGCAGTCAATCGGCTCTTACAACGCGGGAGTGCTGGGCGGCAGCGACACAGGTTTCATACAACGCTACTGCGAGACGGCGTTCCGCATAATAAGGGACAACGGGCTTGACCGCGCGGACAGCGGACGGCTGAACGGCAACTATAACCTGATGTTCGAGCAGGTGCTGTTCTATGCCATGGTGAAGGCGGAGAGGAGGAAGGTGACGACGCTGTTCGCAGGAAGGACGTGCGACAACGGATATACCTACGGTGAGTTCTGTGACTTCCTCAACATCAGTCGGCGTCCGCTGCTGCACCTTCTGGGCGGACACAAACGCAACGCCAAGGCGTGCGCGCTGCTCGCCAGGACGCTGCTCGGGAGGTATCCTGAGTATTTCTGGAGAATAGCGGAGATGTTCGGTGGGAGGCATCCGAGGCTTTCGGGCATGCCGGTGGCGGAGGCGGACAGGCTGTCAGCCGTAAGGTGCGTCGCCTCTTACACTGACTGGCTGGAGGAGAGGAAACGGGAATGGGACGCCGTTGAGCGTGACAGGCTCATACGACAGGAGGAGCTGTCGGCACGTGTGGTGGAGTTCTTCAACATCGGTGAGGAGCGTAGGGACGGATGTGTGCTTGCCGTGAATCCTTACATGCGGATATTCTCCATCCCTGAGAGATGGCACACGGAGGCGCGGGCACTGCTCATATCCTCGCTCTGCGGGCACTGGACGTGTGGCATGCGCGACATAGCGTGCGTGCCGACGGTGACGGGAAAGGGCTACAGGGAGATTGTGCTCAATGACCTGTGCTTCAACATTCTGTCGCTGCTGCGACGGGAACAGTCATGGCGCGAGCTGCGCAAGGGCATCATGGCGTGCGTGGCGGACAGGCTGAAGATGGACGCGACGTATGTGGACGGATGCGTGAGAGATGCGATGGAGCGGCTGATGATGGAGGGAGCTGTGATGTGGAGGAAAAGGTAAAAGGGTAAAAAAAAGTAAAAAAGTAAAAAGGTAAAAGGGGAAAAAGGAGAAGGTGAGAGGGTGAGAAAGTGAGAGAGTGAGATGGTGAGAGAGTGAGAAGGGATGCCGGGCGGTCCGGTGTTTATTAATAAATTAAAAATTAAATGATTATGAAAAAGAATGTGACAAATGAAGGTCTGAGACTTATTGGGAATGAGGCTCAGATGAGTATGAAACCAAGTGCGATGATGATGAGGGTAGCGAGTGCGTGCGGAAGCGGCTGTGGTTGTGGAAGCGGAAGCGGAAGTGGCTGTGGCTGCGGAAGTGGAACTGAATCGTATGAAAAAAATTACATACATAAAGATATAATTGGAAGTTATGATGATTATAGGATAAAGTTTGATGTTGTAGTTGCTTATTTATGGAATAAAGATACATATTTAGCAAAAAATGTTTCATTGTCTTGTAATGCATCGATGCCTGGTGAAATATCTATATATGGGAAGAAGTATAGCATATCCTCTGGAGGAAAGTATGAAAAAATGGATTATTCAGGCAGTTCTATTAATAAAACAATAGATTTTGATTTATCCCTCAATGTTGAAGGAGAAGATACTAAATCTATTCGTGTAAGTGTATCTATTTATCATAGTATAGGAACAGAAGACATGTTTATTAGTGTTTCTATGAATTAAAATGATAAAATGGCTATTCGTTATTGAAATTATATTCCAATGGCGGATAGCCGTTTTAATTATGTCGTATGACAAAAGATATAAATAAAATAGTGTAAATAACGTGAGTTCGACGAAATATAAGTGTCTGAAAATTTGGTGATTAGCGAAAATTGTTGTAACTTTAAAGTGCTAAAAATCAAAAGTTTACAAACAATAATCGCTATGATCACCGAGGACAAAGTTACTGAAATTTTCTGTATTGCGGATGACTTCTGCAAAGTTTTTGATGCCCAAATGGAAAAATATACCATAAAAAGCAATTTAAAACGCAAATATCATCGTGAATCGACCATGTCAAAGGCTGAAATTATGGTTATCATTATACTTTTCCACAGTTCAGGCTTTCGTTGCTTGAAGCATTTCTACAAAGAATATGTATGTGTGCATCTTCGACATTTGTTTCCCAAGGTTGTGTCATACAATCGTTTTGTGGAACTCCAGAAGACCGTTGCTATTCCTTTGGCAATCTTTATAAAGAAGGTACTTTTGGGAAAATGTACCGGCATAAGTTTCGTGGATAGTACCCCTCTTCGTGTATGCAGGAACCAAAGAATCCTTATTCATAAGACATTTAAAGGTATTGCTCAAAGAGGCAAATGTTCTATGGGATGGTTTTTCGGTTTTAAGCTTCACCTAATATGTAATGAAAAAGGAGAATTGCTTAACTTTATGATTACTCCTGGTGACATTGACGACCGTAAGCCCTTGGAATATAAAGCTTTTGTTGATTTTATCTACGGCAAACTTGTTGGAGATAAGGGATATATAAGCAAGAATCTATTCGATAAACTTTTCGTTGATGGTATACAGCTTATCACGAAACTAAAAAGCAACATGAAAGGCTCCATTATGAAAATATCAGACAGGCTCTTGTTGAGAAAACGGGCTATCATTGAGACCGTAAACGATGAACTTAAGAATATCGCACAGGTGGAACATTCCAGACACAGATCTTTTGATAACTTCATTGTCAATACTCTTGGAGCTTTGGCTGCATATTGTTTCTTTCCTAAGAAACCAACAATTGCAGTCCAAAGGACTATAGATAGACAATTAACCTTATTCTAATTCGTCGAACTCACGTTAAATAAGGTGAATATATGTTTAATATATAATGTGTATATGTATTTTTTGTATATTTGAAATATTATTTAAATAACTATATTGTTAAATGGGAAACACAAACAAGATAAACAATATGACCAAGAAAAATTTAATGCTTTTAGCGGCATTTATTCTATCAGTTATGCCGTTGTCTATAATGGCGGGACAAATGGATAGCATAGAACATGAAGGATTAACAGTATCGTATAATGACAGCTCAGACACTTCATCCGAAGATAAGGAATCAGGGGTCTTTTCAACCAACCAGTATATGTGGGACAAGAAGAATAAAGAGCGTATAGAAGTGTGGACATTGGCGGTTTTCCATAAAGACGGCAATAACTTCAATAATCTTAGAATAGTGATAATAACAATACGTAAAGGTGTGGCAGGCTATCCGGAAAGATCGGAAGCACATGAGTATAATTTAGGAAACGTAAAGGGACCTGTTTTTAATAAGAATCTTGAGATTGTACTTGCAGACTCGCGGCGCCCGTTGTGGAATGTAAAGGAATATCCTAAGGGCGTGCTTGTATGCAAACTTAATGTCCGTTTTAATGTGAACGACGGTCCTGCTAAAGAAAGAAGCATCTATAAGTATAAGATAAAATACCGCAAGATGAAGGACAAGTATAAGAACCGCATTCATGTGAACTGCAATAAAGGCTTTGGCGTAGAATATGACAGTCGAGGCAATGTGATGTATTTTGACTCAGAGGGAAAGCTGCATAAACGGAAATGACTCTCAATAATATATACTGAAGAGTACTTGTAGCAAACAGTAATGTTTTTATGTATTTGCGATGTCCTATAAATATGTTTAACAAACAACAATCTCTTAACTGATGATAAATATGAATAATATGAAAAGCATATATTTAATGCGTACACTTTCAATAATAGCCATGTTGCTGTCGTTTGTCGTCACTGCCGACGCGCAGCGTGTGAGGAATGGTTTTCCCGAGATAACCCTTTGGGAATTTGCGTTTCGTGGTGAGCCAAACTCAATAGACTGTATATATGACAAAAACAATAACGAACTGTTTCTTTCCGGTTTTGATACCGACGGCAAGGGCACGTTCTGGTTTGCCGGTGGCAGTCCTTTGCGAGTGTCGTGCTTCAAAGGAACAAAACTGCAGTGGCGGCGTGAGGTGTCTGCGGAGAGCACGAAGTTAGCGTTGTTCCGCCTTTGCGGCGACAGCCTTTATCTGGCTCATGACATGAACCGGGAGCTGATGGTTTTGAGCAAGGACGGCAACGGCTCCGTACGCCACACAAAACTTCCTGTGGACAGCATAGAGCACGGTGTGATGCATGAGAAATACTTTGTGCTGAGAAGCAACGAGTTGAAGTATAACGGATGGAGGAATCATTTTGAGCTGACTTTCTTCAATTATGACGGGTCGCTGATGTTAAGGGACACTGTAAACCGTGAGATGATGGAACAATACATGAGACCCGCTCCAGACTATCATTACCAGAACACCCGTGAAAGAAACGATCCCGGAATCACGAGAAAAGTATACATTCATTATGATTATAAAGGTATGTTTTATGGCATGCCATTATATGAGAGCGGATTCAAGTTTTATCTGAATACTGCCGGAGAAGACGGGGAGCCTATGTCTCGAAGTTATAGTATTGAGGATATATTTGATGTGGACGTACCGGAGCGTGCATGGCCTGTGGAACCTATTACAGACAGAACGTTTGACGAGTATCATTTCACTCTGCCGGAGTCGAGCATGCTTCGCGGGACACATCTTTATGAAACGTATTATCAGCGTTCCGGTGTTTTCACTGTGATAGACTTCGATGTAGAAAAGATTTTCCCCGAGTATGTGGAAAACTATAAGAAATCTGACGATTACTTAGGAGACAATAAACTTCCTGACATAAGAGAATTTTATAAATGATAAATATGCTTGCATCATACAATAATATTTTGTATATTTGCGATGTCAATCAAATGAACAGTCTTACCGAATTGCCGATAATGAAGAATTATATTAATGACTTTTTCAGACCTTTACGGCAGCCAATGGATAAAGATCCGTTGCTGCTATTCCTTATTATATTGATGGGTACATTTATAATACTTATATCACGTGTATGTGAGTCATTACCTGTAATATTGCTGCTTTCACTGTCTGTGTTTACCGTTACAGTACTGCTTTACTGCTTTATAAAAAACAATAAACGGCAATCGTGAAAACATAGTAGTGTAAATCTTGAATACCATAACATATACCATGTGCAAACCTTATGATGTCAGATATAAAAACACTTTGGGCGTTTTATTGACGGTTCTCAAAAAGACCAACAATTGATAGAAACGATACTGTAGTTGGACACCGCCTTATCGCTTTTTCCGTATAAATAACACGACTCCGGAGTCATCGCACAAGTTTATTTCCGTACCGTTATACCAATGCTACAGAAATAACGAAAAAGATTAATGTTATTTAACTGTTTGTTTCTCAAATAATCCTTTGTGTTAACATCGTTAAATTATTTTTTCTTTACTTTTACCACACACAACGGCTGCGGATGTGAGGAGGAAGCCGATGAAAAAGGCAAATACAGCGGTAGGCATGTGTGGATTTATCATACATAAATTTGTGAAAGACGATATCTTTACCGATGAAAATTATGCCGTCACCTCCAACCGACAAGCATTGTATACAGACAATCAGACAACCAACGAGGCGACAAAATGAACAATTATATAGTACTGAGTAAGATGAATGACGTATTTCATAAATCAGCCGTTCCACGAAAGCGGTTATGTGAACATATGCATATTTTTATTCACTTATTAAAAAAACAGTGCCAGTGAGTGCAATGAGAGCTTGCTTTCAAATTGCCGAGCGCCGCCTGTTTTATTCAAAAACAGTGCCAACGGGCGCAATGAGAGCTTGCTCTCAAATTGCCGAGTGCAGCCTGTTTTATATAAAAAGGAAAGGAGGTAAGCCGTAGATATCACAGCAAAAGAGCAAATACAATGAAAAAATATATTCAAACCTAAATCGGTAATCAGTCTTAACCTGTGTCTTGTAATGCCGTCATGCAGAGAGAATCCCGCTCTTGTTGAAGAGATGGCGGGGAACACCTGGAATGAACGGTAAGCAATATGACGGCGGCAGTTCGCAAGAGGGATGATGAGCTTGCAGCCATGCGAAAATGCACGATTAACGTTATAACATACCGACAGAGGTTTAATTCAAATCAACCACATCACTGAAACCAACACCTTTTAATACAAATGTTATGAACAAACAGTTATTGGGAATTAAGAAAACGATTCTTAATATACATAAGCTTATGCTGCCTGTTCTACTGACTGTCATCTCGGCAACAGCCTATGGAGCCGGACACAAGACATTGCAGACAGGCATAGGTAAGCCATACGCATATGCGGCTGTAGAAAAACACAATGACCTTACAGCCGTGAACGGGACAAACACAGCCACGCTTCGCGGCAATGCGGTAAGCGGAAACATCGCAAACGACAATAATGTGAGCGTGAACGGACAGGTGACCGACGCCGCGACAGGCGAGCCGGTCATAGGCGCAAGCGTTATAGTGAAGGGAACGCAGACGGGAGGTCATACCGACACAGAGGGACGGTTCGCATTCTCCGCTCCCGCCGGAAGCACACTTGTCATCTCATATATAGGATATAAGAGCATAGAGGTGAAAGCCGGACAGAACATGCACATCAGCATATCTGAGGACAAGAGACAGTTGGGAGAGATTGTCGTAGTGGGATACGGAACGGTGAAGAAAGCCAACCTCACCGGTGCGGTTTCCGCCATAAAGAGCGAGGACATCGTCACCACAAAGAACGAGAACGTGGAGAACATGCTCACCGGAAAGATTGCCGGAGTGCGCGTGGTGCAGAACACGGCGGAGCCGGGCGAGTTCAACAACAGTTTCGACATACGAGGCATGGGCAGTCCGCTTGTCATCGTGGACGGCGTACCGCGCGACAACATGAGCCGGATAGACTCCCACGACATCGAAAGCATATCAATACTGAAAGACGCCTCGGCTGCCATATATGGCGTGAGAGCCGCCAACGGTGTGGTGCTCATCACTACAAAACGCGGAAAGGCTGGTGAGCTGGACCTTGAGTATAACGGAAACTTCGGTTTGCAATACCCCACCGGATCGCCGAAATCGGCTCTT
>ERZ772884.2124-NODE-2124-length-11923-cov-5.760533_pt1 | contig 11923 bp, 7 predicted proteins | sample MGYA00580574_ERZ772884 | MGnify/ENA primary metagenome ERZ772884 (study PRJEB29015, sample SAMEA2737690) | human gut metagenome | biome: human gut; feature: human-associated habitat; material: faeces | place: China | collected 2012 ... | reverse complement strand
CTTGGCCTCGGCGACCAGGGCATTGGCGGGATGGGGATCCCCATCGGTAAACTCTCTTTGTATACCGCCTGCGGCGGCATCAGCCCGGCGTATACCCTGCCGGTGGTGCTGGACGTCGGCACCAACAACCAGCAGTTGCTCAACGACCCGCTCTATATGGGCTGGCGTCATCCGCGTATTACCGACGACGAGTACTATCAGTTTGTCGACGACTTCATCCAGGCCGTGAAGCACCGCTGGCCGGACGTGCTGCTGCAGTTCGAAGACTTCGCGCAGAAAAACGCGATGCCGCTGCTGAACCGCTATCGCGATGAGATCTGCTCCTTTAACGACGATATCCAGGGCACCGCGGCCGTGACGGTGGGTACGCTCATCGCCGCCAGCCGTGCGGCGGGAAGCCAGCTGAGCTACCAGAAAATCGTCTTCCTTGGCGCAGGCTCCGCGGGCTGCGGTATTGCCGAGCAGATTATCGCCCAGACCCAGCGCGAAGGCTTAAGCGAAGAGCTGGCCCGCTCCCGCGTCTTTATGGTGGACCGTTTCGGCCTGCTGACCGACGGCATGCCGAACCTGCTGCCGTTCCAGACCAAGCTGGTGCAGAAACGCGAAAACCTGAAAAACTGGGATACCGACAACGAAGTCCTTTCCCTGCTGGACGTGGTGCGCAACGTGAAGCCGGATATTCTGATCGGCGTTTCCGGGCAAACCGGTCTCTTCACCGAAGAGATTATTCGCGAGATGCACAAGCACTGCGAGCGCCCTATCGTGATGCCGCTGTCTAACCCGACGTCCCGCGTGGAGGCGACGCCGCAGGACATCATCGCCTGGACCGAAGGTAATGCGCTGGTTGCCACCGGCAGCCCGTTCGATCCGGTGGTGTGGAAGGATAAAACCTATCCGATTGCCCAGTGCAACAACTCCTATATCTTCCCGGGCATTGGTTTGGGCGTTATCGCCTCCGGCGCGTCCCGCATCACCGACGAAATGCTGATGTCGGCGAGCGAGACCCTGGCGGGCCACTCGCCGCTGGTCAACGACGGCGAAGGTCTGGTTCTGCCCGAGCTGAAGGACATTCACAAGGTGTCGCGCGCTATCGCGTTTGCAGTGGGTAAAATGGCGCAGCAGCAGGGCGTGGCGGTGAAAACCTCTGCCGACGCGCTGCAGCAGGCCATCGACGACAACTTCTGGAAGCCTGAATACCGCAGCTATCGCCGTACGTCGATTTGATCCGCTCCGCCCGGTGGCGCTTCGCTTACCGGGCCTACGGGCTGGCTGTTTTCCCTCTCCCACAGGGAGAGGGTCAGGGTGAGGGCAACAAACCGCACCCTCGAATACCCACTAGCCAAACCCCTTTTCCCCCGCTACACTCCTTTCATCCATTAACCCACTGAATATATAAGGAGGCCAATTATGCTGTATCGTGAAATTTTCAATGTTTCACATACATTTGGTGATCGCACCCGCTCAAGCGTTATCGGTATCGTGCTGCGATAACTTCGGCTTGAGCGAAGACACCAACCCCTGAAATCCCTTCTCTCGGGCTTACTGAGTTATCGTCAGCGATGTTTGACGAGGCATAAACATGCCTGTAACTCTTGGGTAAGCAACAATGAGCACTTTACTCACTGCACAATCTTTACGCGTTGATACGGCGTTTGGCACGCTCTTCGACTCACTCTCCTTTACGCTGAAAAAAGGCGACCGCATTGGCCTGCTGGGCGACAACGGCTGCGGTAAAAGTACGCTGCTGAAGGTGCTGGACGGCACGGATTCCCCTGCTGCCGGAACGGTAGCGCTGGCCGGGCATTGCCTGATGGCGCGCGTGGAGCAACATCTCCCGGACGCTATTTTACCGCTCACCATGCTGGATGCCGTCCTGGCCCAGCTGCCCGTAGCGGAACGGGACAGCCTGCGCTGGAAAGCCGAAACGCTGCTGGCAGGCATGGGCTTTACGCCGCAGGATATGATGCTGCACTCCGCCACGCTGAGCGGCGGGCAGCACACCCGCCTGCTGCTGGCCCGGGCGCTGATTCACGAGCCGGACCTGCTCCTGCTGGATGAACCCAGCAACCACCATGACCTGCCGACCATGCTCTGGCTGGAGCACTTTTTACAGACCTGGTCGGGCAGCTTTGTGCTGGTCTCGCATGACAGACAGCTGCTGGATGCCGTCACCAACGGCAGCTGGATCCTGCGCGATAAAACGCTGCACTACTTTGCCCTTCCCTGCACGGCGGCACGTCAGGCGCTGGAAGCCAAAGATGAGACCGACGCGCAGCGCCACAAGGCGGAGCAAAAGGAGATCGACCGCGTGACCGCCAGCGCCAAACGTCTGGCGACCTGGGGCAAGGTTTACGACAACGAAGACCTGGCCCGCAAAGCCAAACAGATGGAAAAGCAGGTCGAACGGCTCAAAGAGAGCCAGACCGCGCTCACGGCGGGCAGCCCGTGGACGTTAACCCTGCGCGGCGACGCGCTGCGGGCTGACCGTCTGCTGGAGATGGAAAACCTCGGCGTCCCGCCCGCGCCTGGGCTACCGCCGCTGTTTAACATCGAAACGGCGCGGCTGAAAAGCGGCGATCGCGTGGCGATTGTCGGTCGTAACGGCTGCGGTAAATCGTCGCTGATGAAGCTTATCTGGCGACATTTTACCGATGAACCGGCGGACAGCGGGCTGAAAATCCATCCGCGCGTCTCGCCGGGCTACTACGACCAGACGTTGCATCAGCTGCCGGATGACGCCACGCTGCTCGACGCGCTGGAGCCTTTTGCACCGGATCCGCAGAACCGCAAAATGGCGCTCATCAGCGCCGGGTTCCCGTGGTCCCGCCATGGGCAGAAAGTCAGCACGCTCAGCGGCGGCGAGCGTTCGCGCCTGCTGTTCGTGGGCCTGACGCTTGCCCGCTACAGCCTGCTGATGCTGGATGAGCCCACCAACCACCTGGACATGGAAGGCAAAGAGGCGCTGGCGCACACCCTTCAACAGTTCGAAGGCGGCGTGCTGCTGGTCAGCCATGACCGTCAGTTAATTAGCCAAAGCTGCAACCGTTTCTGGCTAATTGAGGACGGTACGCTGAGCGAATGGCACGATGCAGAAGCGGTGTTTGAGCGGCTGCGTGAACGCGCGGGGCTGGTGACAGCCACTGCGCCCGCTGTCGCCGCGACGGTTCACCCCTCGCCGCATGACGATCTGCTTGAACGGCTGATCGCGCTGGAAACGCTGCTGGAAGACGATCTGGCGCGCAAGCCGAAGCATCAAAAGCCGCAGCTCCAGGCGCAATGGCGTAAAGAGATTGAGGAGATAGAAGCCCAGCTGTAAGTCTGCGCCCGGCGAGCGCCTCGCCGGGCCAGCATTTTCCCCCTTAATTATTAGAGGATCGCCGTATTCTTAATCTGAAATCGAATCAAATGATGACATTATGTTGCCGCAGCCTTGCATTACCAGGCTAATGTATTAATCCTTAAGGGGTATTACACCTGCTATGCAGATTCTTATCATGAACAAGGAGATACACATGAAGGCTGCTGTTGTCACTCAGGACCACCAGGTCAACGTCACCGAAAAAACCTTACGCCCGCTTAAGCATGGGGAAGCCCTGCTGAAGATGGAGTGCTGTGGCGTATGCCATACCGATCTTCACGTGAAGAACGGTGATTTTGGCGACAAGACCGGAGTTATCCTGGGCCATGAAGGAATTGGTATCGTGAAAGAAGTCGGCCCTGGCGTGAAGTCGCTGAAAGTCGGCGACCGCGCAAGCGTGGCCTGGTTCTTTGAAGGCTGCGGCCACTGCGAATACTGTAATTCCGGCAACGAAACCCTGTGCCGTGACGTGAAAAACGCCGGTTACTCCGTTGACGGCGGCATGGCGGAAGAGTGCATCGTCACCGCGGATTACGCGGTAAAAGTGCCGGACGGTCTGGATTCGGCGGCGGCCAGCAGCATTACCTGCGCTGGCGTGACCACCTACAAAGCGGTGAAGGTGTCGGGTATTAAGCCGGGCCAGTGGATTGCGATTTACGGTCTGGGCGGGCTGGGCAACCTCGCGCTGCAGTACGCCAAAAACGTCTTTAACGCCAAAGTCATCGCCCTTGACGTTAACGACGAACAGCTGAAGCTGGCGGCCAGCATGGGCGCGGACCTCACCATCAACTCCCGCAGCGAAGATGCCGCTAAAATTGTGCAGGAAAAAACCGGCGGCGCGCATGCCGCAGTCGTCACTGCCGTCGCAAAAGCAGCATTCAACTCTGCCGTTGATGCCGTGCGTGCCGGTGGCCGCGTGGTCGCGGTTGGCCTGCCGCCGGAAGCGATGAGCCTCGATATTCCGCGTCTGGTGCTGGACGGCATTCAGGTGGTCGGCTCCCTGGTCGGCACCCGTCAGGATCTGCAGGAGGCGTTCCAGTTCGCCGCGGAAGGCAAAGTGGTACCTAAGGTCACGATGCGTCCTATCGAGGACATCAACGCCATCTTTAAAGAGATGGAACAGGGCCAGATCCGTGGCCGTATGGTGATTGACCTGCGTTCATAATCACCCACCGTTCAATTACCGCTCCTGACAGGGGCGGTTTTTTTATAGCCATTTTCCGGCAATCCTTATCTTAATTCCTTTGTTCCCTTGTTTTCCCCTGCGCCCGATGATGAATCCGACGCTAACAAGAAGATAACAAAGGAATTCACCATGCAAACCCCATTTCGTCTGCCGCTGCTGACGGCGCTGATTCTGACGACCACCGCAGCCTGGTCCGCCGATGCGCCGGTCAAAGGCGGCACGCTGATTTATCTGGAACAACAGGCGCACACCAACCTCTATCCGCCCGCCGGCGGCTTCTACCCGAACGGCGGCATTCTGAACCAGATCACCGACAAACTGACGTGGCAAAATCCAAAGACGCTGCAGGTCGAACCGTGGGTGGCCGAAAGCTGGACCACCAACGCCGATAAAACCGTATACACCTTCAAAATTCGCCCGGGGATCACTTTCTCCGACGGCACGCCACTGGACGCCAACGCCGTAGCAAAAAACTTTGATACCTACGGCTTAGGTAACAAGGCGCAGCGCCTGCCGGTGTCAGAAGTGATCAATAACTACGATCGCAGCGAAGTGGTCGACCCGCTGACCGTGAAGTTCTACTTCAAAAAACCGTCGCCGGGGTTCCTGCAGGGCACGGCCACGATTGGCTCGGGCCTGGTCTCGCTCAGCACGCTGAAGCGCAACTTTGAAGAGCTGGGTGACGCCCGGCATATCATCGGCTCCGGCCCGTTTGTGGTGAAGGACGAGAAGCTGGGGCGTGAAGTGACGCTGGAAGCGCGTAAGGACTACCAGTGGGGGCCCAAAAATCTGGCGCAACAGGGGCCAGCCAATCTGGACGGCATCAAGTTTATCGTGACTCAGGAAGACAGCGTGCGCGTCGGTGCCCTGCTGGCCGGTCAGGCCGACTTTATTCGCCAGGTGCAGGCGTATGACGAAAAGCAGGCGACAGACCAGGGCTATAAAATCTACGCCGCCCCAACGCGCGGGGTGAACGACAGCATCAGCTTCCGCCCGGATAACCCGCTGGTCTCCGATATTCGCGTGCGCCAGGCGCTGCTGCATGCCACCAATGCAAAACAGGTGGTTGAGACCCTCTTCTCGGCTAACTATCCGCAGGCGAAGTCGGTGATTGCCGATTCCGCCGCTGGCTTTGTCGATCTCAGCGACAAATTGACCTTTGACCCGGCTAAAGCTAACCAGCTGCTGGACGAGGCGGGCTGGAAAGCGGGCAGCGACGGCATCCGCGCCAAAGACGGCCAGCGGCTGGCGCTGACGGTATATGAATCCCTGCCGCAGCCGCAAAATAAAGAGGTGCTGCAGCTGGTTGCCCAGCAGTGGCGTCAGGTGGGCGTGGCGCTGAGCGTGAAAGCCGGTGACGCAGGCAGCCGTACGCTGGATAACCTTGACCCGCTGAAAACCCCGTTAACCGTCTCCGAAGTGGGCCGCGCCGATCCTGACGTGGTGAAAAGCATGTTCTACCCCGCTAACCGCGACGCGCTGCTGCAAAAAGGCGGCTCCAGCGACAAGGTCAAAAGCTTCCGTGACGACAAGCTGAATGCGCTGCTGGTGGATATCTCCGCCGAAGTCGACCCGCAAAAACGCCTGCAGCTGACCGGCGATGCCCAGCGCTACCTGCTGGATAACGCCTACGTCATTCCGATTTTCGAGGAGCCGCAGGTCTTTGCCGGTGCGCCATGGCTGAAAGGCGTGAATTTTGAAGCGGTCGGCCGCCCGTCGTTCTACGGCGCGTGGCTTGAGAAACACTGAGGAGCTGACGATGCGCCACGCACTTCTTCAACGCTTTGGGCACGGGCTGCTGGTGCTGTGGGCCGCCTTTACCCTCTCGTTCGTGTTGCTCCAGGTGCTGCCGGGCGACGCGGTGCTGATTAAATTTCAGAACCCGGACCTGGGCTTAAGCCCGGCGCAAATCGAGGAGATGCGCGTGGCCTACGGCGCGGACAGCCCGCTGTGGCAGCAGTACAGCCACACGCTGCTGGCGATGCTGCGCGGGGATTTCGGCTACTCGTTACAGGCAGGCGTGCCGGTCAGCGAGCTGATTGCCAGCAATCTGCCGGATACCCTGAGCCTCGCCCTGCCCGCCTTTTTACTCGCGGTCCTGCTGGCGTTTGCGCTGGCCTTTGCGTCGCGTCTGCCGGGTCTGCGCTGGCTAAGTAATACTCTCCAGTCGCTGCCGGTCCTGTTTATTTCCTTACCGACGTTCTGGCTGGGGATTGCCCTCATCCAGCTCTTTTCTTTCCAGCTGCGGCTGATCCCGGTGATTAACCCGACGCCGCTGCAGGGGCTGATCCTGCCGATCGTGACCGTCGCGATCCCGATCTCCGCCCCGCTGGCGCAAATCCTGATGCGCAGCCTGGACCAGGTGGCGACGCAGCCGTTTGTCGCCGTTGCCCGCGCCAAAGGGCTGAGTGAAACCGCCGTCCTGTGGCGTCACGTCACCGGCAACGCCCTGCTGCCGGTACTCAATATTGCCGGGCTGCTGCTGGGCGAGCTCATTGCCGGAGCGCTGATCACCGAAACCGTATTTGGCCGCAGCGGGCTCGGGCAGCTGACCCAGCAGGCGGTAAATAACCAGGACATCGCCGTGCTTCAGGCGGTGGTGATGATTTCCGCGCTTGGTTTTGTCCTGATCAATCTGCTGGTGGATCTGCTGATGCCGCTGCTGGATCCCCGGCTGCAACCCCTTTCCGGAGGTGCTTCATGAGTCTGGTCGATTACGCTGCCGCCGCGCGTAAACGCGTCCCCACCTGGCAGGGCGTCGCGTGGCAGCCCGGACTGTGGCTGGCATGGGCGGTCATTGTAATTGCGATTTTCGCCGCCGTGGCGCCGGGCCTGTTAACCCACTACAGCCCGATTGAGGGCATCGCGGGCGCACAGCGTCTCGCCCCGCAGGCCGGCCACTGGCTCGGCACCGATCAGCTTGGCCGCGATGTTTACACCCGTATTGTATATGGTGCGTCCCACTCCCTGAGCGCGGCGCTGGCCGCCGTCACGATGGGTCTGCTGGTGGGCACCGGTTTAGGGGTGGTTGCCGGGGCGTTCGCCGGACGCGTTGAGACTTTCCTGATGCGCTTTGTCGACGTACTGCTCTCCATCCCGTCCCTGCTGCTCTCGCTGACGGTGATCATTCTGCTCGGGTTTGGCACCGTTAATGCCGCAATTGCCGTGGGCGTGGCTTCCATTGCCAGCTTCGCCCGCCTCGCGCGCGGTGAAGTGGTGCGCATCCGCCATACGGATTATGTCGAGGCGGCGTTTGGCAGCGGCGGGACGTTCCTGGCGGTGCTGTGGCGACACATCCTGCCCAACGCCTTAACCGCCGTCCTTGCCTTTGCCACGCTGCAGTTTGGTCAGGCCATTCTGGCCCTCTCCACGCTGAGCTTTCTCGGCTACGGCACCCCGCCGCCCGTACCGGAATGGGGCTTATTGATTGCCGAAGGCCGTAACTATCTCTCTACCGCCTGGTGGTTAACCACCTTCCCCGGCGTGGTCGTCATCGCCGTCGTGCTGGCCACCAACCGTATCAGCCAGCAGTTCAGCGGAGGCCTGAAATGACCGTACTCTCGGTAGAAAACCTGACCATCAGCTACCGTACCGCGCGCCGGTGGCGCGAGGTGGTGCATAACGTCAGCTTTGCCCTTCAGCGGGGGGAAATGCTGGCCTTTGTCGGCGAATCCGGTTCCGGCAAAACGACCACGGCACAGGCGATCATCGGCCTGCTGGCGGATAATGCCCGTCGGGATGCGGGGAAAATCGTGCTCAACGGCGAGGAGATTAGCCGGTGGTCAGCGAAGCGTCTCGATACCCTTCGCGGGGCGAGAATCAGCCTGGTTCCGCAGGATCCGGGTAATTCACTCAATCCGGTGAAAACGATCGGCGCCCAGGTCGGGGAAATTATTCAGCTGCACCAGAAGGTGACTCACGCCCAACGCGACGAGCAGGTGCTCGCCCTGCTGAAAAAGGTCGGCCTGAGCCACCCCGAACAGCGCATGACGCAGTATCCGCATCAGCTCTCCGGCGGGATGAAACAGCGCGTGCTGATTGCCATCGCCATTGCCCTGAGCCCGGACGTCATCATTGCCGATGAGCCCACCAGCGCGCTGGACGTGACGGTGCAAAAACGCATTCTCGACCTGCTGGATATCCTGCGCCAGGAATCGGGTACTGCGGTTCTGTTTGTCACCCACGATCTGGCCCTGGCCGCCCAGCGCGCGGACAGGCTGCTGGTGTTTCGCAACGGTGAGGTTCAGGAGCACGGCGACACCGCCGATATCGTCCGCACGCCGCAGCACGCCTACACCCGTCAGCTGCTGAGCGATCTTCAGGGCCAGCGCCTGACCATCGCCCCGGTAGCCGGTCTCCCGCTCGCGTCACCGGCCATTCGCGCCCGCGCCATCAGCAAACGGTTCTCGCTGGGTAAAGGTCATCAGCTTCAGGCGCTGGATCGGGTGACGTTTGACGTCAGGCGCGGCAGCACGCACGCGCTGGTTGGTGAATCCGGCTCCGGGAAAACCACCCTCGCCCGTATTTTGCTGGGTTTTGAACAGGCGGGCAGCGGACAGGTCATTATTGATGACATTGATGCCACCGACCTCAGCCGCGAGGCCCGCCGTCAGCTGCGCCAGAAGATCCAGTTTGTTTACCAGAACCCGTTCGCCTCTCTCGACCCGCGTCAGACGCTGTTCGAGATCATCGAAGAGCCCCTGAAGAACTTTTCTCGCCTCGCCAAGGCGGAGCGAAAGGCCCGGGTGGAGACCGTGGCGCAGCGGGTTGCCCTGCCCGTCGAACTCCTGACCCGCACCGCCAGAGAGCTTTCAGGCGGGCAGCGCCAGCGCGTAGCCATCGCCCGGGCGCTGATCCTGGAGCCGACCATTCTGGTGCTGGACGAAGCCACCTCCGCGCTGGACGTCACCGTCCAGGCGCAGATCCTGGCGCTGCTTCAGCAGCTGCAGCAGCAGCTGGGATTAACCTACCTGTTCATCACGCACGATCTCTCTACCGTTCGCCGGATCGCCCACAGCGTCACGGTGCTGCGCAGCGGTCAGGTGGTCGAACACGGTGACGTCGAGACCTTATTCACGTCACCGCAGAACGACTATACCCGCGAGCTGATTGCCGCCATTCCCCATTTTTCACCCGCTACGGAGGAGTTCGCATGACGCGAAAACGCCTGGGATTTTTCACCCGCCTGCTTGACGACGCCACGCCGAAAGAGCGCTATCGACTGGCTACAGAACAGATCCGCCACGCTGAACGCCACGGTTTTGACAGCGCCTGGATTGCCCAGCACCACTTCCACGAAAGTGAAGGCGGCCTGCCGTCGCCGCTGCTGTTTCTGGCCCACGTTGCGGCGCATACCGAAACCATCCGGCTGGGCACGGCCATCATCACCCTTCCGATGGAAAACCCGCTGCGCGTGGCGGAAGATGCGGCGGTGCTGGATTTACTCGCCGATGGACGTCTCGAAGTCGGTTTTGGTTCGGGCGGCACGCCGACCTCTTTCCTGCCGTTCGGACTGACGTTTGAACAGCGCGGCGCGGCCTTTGCCGACCATTTGCATGTGATCCAGAGCGCCTGGCGCGGGGATTCGCTCACCCATCCGGATAACCACCTCTACCCGCCAGCGCCACAGCTGGCTGACAGGATCTGGATTGCCACCTTTTCCGTCGACGGCGCCGTTCGCGCCGCGCGGGCCGGACACGGGTTAATGCTCTCCCGCACGCAGCCGCGTCCGGCAGACCAGTTGGATCTCACGCTCGACGCGATCCAGAACCCGATTGTGGATGCCTACCTTGAGGCCCTGCCTGCCGGTATCGCACCGCGTATTCTGGCCTCCCGTACGGCATTCGTCGCCGACAGCGATGACTACGCGCTGAAGGTTGCGACGCCGGGTCTCACCAGACAGGCCCAGCAGCATCGCGCTGCCGGACACGCGGTTAAGGGTGACACCGTCACCGATTTTCGTCGCCAGTTCGACGCCCACATCGGTTCGCCCGAGACGGTGCTGCGTTCGCTGCAGGCCGATTCCGTTCTCCGGCGCGCCACGGACATCTCATTCCAGGTCCATTCGGTCGAGCCCACCCATCGCGACACCCTGCGCTCTATCGAACTGATCGCCGAACATATTGCCCCCCACATCCTTTGAGGAGACACCTATGTCATTAAGTCACGACATTCTCGCCGAGCTGGCGGAAATCAAACCCGGTTCCCCTCTGGCAGAGGCGCGCGCCACGCGGGACGCCGCCACGCGCCACGCCCAGGGCAGCTACGAAATCTTATTCACTCAGCAGGATAGCGATTTTGCGCTGGACGAGCGCTTCGCCGTCGCGGCAAAAGTTGCGAGGTGGCACAACGCGGAGGCGCTGGCCGCGCACTATGCGGGGTTTGGCCTGGCAGACCCGACCTCAGCCCGTCTGACGCCGGCGCTCAATTTCGCGCGCCTGCTGACCTTCTCCCCCGTCGAAGCCACGCCGACATCGTTAAGGGCGCTGACCCAGGCGGGATGGAGCAAGGAAGGCATCGTGACCCTGGCGCAGTTTATCGCCTTTGTCAGCTTCCAGAGCCGACTGATTGCCGGCCTGCGGCTGCTGAACGACAGGCCTGTCGCCACAAGCGATGCGCCGGTGGCGGCAGGCGTCTGGCACACGAACGCCACCACGGCCACCGGGAAGGCGGCTCCCGTCGCCTTCACCCAGCAGGAGCTGGGCTGGGAGCCGTGGATCGCCGCCAAACCGCTGGCGGATTTTCGTGATGACGAGGTTGCTATACTGGCGAAGTTTGGCCACACCGATTCCGACTATTTCCGCCTGCTGGGGCGCAACCTGCCGGTGCTTGAACAGCGCACGCTAACGGATAAAGGGATTTTTTATACGCCGGGGGGGTTGCCGCGCGCCGAGCGCGAGCTGGCCGCAACGGTCGCCAGTAAAATCAACGGCTGCATTTACTGCGCATCTGTCCATGCGCGGAAAGCCAGCCAGCTGTCAAAGGATGACGCGGCGGTAGAGGCCCTGCTGGCCGTGCGTCCGGGGCAATCCCTGAGCGAGGGGCAGTCTGCGCGCTGGCAGGCGGAAATTAACTTTGCGGCAGCGCTGTCGGTTACGCCGCCTGCCGCCACGCCGCTGCACCTTGCCGCACTCGAAAAAGAGGGGCTGGATACCCTGGCGCAGCTTGACCTGGTGCAGTCCGCCGCGTTCTTCGCCTGGGCCAACCGCCTGATGCTGACCCTTGGCGAGCCCTGGCTTGCCTGACCCGATCAGGCTAGCGCGCGAGCGTTAGCCTGAGCCTGCCTGGCCCGCAGATAACCGTAGATCAGCAGCGCGCTCATGGCCGAGAAAGAAAGTATCGCCGCAGGCAGCGTGACGTAGAGCCAGCTAAAGCCGAGG
>ERZ772884.2119-NODE-2119-length-11963-cov-20.854384_pt1 | contig 11963 bp, 8 predicted proteins | sample MGYA00580574_ERZ772884 | MGnify/ENA primary metagenome ERZ772884 (study PRJEB29015, sample SAMEA2737690) | human gut metagenome | biome: human gut; feature: human-associated habitat; material: faeces | place: China | collected 2012 ... | reverse complement strand
CCCCCTGATGTCAAGATAGGGACAAAAAAATTCTCAAAAAAAGCAAAAAAATAAGCCCCACAAGGCTTTTCTGACAATTCTTTGAATCATCAGGGCCTTGTAGGGCTATCCGTTATCTTATGCTATTTTATTTTCACACTGCCTGTAATGGGGTGTTCTCCATTGTTTCCTTAAACTGCTCAACTGTCATCTTTGCTTTTGCCGCAGCACGCTCCAGCGGTAAATCACCCTCTCGAACAAGCTGAACCAGCATCCGAATCTCGCCAATTCCGATGCCTTCGATTCTGCCTTCCTGACGGCCTTCTTCACGGCCTTCGGCTCTTACGCCTTGACTAAGATTGCACACTTCAAGCACCTCTCTTTCCAGTTCTTCGCTCATTGCAACGCCAAACTCTTCTTCCAGAATCTTCTTTTTCTCCGAACCTGATCTTGTGGAAGATAACAGCACTTCCATAAATTTCAGGATTCCCTTATGATTCTCCGTCCCTGGCTTGCCTAAACAAATCATTACGACACTCATCAAATCGTAGTTTTCGGTTTCTTCCTGCGCTTCTCCAATCAACTGTTCGGGTTTGATGGAGTACCGGGTAAGCGTATTTTCAAAACCATCTGACGGCTGAGTACAAATCCAGATGGAGTAGACCTTACGAATCTTCCCATATTCAGATTTTGTAAAAATCGGACCGTGCTGTGCAGAAATCATTCTGCTACAATAATAGATTGCCCGTTTCGTCAATGGGTATCCCGGCTTGAATTTTGTCTGTGCTTCCACATTGATAATCAGACGAATGACTTCTTCCTGTTCTGCACTGTCCGCAGATTTCGGTGCGATTGCGTCAAAGCGAACATCGTAGAACAATGTTCCCTCGGTCAGCGTAGAGTCCTCGTTGTTACTACCCTTGATTACATCTGTTGACTTTTTGGGTCTGTTCGTATCATCGACATGAACACCAACAGAGCCAACCTCCGGGGTTCCCTCGATGTATTTCTCAACAATATCATCTACGGTGCAATCGCTGTATTCATTCACACAGCCTTTCATGATCTGTGCCAGAATCTGTTTGTTTGCCAACAGCTTTTTCGCTGTTCTGTCATACCTCGAATCATACTCTGTCTGATCTATCGTGTGGGCAAGCTGATTTTCCACCGTGCCTTGTTTTTCCATCGGCATTCACTTCCTCGCAGTAGATTCAACAAGAGCGTAAACTCTCCTATCGTACTTCCATCTTACCATAATTCACCGCCCATATCAAGCAACCAACTGTAAACTTTCCTTGCACGGAGTTGTCCATATTATTGCATTCTTCGCCACTGTTATATCATAGGCAACTAATTATTTCAGAACCCACTAATGTGAGATTCACATTTCAGTCAGTACTCTCCCGTTTTCTATCTGCATCGCATCCGTTATCTTAAACGAAACAAGTCGCTGCTGTGGAAAAGCTCTTCCGATCAGCCGATAGGACATTTTCTTGTCCCACCCAGAATCCCCGTAAATCATGCGAACCAATGCCATACACTTGATTTCGCCGCTATTAGATTCGTCTGGTTTTCCCACACGATGCGCTCCTGATTCTTCTGCTCCACACGCCTGTACAGCTATCTGTTTCATTTTACGATTATACAGAAACCGATAGTGTGACGGCCATTCTAACGCTTCCAGCGTTTTTCTGAAGACCGTGATTCGTCCCTCTTCCTCGCAGAAACTCATGCCAAGTCCTGCCTGTTGCTCCGTTTTCTGTTCTGTTTTTTGCATATTGCTCACCTCCCACAAATGGACAGACCCTCCCCTTGTACAACCTGTCAATTAGTCCTTTCCAGCTTCAGGAGCAATCTTTCCTGTCAGAATCCCCATTGACACATACCCATCCATTTGCTTGACTTCAGATTCTTTCCGGTGTTCTTCCACAGGCACACCAAAAGTTCCCACAATATCATCCAGGTAAAATCCCTTTCGGCTGTTCACAGGTTTTGTTGACGCAGCATTATCCTGCGAATCGACTGCGTTCTTTTTTCTCTGTCCTTCATGAAAAATTTCTGGCACAAGCAGATCAAAAACATACAGAGTTTCACCCTCAAAGGTAATCCTGTACCCCAGCATTTTATATCGGCACTCGCTGTCCCATCCCATTTTCTGATAAACTAAAGTCGCAAATGGCTTGCAGGACATCTTCCGGCTTTTGCGCTTATCCGGTTTTGCCACGCACCAACGCAGAGCGTCCTTGTCATTTTCATCACACCCACGAACAACGATACGCTTCAAATCATTGTTGAACATGACATGAACGTAGACCACATCCTCCAGCCCTGTGATACAGGCTGTATTGAATGTGATACTATCTTTACGAATCACGATTGCCGGGTCACGCAGATGGGCAAACAATTCCTTTCGCACGACCTGGTAGCCATCATACGAAAAGGCACTTTCCAGTTCTTCCGCCCGTGCGTCTCTATCATCCTGCACAATCTGCTTCTCTGGCGGCATGATTGTTGTGTTTTCTTCATTCATCTATAATCAGTCCATCCTTCCATTATCTTCTCCGCTTCACGGAGCAACTCATTTAGACTTTCTGCCGTAAATATGTTCATTTCCTCTATCTCCGTCGCAGGACGAAATACATCCCAGTTTCCGGCATAATGCTCCTGCCGTAAGATACCCACCTGTGCTATACTTGTAATCGGCTGTCCAAATGTTCCAGCCCACTCTGGTGGAAAAATGTAAATCTTCTTTTTGACCGTTTCGCCCTCATCTTCTTCGGTGTTTTCCTTTGGAGGCAGAACGATTTCTTCCACCTTAATCATTTCAGGCTCATCAAATGCGAACAGCATCATTTTGTTATCGCCCTGCTCCAAAAACTGGCCACGGAACCGATAACGCAAATCCTCATCCCATTCCATAATGTCAAATAAAGTCTTTGCAAGTCCACGACAGCCCAAAGTGCTTGCACACCAACGTCCCTCTTTCAGTCTGCCCCAACGGATCGCGTTTGGATTATTCTTGTCACAGGGGCGAATGGCAATGCAGCGTTCAACAGAATTTAGCAGCAGCTCCACATATTCAACATTTTCAAACTTTTTCAAGCAAGCGGTGTTAAAGCGCAATCGTCCATTAGAAATCGTCATAGCCGGATTCTGCATAGTAGAAAAATACTGTACCCTGACTATTTCATAGCCCGTCAGATCAAGACGCTTTTTCACATCCGCAGTAACAGTGACATCCGGTTCTTTCATCACGCTTTCAGAGGCTTCCCTGTATTCTTCTGCCGAAAAACCTGTCCAATCCTTATCAAAAGGCACATATCCTCGCAAAATCCCATCTTCAACCACGCTCAACACGGGCAAGGGTCTGTTTTTCTTTGAATAATTGCGGGATGCCCGCAGATGATTGGCTGCATTAAAAACTTCTCTGGAAACAATGGCTTCATGGTGATTCTTCTGCCTGTACTGTGTCCGATCATTGTTGTTTTTCTTTGATTTATGCGTCAAAAAGTTCGGTGTAAAGGTCTTTCTTGCCAGTACATCACCACAATGGCGCTCATTTGCCAGAACACCTGCAAGTGTACCGGGATTCCACTCCACACGTCCCAACTTCGTCTTACGGCTATACTCCATCAAAAGAGTTGCAATCTCCGTAAGCGAATATCCATTCAGGTACAGGTAGTAAATCACCTTTACCGTCTGTGCTTCCTCCGGGTTAATTACAAGGTTGCCTTCCTCGTCTTTATCGTATCCAAGCAATGCAGGGGTCAGGAACAGGCCACGGCTGAACCGCCGATCAATCGACCAGTTCATAATGATAGATTTGGAATGCGATTCTTCCTCTGCCACAGATGCCAGAATCGTCAGAATCATGCGTCCATTGCTGTCCAGCGTATAGATATTATCTGCTTCAAATTTCACACCCACAGGCGGATTCAGATTTTTCAGAAGTTCAATCACAGAAAGGCAGTCAACGATATTTCGAGCAAAACGGGCAATGGATTTTGTAAGAACAAGGTCAATCTTGCCTGCCTTGCAGTCCTCAATCAACTGCTGCATCCCTTTTCGGTGTTCCAGAGATGTGCCGCTGATGCCCTCATCCGCATAGATTCCAACAAATACCCATCCCGGCTGTGCCTGAATATAATCCGTATAATAGTTTTTCTGAAGTTCATACGAAGAAGTCTGTTCATCATTATCCGTGGAAACACGGATATATGCTGCCACACGCCGAATCACAGAACTTGTTTCCAAATCCTCTATGATTTTGGCGGGAATGACTTCCAATTCCGATATATCTACGCCCTTATAGCGGTCTCTGATTTTTTGCTTACGGTCTACTGCTTCTACTTCACCGGTAATCATGTGCTTTTCCTCATTCTCCCGTATGGATGCTCCAATACCACTGTCGCATCTTCCGATAACTTCGGATACCGAGTTCTTTCTTCGTATTTTCTGCGGTTCTGCGGCTGATTCCTTCATCTTTCATCCGCATATAGATTTCTCTTGCTCTCATATCGCCATCAGAAAGCAACTTTTTTATCAGATATGCTGCCTTTTCTGTTTTTGACTCAAATTCCGGCACTTTCGGTTGTTCCGATGAAACGAATGTGCTCTTGCACTCCAACCATTGAAAACCCATCTCCGCTGTTATAGAAAACCGAATTTCTCCATCAGACGGAGCCAAACTGTTTTTTATCTGCCGAACAATACGAATATCTGTATCTTTCTGGTCACGCTCCACCTGCAAAACACTTCGCGCAGCAGCAACCACATCTATGCTGCCAAGGCTTCGGTACAAACCTTTCGTTCCCTCTTTCTTATTGAGATGACCAATCAGCACAATGGCACAATCATATACTGAAGCCCACATTCCGAGACGCTGCATCAGTTTTCTGGCTCTCCCTGCAATCTGGAGGTCAGAATCACTTCCTAAATACGCCTGAATCGGGTCTATAACTACAAGCCGTGGGCGAAATTCAATGATTGCCTGACGGATACGCTCATCATCCAGTGTTAGACCACTGTATGTTTCTTCATTGATAAAAGCTACTTTTCTACAATCTGCGCCACATCTTTCCAGTCTGGGTTTAATGGTATCTGATACTCCATCTTCCGAACACTGGTAGATAACCCTCTGCGGCGTCCCAACAGGCTTTCCATCCGGTGTTTTCCCACCCTTAGAAAGTTCCGCAATCAGATTCATCATCATGGTTGACTTTCCATCGCCGGGATCGCCTTGTAGCAATGTTATCTTTCCCACTGCAATGAATGGATACCACAACCAGTGAACAGAAGTTGCCTGCACATCACTATATAATGTAAGAATTCTTTTTTCTACCTTGTCCGCCATCGTCTTTCCTTCCTATTTGCAGTCTTTTCCTACCTCTATTATAAAGCATTCGTTGCGTTTTGACTGCTACCCATCAGGTAGCATGAGTTGCCTTTTGCTACCCAGTAGGTAGCAAAACAGCCTAAGACCACAGAGCAGCTAGCAGTGTGTCCCTTTGCGGTCTTAGAACCTTTGATATAGAGTTGCTCTGCCTACCATCATGCGAGATAATTGTACTGCCTTATGCGGGGAATCATAAGGAGAAAAGCACATGGCTACTGATTATAAAGCTTTGGGCAAGCGCATTTCAAATGCCCGAAAACAAGCTGGTATCACGCAAGAGGTCCTTGGAGAGCAGCTTAACATGACACGAAAACATATTAGCGTAATCGAATCCGCTATCAAACGCCCAAGTCTTGATGCACTGGTTGATATTGCCAATGCTCTTGACGTATCGACTGATGATTTGCTGGTAGATAGTTTGATGCACTCGACTTCAACCTCAAATTCCGAAATTCACCGTCTTCTCTTGGACTGCAATGAAATCGAACAGGAAATTCTCACTCGGATGGTAAGAGAGATGAAAGCCATACTGTACGGTTTGGGAATCTGATTTTGTAGCCCGCTGATCATATAACAAAAAAGCCCGCATAAGACACAGCTGCACTTCGGATTACACCGGGGTGCTGTCTGTGGCTTATGCGGTCAAAGTCATTCCTACGGAATGAAATGCCCGCCTGATCGAGAAGATTTACGAATCCTCTCAACCAGACGGGCATTCTTTTTGCTCACCTTGCTGTTTCTATGCAGTTATGCGCCATACTTTTCCAATGCTCTCCGAATCACATCCTCACAGTTAAACTCAACTTTCATCGTCTGATCGTCATACAGATAAACCATGCTGACAAAAGCATCTACACATTCCTTGGTCAGACCGCCTATGTATGTTTTTTGACTTGCCTGCTTTGTCAGGTTGCGGATTTCTTCATCCAGTTCATCGGCACACTCCTGTTCTTCCTTTTCTGTCCGTATGCTATCCTGCAATGCAGCCAGTTTTTCCGAAAGGGTCTTTTTCTTTTCTATGTACACATCTCGCCGTAGCACACCGTCTGCATACGATTCATATAGTTTGATTTGCTCTACCCGAATGGCTTCTGCTTGCTTTTCCAAGTCCTCAATGTCCACGCAGCGCACCGTGATAGACTGCTTTTCCTGCATTCCCTGATTTACCACATCCAGCGCATAGAATACTGTTTTTATCGCACGAGCCACTTTTGCATTCACCGAATATTCTCTGTAATAGCCGCCGTAGCATTTAGAGAACTTTCCGGCTGACCGTTTATAGCCGCAATAGAAAACCATTTCCCCATATTGCCTTTCGTGGCGAAGCTGCCGATTACAGTTTCCGCAGCAGATTTTTCCTTTTAACGCAAAATCATCATCCACCTTATATTGAATTGGAGTTACGTTACGGATTGCTTTCTGTGCCTGGTAGTATTCATCTTTTGTCACGATGGCCTCATGAGCGTTTTCTGCGATGATCCACTTATCCTCCGGGAGCGTCCGAACAGAGGTAGTATTCACATCAATTTTCTTTCTTCTCCCCATAACCAACGCACCAGTGTATTCATACCGTCTAAGGATTCTCCACACGATTGCCGCGTTCCATAACATTTCACTGTCCGGGGCAATAATAGGATTGCTGCCCATCAGCAGATTCTTTCGTTTCGCATACAATCCCGGCGTAGGAAGATTTAATTCGTTCATGCCGTAGGCGATCTGCGTTGTATTGCGGCCGGACAATGCTAATTCAAATACTTTTTTCACGCAGGGTGCTGCCTCCGGGTCAATCTCCCACCGCTGCCCACCTTTCTTGTTCCACACATATCCAAAAGGGACATTCGTGCAGGTGGCTTTCCCGTTCTTCCAGTTCGTTTCCAGAGCAGCCCGAATCTTTTTCGCAATATCCCGGCTATACATATTATTCACCAGATTGCTGACCGCCACTTCGATTCCCGGTGTTCCGTTGTTCAGTTTCATGCTGTCAAAGGAATTATTCACAGCAATAAACCGAACTCCCATCAACGGAAAAATCTGTTCAATGTAATCGCCAACACCGATATAGTCACGACCAAGGCGGGATAAATCCTTTACCATGATGACTTTTATATCGCCCTGCTTCAAATCCACGATCATTTTCTGAAAAGCCGGACGATTAAAATTTGTTCCAGTATAGCCATCATCTACATATTCTACAATCTCGCCAAACAAATCTTCCTGCTTCCCAATGTAATCGTGGAGCAGCATCCGTTGGTTCTCAATGCTGTTACTTTCATCCTTGCTGCCTTTTTTCAAATCTCCGTCTGCCAATGATAAGCGGAGATAGATTGCAATTTTATCATTCATTCTGAACCTCCGACATGATTGCAAGCACTTCCTGATAGGGGTCGCTACACTTAAATTCGACCTCCACAGAATTGTCCATTCCTACATAGATTCTCTTGATAAGTTCATGCACCAGTTCTTCATCAAATTCATTTTGATTCAGAATCCCGCGCATCCGCTCCATCTGCGCATCGCAGATTTTGATTCTTTTTTCCAGTTCCAATGCACGTTGACGCTGCTTTTGCAGTTCATGTTCCAACCGCTGCTTTTCTGCTATGTAGTGTTCCTTTAGCTGACTGTATTCATCTTCGTCCAGAATTTCAGCTTTATAGTCCTCATATAAGCGCAACCGCCGTTCTTCAGCTTCCTGAATCCGAAACAGGATAGAGTTTTCTTTCATTTTGATGGAACGAGCCGAATCCAGATTGCTGCTGCGCATCATGTCTTTTACCAGCTTTTCTTCTTCACACATGGTAGACACCAGATGATGAATCTGATCCATCGCCACCATCATCAGCATTTTCTCCGGCACCGCATGATAGGCGCAGGGAGTCGTGTTCTTCTTTCTTTTGCAAATGAACACTCCATAGTGCGTTTCTTTCACCGTACCATGCACTCTCCGTTCAAACGTCATGTTGCGTCTGCAACAGCCACAGTAAACCATTCCTGAGAGATGGTTATAACACTTTTCTCTGGTTGCCTTGGAACGAGCCATCGCCATTTCCCGTTTTTCCTTATTCTGTTCCCGCCGTGCCTGCACTTTTTCAAAATCCGATTTCAGAATGATTGCTTCATGCGCGTTTTCAACAATATGCCATTCCTTCTTTTCCACTGGATGGAGGCCAATCCCTTTGTATGATGCAGTTTGCGTTTTTCCAGATACCAGTTCTCCAATATAGGCACTGCTGTTTAAAATACGAAGAACCGTACTGGGGTGCCATTTATTATAGGTTGGGTCATCTCCCTCATGTAATTTGCGATTCAGCCGTTCGTTCGGCCTTGCTACTTCTAAAAATTCCAACCTGCGGGCAATTTCGTTTGTACTCACTCCTGCAAGATACCATTGATAGATCAGTTTGACCCACTTCGCATCCTCAGTCGCTTCAAGCTTATTTCCCTGTTGGTTCAACTGATAGCCATACGGTGTACACCACGATGTAGGGATTCCCTTCTCGCGGCGCATCTGGTAACTAAGGCTGATTTTCTTTGAAATGTCCTTCGCGTACAAGCTGTTTACCATGTTCTTGATGGGAACCGCAAGACTATCCACATCCGACTGCCGGATGTTGTCAAAATCATCGTTGATGGCGATAAAACGAACATGGAGCATCGGGAAAATAGTTTCCAGATAGCTTCCCGTTTCGATATAGTCACGACCAAATCGAGATAAGTCCTTCACTACGATGCACTGAATTTTGCCTGTCCGTATATCCTGCATCATACGCTCAAATTCTGGTCGGTCAAAACGTGTTCCCGTAAAACCATTGTCTGCATAGGTATCGGTCAGCGTCAGTTCCGGGTTTTCCCTGATATAATTATGAATTTGCAAAATCTGTGTGTGCAGGGAATCTTCTGTTTCATGCCCGCCGTTCTCAACCGACAGCCGCGCATACGCTGCCGTGCGCAGAAGTTCTTTTTCGTTTTGCTGTACGGCCTCCTGCACAGCAGCCTGCGGCATCATATTCTTTCTACTCTTTCTTGCCATTACAATCTTCCTCTCCGTTGTTCAGCCATTCTTCCGGGAAGAATCTCTTCCACTCACTTTCTTGTAGGATCACTTCTACCTGTTCAAAATCTACGATCCATACATGGTCAAGCCATTCTTTAAGATGTGTGCGCTCCAATTTTTCAGGAATTGAAATCGCTCGGAACTTCATCAACCAGGGATTTCCATGGCTAAATGCTTTTTCTATGTCATTAACAGCCAGCATTACTTTTTTAAAAGCCGCTTCCTGCTTCTGGATCGCCACCTGATACTGATGTTCATACTCCTCTACCTGTTCTAGTAAAATTGATCCCTGCTCGTATTGCCGATAAACTGCTGTTCGTTCATCGTCCTTGGCCATCAAGTGCGCAACGATCTCATTTGCTCTTTTTCTGTACTGCAACAGTCCAGCATCCATGCACTGCTTGACTTTCTCAGGATTCAAGTCCAGCACCCTATCAATATGCGCAGCTTGCATTTTTTCTTTTTCCAAAGCTGAAAGAATCTCTCGAAAGATTTTCTCGCTTTCGATGAAAGGGGCTTTTCCAGAGAAGCATCTATACCCCTTGTCAAACGAATAGATTTGCTGGCTTTCATCTTCTGATGTTCTGCACAGCAGACCTTTTCCACTTTCCTTGTCATAGATTTTTTTGAAGAGCAGATTTGGTTTTTTTCGAGCCTTTTTTCTCGAAGGCAACCTCGTAGATTCCAACTTTTTCTGAGCTTTCTGAAATTCCGTCTTTGAAACAATCGCCGGAACCTCCAATTCTCGCTTTGCCTTTGCCAGTGTCAGCGTACACTTTCCGATATAGAGTGGATTTTTCAAAATCGAGCGAATTGTTGAATCCTGCCACTTATTTTTTGTTCTTGATCTTTTTTTCTTTGCCATCTGGACTTGCGGTGTTTGAACGCCCTGTACATCCAATGCTCTTGCGATTTCCGGGATTTTCATATCTTCCAGATACATCTGAAAAATCAGCTTTACAACCTGTGCGCTTTCAGGATTAAGAACAAGGCTTCTGCGATCTTCCGACAGCGCATAACCATATTTAGCCTGTCGATGGGTCAATGTACCTTCTTCAAAGTGATTCTGGCGATTGGTAATAAATTCCGAACGAATCTTATCAATGGTCTTTCCATTGAAATACTCTGCAACCTCTTCGGCAGTTTTGTCTATGCTGCAAAAGTCATCTTCCACAACTGCAAATTGGATACCAAGCGGATAGAACGTCCTCTGCAGTGCTTCAATGGCAAACGGAAGGGTTCTTCCACAGCGGAAGATAGAATCCACAACAACTGCATCAAATTTCCGAGCCATCCCATCCTGTACCAATTTGTCAAAGCCCTCCGTGGCTTCTGCTGTTCTCCTGCGGTCACTGTATTTTTCGGATACGCTGCACCCGCACTTTTTTAGATACCGTGCAATGCGCTCATTCTGTTCCGCAATCGTATTGGATGGATTTTCTTCTCCGATCCTGCTGGAAATCGACCTTGTATAACTGACCCATTTCATTCCTCTGCCACCTCATTTCCATGATGTGCTTGATATTCCATAAATTTTTCTGTGATACTGTGCAGTTCATCCTCGAAGCAGAAATGAATTTCAATCTCTGTTTTGCTATGAACATCTATGTGGTCGATCAGTTCCAGCACGACCCTGCGTTCGAGCGTTTTGATATGTTCGTACTGCTTAAATTCTTCCAACCAAGTAGGAAGCAGTGTGTCGTGCTTTAATGCCTCCTGCTTCTTTTCGCGGATTTCCTGAATCTTATCCTGTGCCTCTTTTATCTTCTGCGCAAAGCGAGTATTCATTTCTCCGTACTCTTCCCGACTGACAACATCATCGCATAAGTCCTGATACAGACGGATTTTTAAATTACTGTACCGTTCTAATTCAGCTTCCAGTGCAGTGATCTGGCTGTCCAGAATCTTTATGCCAATCTGTTCGCCGCTTGCCAACTCTGCATTGGAGAGTACCTTTTCCGCTTCTACAAGAAGTGTCACTTGATGCCGGATCGCAGCCAGAACACTTTCCGTCAACTTCTCACTGTTTATCATGTGCGGTGTGCAGCCGCCGCCATTCTTATAGGTAGAGCAGTGATAGTATTGATACCTCTTCCCGTTTTTCGTCACCGTGCGGCGAATCATATTCTGCCCGCAGTCTGCACAGCGCAGAAAACCTGATAATGGATAAACTGTTGTCTGCGATGGTGCGGTACGAGTGTCCAGTTCCAACAACTGTTGTACTTGCTGGAACTCGCCTTTGCTGATAATGGCATCATGCGCATCTTCCACCCGAATCCAGTTTTCACTTCCAACATCATGGCTCTTTTTTACTTTGTAATTGATTTTCCTGCGTTTACCCTGAATCAATGTTCCCGTATAGGATTCATTTTTCAAAATACGATTGACGGAAACCACTGTCCACTTCTGATTCAGCCCAGCCTGAAAACCGCAGGTATAGTTGAATCCATTGGCTCTCTTATACTCGTTTGGCGGCAGGACACCCAGTTCGTTCAAGTGACTGGCAATGCGCTGTGAACTCATTCCGTTCAATTTCTG
>ERZ772884.2102-NODE-2102-length-12021-cov-8.150760_pt1 | contig 12021 bp, 8 predicted proteins | sample MGYA00580574_ERZ772884 | MGnify/ENA primary metagenome ERZ772884 (study PRJEB29015, sample SAMEA2737690) | human gut metagenome | biome: human gut; feature: human-associated habitat; material: faeces | place: China | collected 2012 ... | reverse complement strand
TAGGGCGAACCCGCCTGCGGCAGTTCGCATACCCCGCTCAGCCGGTGTAGAAAAAAGACTGCCGCCCGGATAGGGCGAACCCGCCTGCGGCAGTTCGCATACCCCGCTCAGCCGGTGTAGAAAAAAGACTGCCGCCCGGATAGGGCGAACCCGCCTGCGGCAGTTCGCATACCCCGCTCAGCCGGTGTAGAAAAAAGACTGCCGCCCGGATAGGGCGAACCCGCCTGCGGCAGTTCGCATACCCCGCTCAGCCGGTGTAGAAAAATCCGTGCCGAATTGATAAATCAAACGCATCTAATTAAAGCATATCCTAAAAAAACAGCACTGTCAACGCAATAAAAATTACAAAATGTAAACAATTTGTATATGTCAGCGCACTTTGTGGGAATTTGTGCAATAAGGATTGACAACCATCTTCTACTATTGTAGAATATAAGCAATAAAAGGTGTTTTACATTTGTAGAATAGAAGGAGGGTTAGACTATGCGAAACGACAAGCGATTGCCCGATGCGGAGCTGGAGGTCATGCAGACCATCTGGTCTCTGGGCACACAGGTCACGGCGGCCGAGGTGCAGCAGCACGCGGATAAGGATTGGAAAATGACCAGCGTGCTCACGTTCCTGTCCCGCCTGTGCGACAAGGGATTTCTTTCCTGCACGAAGGAGGGACGGCAAAACCTGTACACGCCGCTCGTCAGCGAGGAGGACTACCGTCAGCACGAGAGCGTTGGTTTTCTGCGCCGGCTGTGCGGCGGCTCGGTGAAGAATCTGGTCGCGAGCCTGTCGGATGCGGGCGCGCTGACCGAGCAGGACATCGACGAGCTGCGCGCGTTCCTCGACAGGCAGACGCACTAAGGAGGGGATCTTATGCTGCAATTCTCGGAAAAACTGCTCAACAACCTGATGCAGATCGGCCTGACCGTATCGCTGGCGGCGCTCGTGCCGCTCATTCTGCGGCGGCTGATGAAAAAGCGTTATCCGGCCCGTATGGTATGTGTGGTGTGGGCGATTCTCGCGCTGCGGCTGCTCATTCCGGTGCAGCTGACACTGCCGCAGGCGCCGGTGCAGGTCATGCCGCGCACAAGCTATGTGGTGCAGAGCGACCAGACAGCGTTCCGGCAGGCCGGACTGCCGGTTGCGCAGAACCCAGCCCGATGGGTGACGGGCACGCAGGCGCAAACGCTCAGCGCGGCAGATACCGGCACGGTCAAGACCGTGGATATTACTGACATTCTGCTGACGCTGTGGCTGGCCGGTGTTATTTCCTGTATACTCTGGCAGGGGATTGGCTATTACCGGCTGATACGCAGCCTGAAAGGTAAGTCCCGTTCGGTCGAACGCGCGGATTTGCACACGATTTTGCAGGAGCAGTGTGCCGATCTGGTTATTGACCGGGAAATCCCACTGCGGGTATCTGCGGCGGCGGACTGCCCGATGCTGGCAGGATTTATCCATCCGACGCTGTATCTGCCGGATGAGCGCATTTCCCGGACGGACGCGGCGTTCATTTTCCGCCACGAGCTGACGCATTACAAGCATGGCGATCTGTGGCTCAAGCTGTTGCTTCTGGCGGCACGCTGCCTGCACTGGTTCAATCCGCTGGTGCATCTGATCGCGCGATTCGCGCAGGAGGACATTGAGGCGGCGTGCGACGACGCGGTTGTTCGCGGACACGACGGCGCGTACCGCAGAGCCTATGGCGAGACCATCCTGCGGTCGGCTATCGCGCAGGCGCAAAAGAGAAAGGCTTTGGTATCCTGCTTCGGTGATGACAAAAAGACGCTCATGCGTCGGTTTGAGGGACTGTTTGACAAGTCGGTCAAAAAACGCGGTGTCGCGCTCGTTGTGATGATCGCGCTTCTGGTCGGTTCGCTTGGCTGCGTGGTCGCGGTAGGCGACAGAAGTACGCCGCAGACGACCGAGGAACGTGCGCTGATGATAGCAAACACGTTCGCGCAGGCGTATGTGGACGAGGACGCCGAAGGCTTTTACCGGTATCTCGACCCGAGCAGCGAAAACGCAGAAGGCGATACATTTTCGACTGGCGCGGCTGTCTATAAGCGCTATATTACCCAATATGAGCCGAAAACTCGGACTGCACTTATCGTATACGAATACGAGTGGGATGCAGGTCGTGTTGCGGCAATGGGTGTGCAGGGTGTCACAACGGGTGTGCCGTACCGTGAAGCACAGCGGCTGCATTTCACCGGTAAGGGCGATAAAATGCTGATTTCTGAAGCGATTTGGGAAGCCGACTCTGACCTGACAAGCTCCACCGGTGATGATAGTGGTCTGGTAAACTCGCTGGAGCACTTCAAGCTGCTGTACGAAAACAATCTTGGTCTGCCGGATTTCGTTTCGGCGGATAACAAGACGGTAATCGGCAACAGCGATCCTGTGTCCGCGGCAGAGGTTCTGCTCGGTATTTTCCCGGCGGCAAGTCAGGTTGAGGGCAGCGATGAAGAATCTGCACCCTATAACGACATCCGCAAGGTGACATTCACGTTTAAGGATAACAGCAAGGTTGTTGTCACCATGATAAACCAGTTCGGTCAGGGCTGGCTGCCGCAGGACTGGACGGACGGCAGCGGCGTTCGTTCCCGCACGGTGGCGGATCTCGCGCAGCAGTACGCACGCGCAGTTCGGCACAAGAGCGCACAGTATATCTTCCCGATTTTGACGCCGGACGGTCAGAAAGACCTTATCACGCAGCAGATGGCTATGACCGGCGGCGAGCAGTGGACGTGGAAATACGGTCCGTCCTCGCCGTCTGCAACGGATTTCGTGCTTGTACCCACCGATGACGAAAATAGCTACTGCGTTGTATTCCGTCTGTCTGGCAGCGGCGTGAATGATGCGCGCTCGGCGTACACCGTGCAGACCATCCGCGAGAACAAAAACAGCTCGGTGATCGGCGATATCCTCGAACTCAGTACGGACAGCATGACGCAGAGCGAATTGTTCCGGACGTACTATGCGACCGGTCTGTCGTGGCCGGATTTGCCCGATGAGGTCGGCAATTTCAGCGGAAAGGATCGCCTGAACGCGGAAGAAGCCGCTAAGGACGCGTTCTACTACTTCGGCAGTAATCTGGAGCAGGACATGAGCGACTGGGAAACCCCATGGATCAGCAGCACGGAACTCGACTGGCAGGTCACCTCTACGGACGGCTATCAGAGCAAAATCGTGCAGCTGAACTTTGCGGACGGCAGTACACCGGTTAAAATCCAGATGGTGCAGAATGATTCCGGTTACTGGAAACCGATCGGCATGGTGGATTCCGTCACCGCCAAGAGCGGAGACCAGGAACTGGGTATCGGCGCGGATGCGCGTTCTGCGATGGCACGCGGAAAAATGCCGAATTTGGCTGTCGGTGACAAAATTACCCTTACGTTTGAGACCGAGCCGGTCGGCGGTGTGCAGATCACCAATCGGTTGGTGAACTGGGAGGACGGCTCGCAGTTTGGTGTGATTGATGAGCAGACCACACTGCAGAAATCCGGCGATGGCTGGGTCTATACCGTGCCGACGAGCCTTGGTGAAATGCTCTCGAGCACCATCAGCGATCCGTATTACCACGCTATCATGCTGGAATACACAGACGCAAGCCATATTCAGCATAAGGCGACTGCGGTGTATACAAGCGGTAGCGACAGTGCGGACGAGAACGAGGACAGCGATATTACCTCAACGGATTACTACAACGATTCGCTGAATTACAGCCTCAAGCTGCCGCAGTCCTTCGTTGATAACGGCTACGCCAAGCGCAATCCGGAGGACGACAGTATCCTGTTCGGCATGAAGAATGCCATGGGCGATGACAGCCGCGACCCGACCGAGGACGGTGTAATTATGACATTACGCGCGGATGCGACTGCTGTTCTGCATAGTACATACGGCGAAAACTGGACGGAAAATTATCCGGTTCCGGCTAAGGAGCTTGCACAGAAGGACGGCTTGACGTACCTGCTCGAATATGTATCCGATGTGCAGTATGACCCGTCCAATCAGGAGATTGCTGCCAAGTACAAGGAAATGTTCACTGCCGCGCAGAATATCACCGCGGAGGATTTTGTACTCGACGACCTGACGGATAAGGACGGTACCGTTCGCCGTGCGCAGCTGCTGACAAGTCTTGGTGCACATTATGCGGTCCTGCATATGGGCGCACAGCATGACCAGCCGTATCAGGTTGTTGTTAATACGAATAATAATTCCTGTGAGGTCTATGTCAGCCGTATCGACTGGACAACCGAAGCACAGTATAAGGTCTATGCCGCTGATAGGGTGACTTTCAAGGATATTACCAATACCGAACCGACAACGGTGGAGCATCTGGCCGATTCTGCAAAGGGATTGACCGCAGAGCAGTTTGATTTGCTGTACGGTACGCTTGATTTGCCGGTCTATACCGATGATGAATTGGCAAATCTGCAAAGAGTATTGCAGAAAGATCAGATACCGGAACAGGGAGCCGCATTTTTCCTTGGTTTAGGTGATATGTACGGCATATTTGACGGTGATTCTGTGAAGATTTACGGCGATAATAACGAATTTGCATCGCTGACCTATCAGTTTACCGACCCGAATACCGGTAAAGAAAACGGCAAATACATCAAGCTGACCATGCACAAGACAACAGCCGACAGCAGTCTGCCCGCACTGTGGATTCCGTATAGCTACGAGTTGTTCACGGCTTAATCCAACGGTGCCGTGCACAATAACGTGCAAACGAGTTGCGCGACACGGGTATCCCCCAGGGGACCTTCTCTTGCCCTTCGGGCAATTCACCTTGTGTCGCGCCTGCGTAGACTAAACCGTATGTGTAGCAGCAGAGTATCTGACACTGCGTAGAGGTAGAGAAATGGGCGGACACATTGGTCGCCCCTACGGAAGATAACGTTTCTCTGGCGAGTCTCAGTTCTATGACAGGCAGACGCTAAGAGGAAGCGGGGAGATTCACAAGAGGGGGTGGAAACCATAGGTGTCCACCCCTCTTGTGCCCCTCGCCGTGGGTACGGCGCCCCTGCCGGGCAGGCAAGTTAGGTTCGCTTCTCAAGCAGCAATCTCCCGTTCAACAAAAATTGAAAACCCATGATTTTGTTCACACAACGAACAAACACCGGCGGTATACTTGCGGTATTATAAGAATGTAAGGTGGAATTATATTGTCTACTATTTTAATCGCAGACGATGAGGCGCGTATCCGTCGTCTGGTCAGCGACTTTCTCAAGCGGGACGGTCATACCATCGTCGAAGCCGCCGATGGAAAGGAAGCGCTGAATATTCTGGAGAACCGCCGTCCGGGACTGGATATGGCCATTCTAGACGTGATGATGCCGGGGATGGACGGCTTTGAAGTCCTGCGGGAGCTGCGCGAGCAGGAGCACGGCGAAACCCACCTGCCGGTTATGCTGCTCACCGCCCGTGCCGAGGACGCAGATCAGGTGCGCGGCCTGGAAGGCGGTGCGGACGATTACGTCACCAAGCCGTTCTCGCCGATCGTGCTGGCGGCCCGCGTGCGCACGCTGCTCAAACGAGAAGGCCGTGCCGGTGCACCGCTCGAACAGCTTGGCAAGCTGTCGGTCAATGAGCTGCGCCGTGAGGTCATGGTGGAGAACAAGCCGATCGACCTGACCCCCAAGGAGTACGAGCTGCTTATCTACTTCAAGAACAATCGTGCGATTGCGCTGTCGCGCGAGAGTATCCTCAATGCAGTCTGGGGTTACGATTACTTCGGCGACCTGCGTACCGTGGATACGCACGTTAAAAAGCTGCGCGCCAAGCTCGGTGAGTGCGGCACCATGATCGAAACCGTGCGCGGCTACGGTTACCGCTTCGAGGTATGAAGCTGAAGCATCGGTCAATCCGGTTTACGTTTTTTGCTGCGATCAGCATTATCGCGTTGGTGTTTATCGGTATTCTTGTGCTGCTCAACGTGTTTTTCTATCAGGATTACTATATGATGACACGCCGGAGCGAGCTGCGTGATGCCTACGGCAGCATCTGTACCAGCTACGCGAGTGATTCCTCGGATGTTGCCGCGCTGCTGGACAGCTATGAGAGCCGCAGTGCCATTCGTCTGGCAGTGGTGACCGATAACGGCGATGTGATTACCTCGTCTGCCATGCAGGAGGGTGACGTAGGGTTTGATTTTGGGCACATGGAGCAGAAGTTCCGCAGCTTTGCGGTGCTGGCATCCGTGGTCCAAAATCGTGACTGGGTAGATTTGGGTAAAAACGAATACCGCTTTATGACGATCAGTCTGCGCGATAATGACCAGTATTTATGTCTGATCGGCGTGCTGAATGCGGAACACGGTGAATATCTGATCGCATATATGCCCTATGCGTATATTGAACAGAATTCTTCGCTGAATCTGGTGTTTCTGCTGATTGCTGGCGGCTGTGCGCTGCTGATTTGTCTGGGGTGCGGCTATGTTATCTCGCGTCAGTTTACGCGCCCGCTTATTCAAATGGCGGGACTGGCCGACCGAATGAGTGAGCTGGATTTCTCCATGCAGTACACCGGCAAGGAGGACGGTGATGAGATTGACCAGCTGGGACAGTCGCTCAACCGCCTGTCTGCGTATTTGGAGCAGGCAATCGGTGAGCTGAAGGAGTCCAACGATCAGCTGGCGCAGGAGATCGAGGAGAAGGAGCGTATCGACAATATGCGGCAGGAGTTTATCGTCAACGTGTCGCATGAGCTGAAAACGCCGATCGCGCTCATTCAGGGCTATGCCGAGGGCCTGACGGCTGGCGTGGCCGATGACCCCGAGGACCGAAAGTTCTACTGCGACACCATCGCCGATGAGGCCGACCACATGAACAAGCTGGTCATGCAGCTGCTCAGTCTTTCACGGCTGGAGCTGGGTGCAGAGCAGACGTTCGACGAGGATATTGATCTGCATGCACTTTGTGCGGAAGCGGTGCGAAAAACCGCTGTTTTGTGTGAAAACCGAGGTCTGACCGTGGAATATGAGAACGCGCATATTACGGTCCGCACGGACGGTGATCTGCTCGATCAGGTGCTGATGAATTACCTGTCCAACGCCATCCGCTACACGCCCGAGGGCAAGCACATTGAGATTTCGGCCGCAAGGACCGGAAACAGCGTGCGCCTGTCCGTGTTCAATGAAGGCGAAGGTCTGCCGGAGGAGGAGCTGCCGAAGATCTGGGAGAAATTCTACCGCACCGATCGCGCCCGCACCCGAGAGGCCGGCGGCACTGGCATCGGTCTGTCGCTTGTCCGCGCCATCGCGGATACCCTGCACGGCGCCTGCGGCGCGGAGAACGTCGAAGGCGGTATCTGCTTCTGGTTTGAACTGCCGGATCTGCTGCCCGCAGAGGACAGCGAGATAAAAGACTGAATTTATCGAATAGAAAATTGAAAATTATGCTTGACAACTGCGCTATCCTATGGTATAGTATATAAGCACTCTGAGAGAGAGCTGCGATAAAATCTATATCGCGGGGTAGAGCAGTTGGTAGCTCGTCGGGCTCATAACCCGGAGGCCGCAGGTTCAAGTCCTGTCCCCGCAACCATGTTTAACCGCTGATTTCGTAAGAAATCAGCGGTTTTTTTGTATTTTTCAGAGCACTTAGAAAACCTCCGGGAAAGCGGTTAGAAGGCCAGAACTTAGAATAAATCATTAGCTGTCCCCAATTGCATCGTCTATCAGGTGTGATTTGGGACAGGCAAGCCGAATAGTCAATAGAAAAACATATGCTTTGGAGAATATGTAGTTATTAGAATAGTGACTGTATAAAGCAATCGTAAAAGTGAATTTATGGGGGATAGAATTGCAGTGAAGTGAGAGGACAAAACTGGTGAAGATTTGGTTGTGGACGATAGCAGATGCAACTTATGGTTGGAAGGTAACTCATCAAGAATGTAAGATGCGATAGGAAAAATATGGAATGGATGAAATAAATGGTGATTATATTCTGCATAGGTCTGAAAGTCTTTGTGCACAACAGAGCTTTCCCATGCGGGCCAGTCACCTTATTTTTATCCGAAGTGACTGTTGGCGTTATACAAATGCGAGGGAATTGGTGTTTATGTGGATGTCGCACTCGGTCATGCCAGTACATAGTATCGCTATAGGTAAAGTGCAGTAACAAGATAGTAACTTTTGTACTTCTGGACATGCTGGTCATGGACAAAGCGTTTTTTCGCAAAATCTAGATTGATACCCGGATGTCGCTAGATTGGAAGGTGCGCTATTAGGAATCCTGTCCACCGCTATACCATCTGTTGACGATAACGCATAGGTTTTCTGCAGTCCACAATGTCCACAGTGTTGTATTTCCGCCAGAGATTTTTTTGGGGGGGGGAGGGGGTACCTTTACAGGCAAGCGGGACTCTGCGTCCGGCGATTATGACCTACGCTGTCCGTTGAATAAAGCGTGGATATCTGTTTAGACGGACAAAAGAGGATAGAATAGGTTCGGGAAATTTTTAAAAAATTTTATGTGTTTTTAGTATATATGAATATAGAAACATGCTTGACAAATAGAATCTTAAAGTATTATGATGATATCATAGAAGAAGTATAGATAGGTCTTTTTGCTTGCAAAAAGACCTTTTTTATATCCTAAAAAAGGCAGGTATTTTAATACCTGCCTTTTTGAAAATCGTTAAGGAAGTGCTGTATATGGGCAGAAAAAATGTTATTATACCGACAGACATTATAGTGGGAAATTTTTTTCGTATCAAAGAAGAGCAAAAGACAAAAGAAGGAAGGCAGAGGTACTCCATTAGTTTGATGAGTCCAGAAAAGAAAATGCTGCATCAGAAAGGCGTGAAAGTGAGAATCCGAGCAGCAGGAAAAGAGGATCCTAAGGTGTATGAAGCGGCCGAAAAGCTTATTAGGAAAAACAGTAAGATAGTGGTCGAATGGATCAAAGAGGGAAGCCTTCCTCAAGCACCGTCAATGCTGCTACTTCATATTATAGCAGAAGAAAGCGTCCAAAAGGCATATGGTATAGGGGAAGAAAGAAAGCCATTTTTAATAGAAGCACTTCAGAATTTACCGCCGCTTAAGGAACTTGAAGGTACGGCAGATGTTGACACGTTACGTGTAGTGGATGCAGTAGCACACACAAAAGAGGATAAAATTGGACTAAAAAGGGCATTGAACATCATATATGATGGCGCCGTTAAATGTGGAATTTGGAAAGAAAATATTTCTAGCAAAGTGCTTGTAACTGCTAGGAGCACAACAGAGAAGGCAGATAAAAATTTAAAAACCAGAATTTTTACATTAGAAGAATTAAGAAAGTTAACTCAGAGTTGTATTGAACACATGGATAAAGAAGCTTTATATGCGGCACTGCTATTACAGTTGACAACCGGCGTGAAAGTGGGTGAGCTTTGTGGGCTAAATCTCTCTAGTGTATGGAAATATGAAGAACTGCGAGTATTAAAAATTGACGGAAAAATGACACAAAAAAGAGGTGAAGAAGCGGAGTGGAGATTGTATGATAGAGAGTATGGAAAACTACGATTTATACCTTGCACATATTTGGCACAAACAGCGGTGCGTACACTCTTCAAGGCTCGACTGGAGACGGGAGCGGGTATACACGCTCCATTGATTGTTGAAGGAAAGAGCGGACGATTAACGCCTGAGAGATACAAAAAGTTTGTAGATAAGGTACTTGAAAGTGTTATACCAGAATATTCAAAGACATCAAGAACAGACTTGATTCGTGCTAGTTTTGAAGGATATTGTCGAAATATATGTGGTATGGATATAGGTCAGGTACAGAAGATACTTGGATTGCAAGCACAACAGACATATGAACAGTGGTATGTAGATTATGGCTCACGACTGGCGTTGCTGCGCATAGAAGCACAATTGGAGAGATGCCATAAACTATTAGTTAGCGATGGGGAAAATTTAACAGATCGAGTTTACTTGCGGTGGCGAAAAAAGAGGGGGGAACAAATGATAATAAAGGATAAATATGGAGTTAAAATTGATATACTATGATACCTAAGAGCCCAATGAGGCTCTTTTTTTATACGTTTATACGAGTAGTAGGAGGAATAAACATGAGTTTGTTTTCAAGTCCACAAGCGGCATCAGGAAGAAGAAAAGAGTTGCGCTCGAAAGCATGTTTTGGTAGTTGGAAGAAAAAGTCATTCTATCAAAAAATGACGCCCAAAGGTATGCTGACTGCTTCAGGCGTATATATGGATATTGTTTTAGAAATGCAAAATCAACAGCGTTGGGCAGACAGTACTTGTCGATTATACGATAATCTTTTTTGGAAATATGTTGCTAAAATTTTTGAAAGTATTGATTTTACAACGTTGACAGAGAAAGAAGCAGAGAACATCTGGCTTGAGAAAATAAATGTTTTTGCCGGTAATGAGGAAGCAGATCAGCGGTCCAGGAGACTTTTTGAAGTACTCGTTGAATGTGCCCATGTCAAAGGCCTTACTACGCTGACTTTTAAAAATTTTTATAAAGATGGTCCTTTTGAACTTCCAGATGATATTCAGTTATTAACGCCAGCGCAAAGGGTCATTGTGCGGAGAGCGGCAGAGAAATTTAAGCAGAGACTAAAATCGCTCACGATAGAAAGTGCTATCAAGATCTATAGGGAACTTTTGAAGCAGGCGCCTGAAAAGGGAGAATGCATTGCCCTTTTAATGATGCTTCTGTTAGCATTGCGTACGGCGGAAGCAGGTGGGCTTTCTTTCGGTGATATTCGTAAGATGGAGAAAGACGAGTACTCTATTGAGAGACGATTCGTTTTGGATGGTGACACAAGAAGAATTATCGAAGGAAGCAAAACGGATAACGGATATCGACTGCTACCATTAGTTAAAGAACTGTATAATCTGTTAGAAGAACGCAGGCGTCAAGCAGAAAAGTATCTTAAAGCGATGGGTATAAAAAAGATATTGATACTTTGCCACTTGCGTGTCATGGCAAGGATTTTTTGACTCGATGCACTAAAAAAGAAATCAATAACGTTTTTAAAGATGTATGCAAGAAAGTAGGTGTTTTGAAGGATTTCTATCTTAAAGATGAAGAAAAACAAGAGATTTTCTTTGAAATTAAAGCTATGATGCTGATTGACCAAGAGGCGTGTCAGGAGTATGATGGCACAGTGGTTGCATATCTTTTGCGTCACCAGGCGGCAACGGAACTGGCGTTGACATCTGCTTCTCGTGAGGCGATTTCGGTGCTAATGGGACATAAAATTGAAAATCCAAATGTAAAAAGCTTTGATTTTTCGAATATTGAGGGTCAGCGCGAATTACGCGATATTTTAATGCGTAGACCGCTTTATCGCTATATATGCAATAAAATGGATGTTAAAGAAATTCCTGCACAAGCAGGTACACATATGGCCTATGGCGGATCGATAAAGGTAATATCAGAGGAAGATGGAGAAGTTGATATATATATAGAAACATATGAGACCAATGATGAATTAGAAATTCAAATCAGTACAGGAGAAGATTTGCTTGCGTGTCAGGTGAGTCAAGCGGCGTTGCGACCATATCAAAATAAGATGCCACTTAGCATGGAAAATATATCTATTCAAATTGCGGCACTGGCTAATGAGCGTGTCAAAGAGGGAAAATATGCTGAAAAGCCTCAAGCAATTATCATGTGCGATGACCCTTTAGCCGAATTAGCGACCATAGATAATTTATATACAAGTAGAAGACCACGAATTATAGACATAAATGGTAATATCGTTTCGATTACTGAGAAAGATAGGAAAAACATTGATAAAAAAACAACCGGACAGGCTACAGTATCAAATCATCCACACATATAGAAGTAATGAAAATGAGCGGTTCATTTGGTTAATTTGATAACGAAACCCGGAGTGCAGACATGAGGAAATGTTCGTACTCCGGGTTTACTTATGTGGGGGATTCATCGCTGAATTTGGGCTAACAGGGATTTTTAGGGATAAATATTATGGGCTTTGCATACAAGCTGGCGCCGTCCGTGCGGCGGCGTGCAGCGCGTAAGCCGACGGCACA
>ERZ772884.2093-NODE-2093-length-12060-cov-6.891045_pt1 | contig 12060 bp, 12 predicted proteins | sample MGYA00580574_ERZ772884 | MGnify/ENA primary metagenome ERZ772884 (study PRJEB29015, sample SAMEA2737690) | human gut metagenome | biome: human gut; feature: human-associated habitat; material: faeces | place: China | collected 2012 ... | reverse complement strand
TTCCCGTGAGATCAGCGCCTGTCTGGTGCTGCAGGCACGAAGTCAACTTAAAGCCATCTACAAGGACAATGCCGATACCATCATCGGCAACATGGACTCACAGGTATTTCTCGGCGGCTCCGAACCAACTACCTTAAAGGAACTCTCCGAAGCGCTCGGCAAGGAAACGATCGATACCTTCAACACCTCGGATACCCGAGGCAGCAGTCCAAGCTGCGGCACGAACTATCAGAAACTCGGCAAGGATATGCCATACTTGTTGATGAAGAGTTCAGTTGCCTTGAATTTTACATGAACAGGGACACGATCAGCTGGATTCTGAAAAAGGTAGGATGTCTGTCAGAAATAACAGCATATCTTTTTTGAGCCACTCACTGGATTACCCAGCGGGTGGTTCTTTTATTAACGCTTCTGTCTGCCATTCCGGTTGGGAGGAATTGGGCTGCCCTTTCCCCGCATACTTTTAGTTCGTTTTGCTTTTTTGGATTTTCTGAGGATTCCCAAAAAGGCAGTAAATTCCGCAGAAGTCAGTTTCTCATAAGGAATTTCCATCTGGTCGCAGAAAACCTGAATAAAGGCTTCCTCTCCGCTGGTTCCCGTCTGCACAAGCTTTTCAAACTTTTGCCGGACTTCGGCTACGGTTTCCTGCCGTTCATCAGCGGTGGTAGCGTCGTTTGTGTGTGCTGTTTGGATGTCTTTTACGATCTTGTCAATGTCTTTATGGACGATGTGATTGAAATAATCCTCTCCGTCTATCTGTGCGACTTCAAGGGTTCGCATATAAAGGTCATCGTCTCCCGGCGCATAGCTTTCCATGACGCTCTGCCGGGCAGCTTCCAGTTCCAGATTCATCTGGCTGACACGCATACCGGCGATACGGTCAGCGATAACGGTAATGTCCGTCATGAGCCGGGGAAAACCTTCATGGGTGGCAAGCTCGCAGAGCAGACGGTTGTTGATCCTGCCGCTTCTTAATAGCTCAATCATTTCATCGCTCAAATGGAGCGACTGGAGATCAGAATTAGGGATGGTCTTATTTTCCGACAGCCCCATCAGATAGTCGGTGGACACGCCGTAAAACTCTGCCAGCGTTGCAATCGCAAATGGGCTGATGTCCTTGTAGTCATCGCCCTCATATTTCCCCAGCGCCGACTTGGACAGGCCGGTTTGTTCTGCCAGCTGTTCCAGTGTCAGGTGCTTATCCACCACCCGCAGGTCTTTGAGCCGTTCCGGGATTGACAGTTTTGTGTACATCAAAGCACCCCCTCTCGTCAACATTTTTCAATATTTTTTTCATTATAGCACGTTTCCGAGAGCGTGGAAATATGCGGTTTTTGTGCGCTATTCCAACGTCTTGGACATACGGGAGCAGCCCCCTTTTTTCGGTAAACTGGTTCTTGTCAGGAGACACAGAACCTTGAAAATCGAATGACCGGCTGCAAGGGGTATGGCCTCCGGGGAAGTGACGCGATAAAAGGGTTCCCGCAAAATCATGGATTTTGTGACGACGGGAGCGCACCAAAGAGGACAATACGCCGGGAGAAAATCCGGGCAGGAGCGGCTTGCAGACAGACCGGCAGATAGAAAAGTAAACCATGCGGGGCATACCGCACCGCAGCAAATGAATGGAGGTAGATCATTATGAAACTGAATATGAAGGAAAAGAAAATTCTTTACGCTTACGCCTGCCCCAGCCATCACAACACAGTGACAAGGCTGAAATGGCTGACAGCGCTGACCGTTGACCCGGAGGCTAAAGGGCAGATGCTTCATCTGACCAGGAAAATTGAGGCAGAGACAGACGAAAGCTGGTACGACAGCTTCTATCACTGCCTACGCATGGAGATGGATGAGTATTACCGGATCAAGCACCGCCTGCGTGTGCTGAAAGCAAACACCGATTATGAGGAGGAACTGTATGAGGAAGCTGTCTAAATATGAAAAAGAAACCATCATCAACTGGAACGAGGGCGAGAACATTGCCAGTATTTACACCTTCAACGCCAGCTTAAAACGCAGGCTGGAAGATTTCAGTAGGAAGTATCCGCTATTGTGTAGGTTGGAGCGCAGCACACCGGAAGGCAGCGCGACCTATGTGCTGGACAAATCCCGCCTTTCTATCCGGCTGGTGCCGCCGTACAGTGAAGAACGGCTGGCGGCTGCAAGGGAGTACGCAAATGAACATGGCTTTCAAGTCATACAGACAGAAGAAAAAATTGCTTGAAATGAGGGCGATTTACCAAAAAATACCGGGTCTGCACCCAGTATTTTGAACGGTAATCCCCGCAGGCGTATTCCGTATCCACTTCCTGCGATTGGTGCAGATGTATGGATACGGAGCCGGAAAAGCTGGCGGACACCGTATCAGCGGTGGATGCCGGTTTTTCCGGTGCAGGAGTACAGAGGGATGCAATCCCTTTGTGGCTGGGTGCAGGGGCGGCAGCGCACTGCTGGGGTCAAGGGGCAACGCCCATTGGCAGGTTAAGGGCGGCAGCCATTATCGGGTCAAGGACGAAGTGCCTTGGCAGGTTGAGGGCAGCCGCCCCATCGGGTCAAGGGTGAAACGCCTTGCCCAGGGAAAGTTGATGCCTGCGTCAACTTGTACTGGGTATTACCTGACGCAAAATTCCGCAGGTTTGGCGGCTTCGCCGCCCTCCCCAGCCCGGAACAGCTTTGCAGGAAGGAGGAAAAATGTTTGAAATTAACAAGGCACAATGGGCGCTCCGGGAAGCATGGCACTTACAATCCCCGTCACAATGACCGCCGGTTCGATGTAGAAAACAGCGAACACATTGACGCTGAGCGTGCCAGACAAAATGTGTACTGGGACTGCTACCGGGGATTTACCACCCACGACTTTCGGGATAACCCGGAGCAGCCGGATTTCAGCTTTGAGGAAATTGAGCGGATGTATTACTACGAGCATTATGCCGACCATGTAAATGCCCAGAACGCCCGGAATGAGAAAACCCGGCATATTGAGCGCAACCGTACTGTGGATGACCTCTTGAAAAATAACAAGACCTGTCCGGAAGAAAGCATCTACCAGATCGGCACGATAGAGGAATCCGTCTCACCGGAAACGCTGGCGCTCATCGTCAGTGAATTTTATGAAGAATTTGAGCGCCGTTTCGGTTCTCATATCCACATTTTAGACTGGGCGCTCCATCTGGATGAGGGAACACCGCATATTCACGAGCGCCATGTGTTCGACTGTGAAAATCGGTATGGAGAATTGTGTCCCCAGCAGGAAAAGGCGCTGGAGGAACTGGGTATCCCTCTCCCAAAACCGGAGCAGCCCAAAGGAAAGCACAATAACCGGAAACAGACTTTCGATGCAGTCTGCCGGACAATCCTGTTTGACATTGCCAAACGGCATGGACTTCATCTGGAACAGGAGCCGTCCTATGGTGGGCGTGACTATCTGGAAAAGCAGGATTATATCCTGATGAAGCAGAAAGAACAGATGGCGGCGCAGGAGCAAAAGCTGGAAGAACTGACGCTCAAAATCGAGGATGTGGAGACGCTGTTGGAGGATGTTTCCGATGTGGCCTATGACAAGGCAGTGGAGGTCGTGACAGACAAGGTACGGGAACAGACCCAGCTTGAGGATTTGGAAGTGATCGAGAAATACCGAAAGAGCGTGGTATCCCCCAATGCAAAAAATTCGCCGGAAGTGGTGAAGATTGCAAATACCCTACTGGGAAGGGCACGGGAAAAATTACAGCAGTCCGCAGAAAAGATTCTCAAAAAGGTGCAGGCTGTGCTGCTGAAGCCGGAGGTCAAGCAGGCTGGCAAAGAGCAGATTAAGAAAAAAGCCAGAGAATCCATCAAAGAGAAGCTGGCGAAAGGCAAATTGGACGCTGACCGGAAGAACCGGGAGCGATGGGAACGTGAGGGGCGGATCGCCCCGACAAAAAAACAGGATATGGAGTTGTAAGGCATCTGATTTTCTGAGGAAACCGGGTGCCTTTTGTTTTGTTTGGAGGTGGGGAAATCGAATGTATTTGAAACAGTAAAGCAGTCTGTCACGACAAGACAGGCTGCGGAATTTTATGGGATTCCAGTAGGACGGAACGGGATGGCCTGTTGTCCTTTTCACGATGACAGACATCCCAGCATGAAGGTGGACAGGCGGTTCCATTGCTTTGCCTGTCAGGGGGACGGAGATGTGATTGATTTCACTTCCCGCCTCTTTGGACTGGGCAGTAAGGAAGCTGCCTTGAAGCTGGCAGAGGATTTCTCTGTCAGTCTTGACAGCAAAGGTCATGGTCCGCCACGAAAGGCAATCATCAAAAGAAAAATCAGCGAGGAAGTGCGATACCGGCAGGCAGAGCAGAAATGTTTTCGGGTGCTGTGCGATTACCTGCGTCTGCTGGAACGCTGGAAAGAAGAATATGCTCCCAAACAGCCGGAGGATGACTGGCATCCCCTGTTTGTGGAGGCTCTGCACAGGCAGCCATATATCGAATATCTGCTGGATATTCTCCTGTCTGACAGCATAGAAGAACGTGCTTCCGTGGTTGCTGAGTATGGAAAAGAGGTGAAGAAAATTGAGCAGCGAATATCAGAATTTACCGCCAGCCACCCGGCAGGCTGTGATGAGCGCAGCCGAGGCCATAGCGCCGGAACAGAGCGCCCAAGATGTGCGGGAGAGCCTTTCTGTCACCGATAAGGGAAAAACCGCCAATACCATCGACAACTGCCGGATCGTGTTCTGCTGTGATCCGCTCCTGCGGGATGCTATCCGGTTAAATCTCCTGACCGACCGGGTGGACATTGTACGGGATTTGGGCTGGCGCAGGAACACCAGCGCCTTAACAGATACCGATGTGAAATATCTTCTCCTCTATTTTGAGCAGAACTACGAGCTGACCAGTGAGAAAAAGATCACAGCTGCACTTTCCATTGTAGCAAACGAAAATTGCTATCACCCGATTCAGGATGTGCTGAACAGCCTTGTCTGGGACGGGACACCCCGCATCCGTTCCTGCCTGCACCACTTTCTTGGCGCTGATGAAAGCGACTATGTGGAAGAAATGCTGAAACACTTCCTGCTGGGCGCTATCCGCCGGGTATTCCGTCCCGGTTCCAAATATGAGGAAATGCTCTGTCTGGTAGGCGGCCAAGGTGCCGGGAAGTCCACTTTCTTCCGCCTGCTGGCAATCCGGGACGAGTGGTTTTCCGATGACCTGAAAAAGCTGGACGATGACCGGGTGTTCCAGAAGCTGCAAGGCCACTGGATCATCGAGATGTCGGAAATGCTTGCCACCAGCAGCGCAAAGAGCATTGAAGAAATTCGCTCCTTTATCAGCCGACAGAAGGAAACCTACCGAACGCCTTATGAATCCCAGCCCAAAGACCGGCTGCGGCAGTGTGTGTTCGGCGGTTCTTCCAACACATTGGACTTCCTGCCGCTGGATCGGGCCGGGAACCGGCGCTTTCTCCCAATCATGATTTACTCGGAGAATGCGGAGGTTCATATTTTGGAGGACGAGGATGCTTCCAGAGCCTATCTTTTGCAGGTGTGGGCAGAAGCCATGACCATTTACCGCAGCGGACAGTATTCCATGAAATTCAGCAAGAGCATCCAGCGTCAGCTGGTGGAGGTGCAGAAGGACTTCATGCCGGAGGATACGGAGGCCGGGCAGATACAGGGCTTTCTGGAACACTACACTGGGAACATGGTCTGTTCCAAGCAGCTGTTCAAGGAGGCGCTGGGGCATACCTTTGACCAGCCGAAGCGGTGGCAGCTGCACAATATCAACGAGATCATGAACACAGTCGTGACCGGCTGGAAGCCTTTCTCCAATCCCAGGATGTTCGCCGGGTACGGCAGGCAAAAGGGTTGGGAATGTGACAATTTCGACAACAAACTGTCCGACAACGAAGGCGGATTTGTGGAACTGAGCGAGGAAGAATGCCGCCAGCTGGAACTTCCGAAGGAGTGGATTGCCTGAGAATGATGGTCTGTTGCCGGGATGGTTGCCAGTTGGTTGCCGGGTTCGTTGCTGGCAAATCTATGGTTTTGATATAGAAAAAGCCCATAAATAAAGGATTTTTCACAAGTATTTTCTGTCCGGCAACGAAAGCAACGAGATTTTACAAGAAAACTTATCAAGCAAAGATTGACAGTCAGATATTCATTTACAGGTTTTTATAGGCTGGTTGCCGGACTTCGTTGCCGGCACACGGTTATCTGGACTGTCACACTATGGAGGTAGCCTATGGAGAAAAACAAGAAGCAGAATAAAAAAGTCCGGTTCGTGGTGGTTCGGGAGTTTTCCGGGGACAAAACCATGCGGGAAGCCTTTGAGCAGCTGATCGAGCGCCAGACCTGCGAACACTTCGAGGAATGGTTAGAACATCGGGAAATGGCACAAAAAGCGGCGTAAAGCGGTTGAATCAGGAACGGGGACATGGTATTATAATGGTATCGTGTCCCTGTTCATAGAAGGAGAACACTATGAGCAGGAAAAAACAAGTCAATCAAAAAATCACAGCGCTTTACTGCCGTATCTCTCTGGACGATGGCAGCGATAATGAGAGCATGAGCATTAGCAACCAGAAACTTATGCTCCGGGACTTTGCCGAAAAAAACGGGATGTTCCAGTATGAGTATTATGTGGATGACGGTTATACAGGCCGCAATTTCAACCGCCCTTCTTTTCAGCGCATGATTGCCGATATTGAGGCGGGAAAGATCGGCTGCGTTATCACCAAAGACCTGTCCAGACTGGGCAGGAATTATATCGAAGCTGGCAGCTATATCGAAATCTTTTTCCCCAAACACAATGTACGCTATATCGCCATCACGGACGGCGTGGACAGCCTGACCCGTCAGGAGATGGACATTACGCCCTTTAAGAATATCCTGAACGATATGTACAGCCGGGATATTTCTAAAAAGGTGCTGGCAGGCATCACCACCCGCTCCCGGCAGGGGAAGTTCTGCGGAGGGACGCCGCCCTTCGGCCTGATGCGTGACCCGGAGGACAAGGGGCATCTCATCATTGACCCTGAGACAGCGCCAATCATCCGCAAAATCTATGACTATGCCCTTGACGGGCTGGGCTGCATGAGGATTTCCAAACGTCTGATGGAAGAAAAAATCCCAATCACCCATGTCAAAGCCAACACGGAGTTTGACGCCAACTATTATTTCTGGGGCGGAGCCAGAATCAGTCACATCCTGAGAAATCCATTCTATAAGGGCGCACATTTGGTCTTTCGGACGCATCAGAAAGGCATCCGCTCCAACACCTATGACATTATTCCCCGTGACCAGTGGGAAGTGATCGAGGGCTGCCATGAGGCCATTGTGACGCCGGAGGAATGGGAACAGGTGCAGGAACTCATTGACCGCAGGCCGACCATTCAGGGGAATTCCTGCCCCTTTTATAATCTGTTCCACGGTCTGGTCTACTGCGCCACCTGCGGGAAGTCCATGCAGGTGCGGTATGAGAAAGTGGGCCGAACCGGGAAGAACCGCTTCACCGGCGAAATGCGGGAGCCGATTGACAAGGCGTACTATATCTGCCAGACCTACAACCGCATGGGCTGCAAGGTCTGTTCCAGCCACAAGATAGAGGCCAGGGATTTATACAATCTGGTGCTGAAAGACATTCAGGAACTGGCGGCGCAGGCTATGAAGGATGCCGATGCGTTCTACCAGCGGCTCAGCCGCCGGATGGAGCACCGGTATCTGGTGGACGCCTCCCAGACAGAAAAGGAACGCCTGCGGCTGGAAGCCCGAAATCAGGAAATTGACGGGATGTTCCTGAGCCTGTACACCGATAAGGCCAAAGGCATCCTGACCGAGCAGCGGTTTGTGAAGCTGACGGCGGCGCTGGAACAGGAGCAGGAATCCAACCAGAAACGCCTGCATGACCTGGCAATGATGCAAGGTCGTGCCGATGCGCAAGAAAGCGAAGTCCGCACTTTTATCAAGGAAATCCGGCGCTATGCCGCCATCGAGGAACTGGACGAGGCGGTGCTGAACCGGCTCATTAGCCGGATTCTGATTGGAGAAATCAAGAAGATTGATGGTCAGAGGACACAGGAGGTTAAGATTATTTACAATTTTGTTGGGGAAATGTCAAGGTAGAATTTAGACGCTAAATACTTTTAATTTATATCAAAAGTGATACAACAATTTTCTTTTAATGCTATCAGGCAATAAAGTTATTCCTTTGGCCAGAGTAAAAGGGATAACTTTATTTTGCTAAAGCATACTAAAAAGGGCGCGTTGCAGAAAATTATCCGCAACACGCCCTCTTCTATAAGTCCTTATGTCAAAATCAAATTATTGGTAATCTTGAATATTGGGATAAGCGGCACCGTTATTATGCGCGTAAGCTGCTTCAAAGTAGTCGAGGCTTTCAAAAGTAATGCCCTGATAGTTTCCGACATTCAACACATCAAAAGTTAGATTCAGAACATCACCAGCGGAATATTGGTCAAGAAGATTTCCTGCAAATTTCCATCCTATGTTTTCCTCATAAGTATCCTCGGTAAAATAAAATGTAGTCGCATCCTCAGTCGCATCATAACTAATGTCAATAATTATATCAGAGAAATGAACTTGATCTCCAGCATTAAAGTCTTTGAGATAATCTACAGTTTTTCCATCAGCAGGATTAATAAATTGAGCATTAAGTTGTGTCATATCAACAACCTCTGGAGGAAGAGAATTAAGTCTGTAAGATTCTGCAACAGAGAATTGATAAACTCTGTTATTATCCCCAAAGTAAAATCCATCTTCCGTCATAGGAACACTTGAACGAGCATTGGCATTGTAATAATGGGCATAATACAACTGCCATTTGTATGTCTCAGTTGAAACAAACTGTGCTTTCCATGTACCAGAACTGTCTCCTGCTTTCTTTGTATAAAACATATACTGATTTGTACCAGTAGTTGCTTGACTTACCGTATCACCAGAGGCATCTGACAAGATGAGTGCAATCTGTGTAAAAATATCGACAAAGATAATCCTATGTCCATGCATACGGATAGAACCAACGCTGTTATCTACTTCTGGACGAAAATAAACCTCAGGCCCCATATCACCCGTGTTATATTCTATGCTAGGTGAAACAAGATAGGCCCAACTACTATCCTTTTCACTCTGTCCATCGAGATCGATAAGCTTTTCCACATAATCTGAAAGGATAATCCAGCCAATCTTCCACCAATTCACTTTGCTTGCTTCAGCAGAAGAACTGATATTCTCGTTGTCGGCATAAGCAAAAGTAGTGTTAGAAAAACTTATGCACATAACCAAGGAAAGAGTAAGTGCAACAATCTTACGTGTTAGCTTTTTCATTAAAAGCCCCCCTTCTCTTATAAAACCAAAACAATAATGCAAATGATGGATGCAATAAAAAAGAATACTCCAGCAACCCGCATCAAACCAAGATATAAATCTGTAGGTTCACCGCCTTTTACAGAAAAGAAGTGTTCAATTTTCCATAAAAGTTCCGGCTTAAAAATCATAAAAAAACTTAATAGAAGCAAAAGGATAAGCCATATGTTATCTATGTATAACACTTCCTTTCTGCTAATACTGAAAATTCAAATAAAAAAGCGCATAAGTAGACAAATAATCATGCCTAACTTATGCGCAAATAGAAACAATTTTAATTCTAAGCCTCCAAAGCTGGCAGCGTCGGTAAAAATGCTCCATTATTAAGTTAGGCAACTTAACCTTAAAACAAATCATCGGTCTTACCTCCCAACAATATAAATTTCGACTTTTCACTTTTATTTTATCACCTAAAGCAGAACTTGTCAATGAATTTGTCTAAAATAAGTGGTTCTTCACGGAAAGTTAGGGAAACGAACAGAGAGGAACCTAACGAGCATAAAGAAGAAACGGTTATCTCGGTAGCCATAAGCAAGGCGCTTGGCAACTTTAATCTTGTTATTGAATCCCTCAAGTTTACCTGTTGATATCGGATAGACAGCATGAGCTATCAGGCCGTCTATCCGTTTTTCCTTCAGTTCGGCGAACCGTACAAGCGCCGGAATCTTGCTTTCCTTGGCTGCAGCGAACCATTTCTTCCAGCCGTTTTCAGCTGCAATCGGGTCACGGATGTCGAAAAGACTGCACATTTCCTCCTTCATTGCATAGCATACGGCCAAATCAGAATGCGCATCGAGAATCTCGGACAAATGCGCTGCTTGCGTGTTACGCAGATTATCGGAATTCTTCAGCAGTGCCCAGCGTGCCCTTTTGACCTGGCTATACTTTCGCCGTTCCTGTCGGGATTCTTCTTTTGCCTGTTTGTATTCTTCGCCGTGAAGCTGAGAAAGCGACTCCCTCAGGGCATCGGCTTTCTCCTTGTGTGCTCTCGCCTCATTGAGGCGGACAACCCCCAGAACATCCTTTCCGAACTGGGCTTGCATATGATAGCGATCATACACAATCTTTGCATCTGGAAGATGCTTCCTGACCAATATGTCATACGAAGCATTCATGTCCATGGCAACAGCCATGACGTCAGTCAAGAAGGCCGGATCCGTTTCCGTGAAGAACCGTTCAAAGTCTTCTTTGCTCCGACCTTCGCCGACCCAAAGTACTTCTCCGGTTCCCAAATCCATGACACAAGTCGCGTAGGTGTGTCCTTTGTGGATCGCAAACTCGTCTACCGCCAGCATCCGTGGACGGTAACCGCTGGCCTTCAGTTCTGCCATGTGCTCTTCCAGCCTGCTTTCCATGATCTCCAGGTGCAACTTGCGAATGGTTTCCCAATGAATCCCAGTCATACCTTGGATCGACCGGATGGATACTTTGAATCGAAGCATCGCCTGAATCCATCGCGCCGCCCGGTCTGTTACCTTTGTCCCGGCATGTCGCAATGGGACTTCTTCGGTGAACTTCTTTCCACAATGCCTGCACTCGTAACGGTGGCAAACAAACGTAAGCTCCTGTGCCATGCCATACCACACAGGCATATCCTTCAGGGTTACACTTCCATAACCGTCTAAATACACCTTGCTCTGGCAATGTGGGCAGCTTACCTTGTTCGTTTCCTGCTTGCTCTCAAACAGCAAGACAGACCGCTCCCCGTTCAAGTCCCGCATGTAGCACTTGCAGTGAAACTGTTGACATCTCAACTCGATTGCGATATCTTCTTCACGGAGCATAGCATGACTTCCTTCTTGTTTGTGTTGCAACTGCAATTAGAAGTCATCTGTGCTCTTTTTGCAATCCTTTCTTTGCTGGCTTTTCCCTAAGAAAACGTGAAGAACCAGAAAATTGCCTTTAATCCTGCTGTAGAACTGTCCTATCTGACGCAAGAAGAACAGGGCAAGCTGGTGGATACTATGGAAAGCGAACAGGCTACCCCTTCCCTATCGCAAGCTCAGCGATTGAAAAAATTCAGTCAGGAAGGAAAGCTGACGGAGGAATCCATGCTGGCAATCATGTCCGAAGAAAAGAAGCCAGAGATCGGCAAGGTCACGCTGGGAACGGACACCCTGCGAAAATACTTCCCGACGAACTGGACGCCCAAACAAATGGAAGATCAGATTTTGAAGCTGCTGAACAACTGGTATCAGCGAACCCACAATAACCCGGAAAGATAAGCGCGCATGACGCGCTTTTTTCGTGCCAAACGCTGCAAAGGAGGCTGCCTTATGCCATTTTTCCGTGTGAATAAAACGAAGGATTACACCATCATGGCGAACCATCACCTGAAGAACCGGGAGCTGTCGCTCAAAGCGAAGGGCCTGCTGTCGGTTATGCTGTCATTGCCGGAGGACTGGCATTTCACCGTGCATGGGCTGGTGTCTATTTGCAAAGAAGGGCGGGACAGCATCAGCGGCGCAGTGCGAGAATTGGAGGAAGCTGGGTACATTGTGCGGCACCGTCTGCGGGACAAGGAAGGGCATATCAACGGGCTGGAATAGCGAATATTGACAAAACAGATCGTCTTATATACACTAAATACACAGCATGATCGTTCACGCTTAATATGAAGATGGAGAGATCTTATGAAAAAGTGGTATGCGAAGTCAAAGCGCTCCGGACGTGAGCAGGTGGAGGCGAAACAG
>ERZ772884.2089-NODE-2089-length-12077-cov-3.391283_pt1 | contig 12077 bp, 7 predicted proteins | sample MGYA00580574_ERZ772884 | MGnify/ENA primary metagenome ERZ772884 (study PRJEB29015, sample SAMEA2737690) | human gut metagenome | biome: human gut; feature: human-associated habitat; material: faeces | place: China | collected 2012 ... | reverse complement strand
CATCATGGGACGAGTGACAATCAACGGTACTGTGGCGCAGTTCAGTTGCAAGCAGACCATCCCGAAAACCCTTTGGGATGCGAAAGGCAACCGAGCCAAAGGCAAGAGTGCCGAAGCACGGAACGTCAATCTGGCATTGGACAACATCAAGGCGCAAATCATCAAGCACTATCAGCGCATATCCGACCGAGAGGCATACGTAACGGCTGAAATGGTGCGCAATGCCTACCAAGGGGTAGGAAGCGAGTATGAGACACTGATAAAGGCTTTTGACAAGGATTGCGCCAACTTCCTGAAACGTGTCGGCAAAGACCGCAGCATCGGCACATACAAGGTCATGGTAAGGGCAAGGAACTATGTCGCAGCCTTTATCAAGTCATTCTACAGACGGACGGACATGTCCATGCTGGAACTTACGCCCGACTTCATCAGGGAGTTTGCGGCTTATCTTACGGCTGAACGGGGACTGAAAAACGCCACCATCTGGCTGAACTGCATGTGGCTGAAAGGAGTGGTGATGCGTGCGCACTATAACGGACTGATACCGAGAAATCCGTTTGCGCAGTTCCATATCAGCCCGAATGTTAAGGAACGGGAATATCTGACAGAGGACGAAATCAAAAGAATCATGGCGCACGAGTTTGACAACCCCACCCTCGCATTGGTGCGGGATCTGTTCATTTTCGCCTGCTTCACCGCCTTGTCTTTCGTGGATATGAAAGAACTCACAACGGACGAAATAGTGGAGGTGAACGGTGAGAAATGGATATTGTCGAAACGGCACAAGACAAATGTCCCGTTCCAAGTGAAGCTGCTGGATATTCCCTTGCAGATAATCGAACGGTACAAGTATCTGTCGGAAGACAGGCTGGTTTTCGGGAAAATCAACTATTGGACGATGTGCAAACAACTGAAAAAGGTAATGGCGGAATGCGGAATAGAGAAGCAAATCTCCTACCATTGCGCCAGGCATCATCATTTATCCTACACGCTGAAAATAAGCAGTTTATAAGAATATGCTTTTTTTTTAACAGGTAATGATTTGGCAACCGTTCTTCTTCAATATTCCGCTTTCCTTTGCGTTACCTCATTTTTTCCTTTGGCACCGGTTGGCTTCATAAACGCTTTTATACTAAGCCATTCAGCGCATTTTCATGCCTTTCATGCCGCTATTCCAGAAATTTTCTGTATCTTTATAAGCAGATGAGGAATAAAATCTTTGTCTATTTAATTGTTTAGTATGATTTGTTTTGACAAAAGTATTTCAGATCGAAAAGGTCGTTCGAGATTGTTCCCGAGGCTTTTTTTACTCGGCTTCCTGCTGTACGGGCTGAATGCTGCGGCTCAAGAGCCAGACAGTGTTCTATCCGCCAAAGCCAGCAAGAGTACTCGGCAGAAGACGAGTGTGCTCGCATCGGAGAAGCAGGATACGGTTGTCTTCCGATTTGCCCCGAAACGACGGATGTTTTGGGCGGATTATAAAGGAAATGCAGCCGCTATCAACTCACTGACTCAATCTATCCGACAACACAAGCTTTCAATCGAATCAGGAGATATGAAAGTGCGTATGCTGGGTTTTTGCTCCTCTTACGATTCTTTCAAGACAAACCTTGCAGCTGCGAAAAATCGAAGCAATCAGGTCAAGTCTTATTTTATCGTTCATGAGGGATTGAAAGAGGAGCATTTTCGGACGACGAATTCTACGCAACGGTGGCGAGGAATGACGGATGTGATAGCCGTGGCCTATGTGTTCCGTAGTGCGGGAAGTAATCAGATGCCTGAACCGGAGAGCGATGTTATGCCGGTTGATTCATTATCCGGGAGCGAAGCCGAACCGACATCGGAAAAGCCAGTTATTGAGTCTGCATGTAACCCTGTCTCCGAAATACCTGCGGAAATATCCGCAGAGCCGGAATCAGAATCGACACAGTCGGTCGTTGAGGCATTGGAGGGAATGATGTTCGACCCCGTACGTCCTCTTTATCGCTGGGCCATTAAAACCAATGTGGCATATTTGGCCGCTACGGTCGCCAACCTCGGCGTGGAGTACAGTTTCGGCGACCACTACTCGATCGATCTGCCGATCATCTACAGCCCCTACACCGTGGCACGCGACTACCGCCTGCGTTTTCTGGCTGTTCAGCCCGAATTCCGCTACTGGCTGAAAGCCCCGATGAAGGGTCATTTCTTCGGAGTGCATCTCAACATCGGCGCTTTCAATATCGCTGTGGACAACAAAAATCGCTACCAGTCGCCCGACGGCTTCTACGGCGTGGGGTTGAGCTACGGTTACGTGCTGCCCTTCGCCCGCCATTGGGCAGCGGAGTTCACCGTCGGCGCGGGATACGTCCATACGAAATACGATACTTATTATAATATACCAAACGGCGCCCGCTTCGAAAAGGGACGGGCTTACAACTACTGGGGCCTGACGAAGGTGGGCATCAATCTGTTGTATCGGTTCGGAAAATAAGGGAGGAGCGGAAGATGAAAAGAATAACAATATATATTGCCCATTTACTCGTTCTCGTATTGACGGGCTGTGACAAGACCGTACTGGAATTTCCGGAAAACGAAGGCGTCGATCCCACGCTGGTCAATGCGAATCTGTCTCTTGCGATAGACCCGAAAATAGAACCTTACGAGCAGACAGGACGCTCCGAAGGGGAGGTTATTGACGCGTATGACGTTCGCTGGATCGTCGAGGTATTCCGCGACGAGATCGGCGGCGAACTCGCGGAACGGCGTGTGCTCGGCTGCGAGCCGGCGGCGGACGGACACCACACGATCCACACCTCGCTGGCGCTACACGCTGCCCGCTACCACGTCGTAGCGTGGATGGACTACGTGGATAACGGTTCCGTGGACGACAAATACTATACGATTCCTTCGCTCTCGTCAATCAGCGTGCCCGCTGCCGGAAACTACATCGGTGACGAGGACCATAAGGATACCTACGTTGCCCGGCAGGAGATCGACCTCAAGGCCCATCGCGACCGCTGGAACGAAACTGTAGATGTGACTGTAACGCTCCAGCGCCCGATGGCCAAGATCGAGTTCATCGCTACCGACATCGACAAGTTTCTTGATGAGTTGGCCGCACGACACTCGGAGATAACCGGATCCGTGGCCGACGATCTGCTGTCCCAAACGCCAGACCTTTCGACGATACGGGTACAGGTGGACTACGCCGGGTACTTCCCATCGGGTTTCAACGCCTACACGAACAAGCCCAACGACGCCCGCACGGGGATGTGGTTCGAGTGTAACATGACGCCTCTGACGAACAAGGAGGCCCACTTGGCCAGCGATTACATCTTCGTCAATGGTTCGGAGTCGGCCGTGAAGGTCGATCTTACGATCCGCGACAGCGAAGGCAACCTGCTGAACCGCATCGAGGGCATCGACGTGCCCATCGTGCGGGGCAAACTGACGACTATACGCGACGAGTTCCTCACGCGCGACTACGCCCCCGGCATCGGCATAGACCCCGGTTTCGACGGCGACATCAATATTACGATCCCTGACTAAACTGACATCCGGATGAAAAAGATAGTTACCATATTATTATTCGCACTGACCGTCTTTGCCGGTTGCAGCAAGGACGAGAAACCCACGCCCGCCCCGACTATGCCCGTGAACGGTGTGATCTACCTGCACTCGGAAAGCGTGCTGAAGAACGAGCCTGCAGCCAAGGCGGCGACGCGCGGCGCGACGGCTGCAGAACAAACATTGACCTATACCTTCGAGGCCTGGACAAATGACACCAAGCCCCGATGCGTACTACATAAGATAGCAAACGGAACGCTTGACGAAGCAGCCATTGAGATCGCACTGGTGCCCGGCACGTACGACTTCCTCTTCTGGGCCGATTACGGCAAGGGAACCTATACGACCGACAACCTGCGGCAAGTGTCGCTTACCCGGACGCCCTATACGCCCGGCAGTGGGCGCGACGCTTTCGCTTTCGCCCTACCCGGTGTACAGTGGAACGGCGGCAACGGCGTATCGGCCACGTTGAAACGCCCGCTGGCAAAGTTGGCGATGCAGAACACGGCCGCATTCGGCACGGGCGGGCAAGAGGTGTCGGTTACATACACGAACGTACCGACACAATACGACGTATTGACAGAAACGACATCCGCTCCGCAAACTCTGACACTCGCGTTCCCGGCAACGACTGCCGGGTCAAACTCGGTCGGCGAAGATTTCCTCTTCGTGCCGTATGCGGGGCAATCCATCGGCCTGTCGATCACGGTGGGCAATGTGACCAAAGGACTCGACATGCTGCAACTGCAGCAGAACTACACGACCCACGTAACGGCCACATTCGAATAACAGATAACGAATGATAAATTACCACAGACAAGAAAACCCATAAAATTCAACATATTATGAAGAAATTATTCCTATTGGCGGTGGGCCTTGCGATGACCCTTACCGCGTGTCAGAAGGATGAAGGGCTCGTTTCCGACGGAGCCACCTCCCAGACCATTACCGTTACCATCCCGCAAGGGATGCAGACCCGTGCCACGGCGGCAGACTTCGGCAACGGGGCGAAAATCGACCGTTGCCTGCTCCAGATCTACCATTCGGGGACGACTCCGGCGAAGTATGGCGAACAACAGTCCGCCACCGTGCAGAAAGGCGCCGATGGTAAACTGACCGCAACATTCAACCTACGGTTGGTGGCCCAGCAGACTTATGACTTCGTATTCTGGGCCGACTGCTCGACCGGAGATCATTATAATACGGACGATTTGACCAATATCACGGTGAAAGGCAACTATGCGGGTAACAATGACGAATTCGATGCCTTTACCGGCGCATTGCTCGACTACCAGGTAAAGGGAGCTTTTTCGGAAAACATTACCTTGCGTCGTCCTTTCGGTCAGTTGAACGTCAAAACGCTTGACATGGCTGCGATTCCCGATCCCACGTTAAAGCCAACGAAAGTGAAAGTGGCTTTCACGGCCGTTCCGACTTCGTTCAACGCCAAAAAAGGCGAGATCGGCGCGGCGACAGCTGCGGTGGAATATACCGCCGACGTACTCAGCGCCGATGGCGATCTGACGGTCGACTATATCTGGGCCCCCGTCGAGGAGGCTACGCTGGCCGATTTTTCGATGACGTTCCTCAACGGCACGACTGAAATTTCGACCAACGGCGACTTCAAGAATATTCCGATCCGCCGCAACTACCGCACCAACGTATCCGGTAACCTGCTGACCAAACAGGGTACGTTCAACGTGACGATTGATCCGGAGTTCTACAAGCCCGACATCAACGACTATCCCGAACTGCGTGCCGCACTGGCCAACGGCGGCAGCGTCACCCTGTCGGACAATATGACGGTCAAGGAGCCTCTGGTTGTGGAAAACGGCAAGACGGTCGAGATCGATCTGAATGGGCATACGATTACGAACGAAACTGATGTGTGGGCAGGAAACGATTGGTCGCTGTTCTCCGTTCGCGGAGGAACACTTACCATCAAGAACGGTACGGTAAAGGCCAAGGATAACGATTGCTACGCGTGCGACGTGCAGTATGGAGGAACCCTGATCATCGAAGACGGTACTTTCGTCGGAAATATTTCGGCGGTTTATGTACACGAAGGCAAGGCCGAAATCAAAGGCGGTACGTTTAGCATTGTCCAGACCGAGACGGAGGGAGACCCCTACCGCTTCCTGCTCAATTGTTATGACTCCAACCGTCAGGCTGGCAAGGCATCCATCGTAGTGACGGGCGGTACTTTCGAGAATTTCAATCCCGCCGACAATGCGGCCGAAGGAGCCGGTACAAACTTTGTGGACGAGGGTTACAAAGCAGTCAAAATTGCAGAGACCCCAGCGCCGAACGGCACGTTCCAGGTTGTTAAAAATGCAAAAGTGGATAATGCGGATGAACTGATCGGAGCTTTGGCAGATCCCGAAATAGCCAATATCGAGGTTGCTTCCGATATCGACCTTGCGGCGAAGAGCTCCGAAGAACTTACTTTCGAAGAGCATAAGACCATCGACATCAAGGAAGGTGTGACCCTCCAGCTTGGCAGTGCGAATTTCCTGACTGCCGAAAAGGGTCTTACGCTGACCGGCAAAGGTACGCTCGACAACAGTGCGGCAGCTTCTACGGCCGTAGTTGCCGCTGCTTCCGATGTACACGAACATAAATCGTTGATTCATGTTACGGGAGGCGATCTGCTGATCGACGGTGTCACACTAATCAACGACCCCGAATACCATTGGCACGGAAGTTCCTACAACACTGCAGCGATCGCCTATTGGAACGATGCGAACGTAACTATCCGAAATGCCCGGGTTATCTCAGGTGAGTTCACCCTCTGCGGTATGGGGCGTAACGGTGCGAATACCGCGACTGTTACCTTGATTGACAGCTTTTTCGAGTCCACTTCTTCGAATTTGGATAATAAACAGCACTGGGCATACGCGATGCGTCTGTTCGGCTCCGAGGTATTGATCGAGAATTGCGAGGTCAAGGGTATTCAGGGCGCTGTTTCAATCGAAGAGAATGCCAAGGCCGAGATTCGCAGCGGCAAGTTCTATACGGTAATACCTCTGGACAGCAGGATGCCTTTTACGCGCTATATGTAAGCAGCAGCGCCGAAGTCACGATCACGGGCGGAGAATTTTCCGCTCCCAACGTCAGGACGGGATTGCAGATCGAAGGTACCAGTGCGGTCGTATCAGGCGACAATGACACCGGACGGCCGAGCGGAAGTGTGATTCTCAAAGGCGGCAAATTCAGCGGCAAGGCTTACAATCACGTAACCAATACCGTTTATGCTCCGGCTGCCGGATATCAATGGCAAGCAATAACAGACGGCGACAATTTGAAATGGGCTGTTGTCCCTGCCACCCGATAGCTGATCTCAGATATAAAACGAACGAAAGGTGTCGGAACGCCTTTCGATAAAACATAAACAATCCGCAGGAGCCTGACCGCTCCTGCGGGTACAAAGGAACACGAAACGAGTTCTATTAATAACATTTTTTTACAAACCACTGAGTTTCAACTTCTCCGGGGCTTCTCCGGGGCTTCTTCGGGGCTTCTTCGGGGGGGGGCTCTAAAAACCAATCAGTTATGAGAAAATTATTCCTATTGGCGGCGGGCCTTGCGATGACCCTGACCGCATGTCAGAAGGACGAGGTCTCTCCATCCGCAGGAGCGACCTCTCAGACGATTACCGTCTCTATTCCGCAAGGAGTACAGACCCGTGCCGCAGCGGCGGATTTCGGCGACGGCTCGCAGATCGACCGCTGCTTGCTCCAGATCTACCGGAACGGCCAGCCCTACGGGGAGCAGCAGACCGCAACGGTAACGGGCAACACCGCAACGTTCAACCTGCGGCTGGTGGCTCAGCAGAAGTATGACTTCGTATTCTGGGCCGACTGCTCGGAGGCCGGCTACGAGACCGATGACCTGAGCGCAATCACGCTGGGATCGGATGCAGACTACACCGGCAACGACGACAAGTTCGACGCCTTCTTCCTCTGCAAGAAAGACTACACGGTTACCGAGTCCTTCTCGGAGACGTTCACGCTCCGCCGTCCCTTCGGCCAGCTGAACGTGAAGACGCTCGACCTCGCGGCGATTCCCGACAACGCGGCCGACCTGAAACCCGCGAAGGTGAAAGTGAATTTCACGTCTCTTCCGAACACGTTCAACGCACTGACGGGCGAGGAAAGCGGCGAGGCTGCCGTGGAATACACGGCCGACGTGCTCAACGCCACCGGCGAGCTGACGGTGGACTACATCTGGGCGCCTGTCGAACAGGCTACGCTGGCCGACTTCAAGATGACGTTCCTCGATGCAGCAGGTAAAGAGATCTCGGCCAACAGCGATTTCAAGAGCATTCCCATCCGCCGCAACTACCGCACCATGGTATCGGGTAATCTGCTGACCAAGCAAGGCGATATCACCGTCGAGATCGATCCGAATTTCTACAAACCCGACATCACAGTTGTCACCACGGCGGAGGAACTGCATGCAGCGTTCGCCAACGGCGGCAGCGTCACCCTGTCGGAAGACGTGACGGTCGAAGCCCCGCTGGTCGTGGAAACCGGCAAGACAGTCGAGATCGACCTGAACGGCAAGGACATCATCAACACGACCTCGCTTCCTGATACAGATCCACGCTATGGCAACACCACCGTATTCGAAGTGAAAGGCGGCGCTACCCTGAATATCAAAGGCGACGGCAACATTAAGGCTATCGGAACCAAGCCCAACGAAGACGGCTACCGCATGGCCGTATATGCTTACGGCGATGCGAAGGTGAACATCTACGGCGGTAATTTTGTCAACGATCAGGACTATAATGACCATAATGCACAGCTCGACCTTATCTACGCGGATCAGCAGGCCGTTATCAACATCTACGGCGGTACGTTCGAGTCGAAGAGCGCCAACAACCGCGGTTATTGGGTGCTGAACCTGAAAGACGGCTCGGGTGCCGCCATCAACGTATACGGCGGTACGTTCATCAATTACGATCCGTCGAGTTCGATGACGGAAAATCCGGTGAAAAACTTCGTTGCGGAGGGCTACACGGCGATCAAGACCTCTGCCGAACCGGCTCCTAACGGAACTTACACGGTGGTGAAGGGTACGGAGGTAACAGCGCCTGCGGATCTGGAATCAGCCTTGAAAAGCGGCGATATCGCCATCGTTTCGCGCAGTATGACTATCGATGATTCTCCCTATATCTCCTCGGTCGCTTCCGCCACCTTGTCTCTGAAAGAGGGTGCGGTATTGACAGCGCAGGAAGGCTCCGAATTGCAACAGTGCATCCAAGTGAGCAAATCGTGCAAAAAGATGGTTATTAGCGGAAAAGGCTCCATCGTCGGACCGAAAAACAGTACAGCCACAAACGTTGCAGGCATCTATAGCGGTTGCCCCGATCTGGTTATCGACGGCACCATTACCGTTGACGGCAGCAGCGGCAGCAAAGGGACCAATGCAGCGATCCGTATTGCGGAGGGCACTACGACGATCAAGGACGGATACTTCACCGTCGGTACGGATGCTTCCGGAATTGCCAACTCGTGTATTTTGGTAGCAACGGCACGCCCCTCTCAAAAAGCTCACCTGAAGATTTATGGCGGTGTATTCGAAACGAAGGGCAATCCCATCAACGGTTGGTATCCGGTCATCAACATTCAGGATGCCGACCGGAAAGCCGGCCGTGCCACGGTTGAAATTTACGGAGGAATCTTCATTAACTACAACCCCGCAACGGGCGACAACACGGGCGAAGCGGACGATACGTTTGTCGCTCCGGGCTACAAGTCGGTAGAAACGACCTACAACGGACAGCAGGCTTGGCAAGTAATACCCGAATAGTCTTAACCGGGACATAGCGTCGGAATATTTTTCGCGCAGAATAAGTAAAGGGACTGTATAACGAGTTTATACGGCCCCTTTTGTTAATGGCTTGAAGTCGGTCCGGAATCCGGAAACTCGGCCGACTCCGTAGCGACGTACCGGCACGGACCGACGGGCTTGCCATGGTGCGCAATCTCCTCCTCGCGACTCGCCTTGCGGTGGGCCTTGAAGTAGTCCTGCTGTGTGAATAGGATTGCAGCGAAAAGAGAAATACATAGTAGATTTGCTTCCTCTTATGCTGTATATTTTGTATTTAGTTAGATGATAGAAATCGTTGAAAATTCAGTTTAGTTTACTCTATTAGCCTATATGTAGGCAAAACCAAAGTAAACTAAATTTAGGTAGGCATATTTGCCTTTCCATATGCCTATGATTTGGTAGAAGTACTTACCTTTGCATAGTGCAAAAAGTTTCAATGAACGTATAATCTTAAAATGTACATTTGCCTATTTTCTCTTTTAACTGCAAAATTCGCTATAGATCACCAATCGATATTCTTGATGAGAGAGGTCAGTAGCGGGGAAAGTAGCTTTAAGAAACACTTTGTGTGCAACCAAGTGCAAGGGATGAAATCAAGTGTAAAGTAAAAACCAAAGAATCTCCTAAAATACCGATTTTGTTTCTATTCTGGTTCTTTTGCAAGGCGTTATAATTGTTATCTTATTAATATACAGCAGAATAAACAAAATAGCATTTACCAGATTTCGAACCAAGGCTGAAACTAATACACTTTCATCAAAAATATGTCATCGAATACTCGATGTTACAAAGATAACTATTATTTGAAAATTAGTGGTAACATCTTTATAATTTTTATATTTAATACGCTATAAATTAAATTACTCCATTCTCCCTCGCAACATTTCGCGAAGTCCGCACGAAATTCCGCATCGTCTTATCTCAAACCGAGCGTCCCTGCCAGCCGAAGGGCCAGCTCCGTATTGTCCAGTACGCCGTTAATCCGTTCGGCGCCTGTCCCGTACAGATAGACGGGCACCATCGCCGCCGTATGTCCGCCGGTGCTGAAACGGTACTCGATCCCGGCCTCCTCGTGCTCGAAATCGACATCGGCCGAAGGAATCGAAAGACCGCCCGTTTCGTGATCGGCCGTAACGACCACGAGCGTCCCAGGATGCCGGTCGGCGAAATCCATCGCAGCGGCAACCGCCCGGTCGAAATCACGCATCTCCGCCAGGACGCCTTCGGCATCGTTATCGTGAGCCCGCAGATCAATCTGGGATCCTTCGACCATCAGAATAAAGCCCCGGTCGCGCTCGCCGGCTTCTCGCGACAGAATCTCCAGCGCCTTGCGGATCGCCCGCTCCAGATAATCGCCCCGCCCCTCCGACATTTTCGGCAGGTGACCGTCGGCAAAGAATCCCATCACAGGTCCCCGGCTCAAGGTATCGAGCTGCGAGGGATCGGTCAGCACCCGGAAACCGCGATCCCGAAGGCGCTCGATGCCCGGTACACCGTCCTCCCGCTCCGACGTTTCGGCATACTTCAATCCGCCGCCGAAGGCCACCGTCAAGTCGCTTCCGGCCAGTTGATCGGAGATTCGCTGATACTGTCGCCGATAAGGCACATGGGCATAGAAAGCGCCGGGCGTAGCGTGTTGCAGAGTACTGGTAACGACGACTCCGGTCGGCATCCCGGCTCGGATCGCATCCGCCATAATCGACTCCGCAGCCGTCGAATCGGGCAGCACACCGAGCATACCGTTGCCGGTCTTATGTCCCGTCGCCAGCGCCGTACCGGCCGCTGCGGAGTCCGTCACCCGGTTGTTGGCTGAATAAGTAGTAATCAATGCGATGTTCTGCGCCCGGTCGAAAGCGGTCGTACCGTATCCCTCCTCGAGCATCAACATCGACACGTGACTCAATCCCATACCGTCCCCGATCAGATAGATCAGGTTCCGAACCGGCAACGTGTCGGCTGCGGGAACGATTTGCGACGGTCGAAGGTTCAGTTTACGGGCGACCTCCCCGCCTCCTATCCCGACGGCATAGGCCGCCGACAACAGGACGAGCATGGTAATTACAATTTTTTTCATAACAAATAATATATATTCTTTTGATGCCACTTTTCAAATTTACGCATTTCCGACACGCCGTTTCGAACTTTCTTTGTATTTTAGCAAAAATTTAACCTGATTATATAGCTCGATTACCGACCTGCTCCGGCTCGAAACCGACCGACATGCTTCGACGAAAAGTCGAAACTCTTCCCGGGAAGAAGGTCAGAACGAAACGACACCCCGCAGGATCGAGGGCTGCCTGCCGAGATCAACAAAAAACGGTCGTGGTACTCGAAATATATAACAGCCTAATTCAATACCAGCCATGGATGTTAAAATCGCTTCGGACTGGAAAGAGATTCTTTCCGAAGAGTTCGAAAAACCCTATTTCCGAGAACTCACCGACTTCGTACGGCAAGAATACGCTTCCCGCCGGATATTCCCCAGAGGAAGCAACATTTTTCGTGCCTTCGACAAATGACCGTTCGACAAACTCAAAGTGGTAATCATCGGACAGGACCCCTATCACGGCGAAGGACAGGCCAACGGACTCTGTTTCTCCGTGGCGGACGGCGTGCCGTTCCCACCCTCGCTGCAGAACATCTTCCAGGAAGTAGCCGACGACACCGGCTCGCCGATTCCCACGAGCGGCAAC
>ERZ772884.2083-NODE-2083-length-12111-cov-3.547196_pt1 | contig 12111 bp, 14 predicted proteins | sample MGYA00580574_ERZ772884 | MGnify/ENA primary metagenome ERZ772884 (study PRJEB29015, sample SAMEA2737690) | human gut metagenome | biome: human gut; feature: human-associated habitat; material: faeces | place: China | collected 2012 ... | reverse complement strand
AAGAACCGCTGCAAAACGCGATTCTGGCAGCCATCAACTCTGTCATGAGCGACAAGCCTGCGCTACTTGACCGCATCAAGAATGCGGTATCTCTTGAACTCCTGCCGGTGCAGGGTCAGACGATGAGCCTTGCCGACATCGAACAGCGGCTGGCGCAGTTAGATGAGCAATTCCAGCGGCTACTGGCGGAAGCCATTGATGCCGAAGATAAAGAATCCTGCAACACACAGTTTGCAGGAATCCTTTCCGAGCAGACTTCCCTCAAAAGGCAGAAGGAAGAAATTCTGCAAAGCAGCACCGACGCAGACCGCGTCTGCACCCGCATGAAGCAGGCAGAGCAAGCCGTAGAGAATACCGCACAGACAATCACAGAATGGAATGAAAACGCCGTCCGGCAGATCGTGGAGCGCGTGACCGTCCTCTCTGCCGACGAGGTGCTGGTACGAATCAAGGGCGGTGCAGAGATCAAGCAGCGTATGGAGTAATTCCAATCGAAAAATGAAACAGGATCTGTTCTGCTGTTAAACAGATCCTGTTTTTGTTCCTACAACCATTTATGCGAATCTAAAGTTAGAATTTATTTTTGTCTAATGCTTATTACAGAAGCGGAGTCATATACAACGGAAGAAATACGATGCCGTCTTCCTCTTTGAAATCGCCGGTATGCAAAACATAAGGGATATGAAGCTGCTCGGCATATTTCGTCTTGAATTTTTTCAGAGAGGACAGCGTATAGTTCTTACTCGACTTCACTTCGATGGGAGAGATGTTGTGGCGGTTGCTGATTTGACTCTTGGCGATCAAAAAATCAATTTCCATGCGAGAGGATGCGTCGCTGCGAGAGGAATTGGAATAGAAATAGAGCTTGTGCCCACTCGCAGTCAGCATTTGCGCGACCATGTTCTCCATGACCATGCCCATGTTGACCTCCAGCTTGTCGAGCAGGAGCTTCTTGTAGACCTCACCGGTAACGATGCCGTTTTCGTCAAAGGCATGGCTGATCAAAAGACCGGTATCGCCCATATAGCATTTCAGCAGCGTCCTGTCCCGGTTCAGATTCAAACCAAAGGTCGGCTCTGTGGCATTATAGCAATGATTTACGATCATCGCGTCAGAAAGCCAGAACATGGCGTCCTTGTATTCGTCAAATCGTGCGCCCTGCTTCAAAGACGAGAGCTTAAAATGCTGATTCTGATTCTTCATCTGCGACGGGATCTCGTCATAAATCGCCTCGACCTTCATCTCATAGCCTTTCGCATGCTTGCGGATATCATCACGATAAAGGTTCAGAATACGCCGTTTGACTCGGTCTACCTCGTCAAAGTCATTGTGCTTGACAAATGCATTGACAGCCTGCGGCATTCCGCCAACGATCAGGTATTGTCGGAACAGATCCATCGCCTTGCGATGCAGCGCCTGTCCGAGCGGCGCTTTTTTCCTGTAGCAGTCGCGGATAAAATCCATCATCGTGTCGTTCCCGTTTGCCCACAGGAACTCCTCAAAGTCCAGCGGATACATATCTACATGATCTTCCTCGGACGGAATCAGGATATCCTTAACATTTTCACGGATGGAAATAAGTGAGCCTGTCTCAATATAGTCGTAGCGTCCATCTGCGACGAGGTATTTAATAGCGCTTCTCGCTCTTGGGAAAAGCTGGACCTCATCAAAAATAATCAGAGATTCCCGCTCGTAGAGCTTGACCCCATAATAGGTCGTTAGCTTCATGAAGAAGGTTTTCAGGTCGACAAGGTCGTGTTCAAACATTTCCTTGACCGGCTGATCGACAAGGTTGAAGTCAATCAGAATATAGGATTTGTATTCCGCCTTGGCAAACGCCTCTACAATATAGCTCTTTCCAACACGCCGAGCGCCCTGCACCAGAAGGGCGCTCTCGCCGCTTCGCTGCTTCCATTGCAGCAATTCCTGATAGATTTTTCTGCGCATAAAGAACCTCCTGATAAAACTGCACAAGCGAGTAATCTCTATAAGAGAATAGCACAAATCAAGAATTTATACAAGCCAGAAGCCGCATAAATCGAGATTTTTAACCGCTATATTTCTGCACAAATCGATCAGATTGGACGTTCAGCCTAGTATTTGAAATACTGTTTGTTACATTTGGTGAATAGCTTTTGTCTGAAACCTATGACATGATTGTGAAACAAGAGAAAGGGCGATACAAAGATGGCATACCGCGAGATCGGAATTTCAATCCGCAGCGCATACTCGCAGGGCTGGCCGGACGATGCTGCACGGCTTGCATTCCGCGCGGAAACGCGGAAGCTGTTCCGCAACGCAGGCTGGCAGGTTGAAGAAATGCCACTGGACAGCGGTCATTGTGACACGGTGCGAAATGGGAAAGACGCGCTGTACCTGCATCCGACCGTGTTCAGCGGCGTTATGCAGGAAGATCATATTACAGCGCTGCAGCGGCTTTTGGATGAAGCAAATACCTTTCGCACCTTGGAGACACGGCTGTAGCGGGAATGTTTTGACTTGACGGATGAGGAATATCGTCAAAGACTGGAAGCGCAGACGGAGCAGATCGACAACGCCATTCTGGAAGCCTGCCGAACGAAACGGAGAAACCTGTTCCGCACAGGTCCAGTTGCCGCGCGCATCGGACAGCAGTTCGCAATTCGCCGCTTGACGGACTGGGAACGATCTGGTCCGTACATTGCGGAAGGTTATGTTGGAGAGCGGATTGAACAGCTCATTGCTGATGGCCGGCTGATTACCGCACAGACCCGCTACGGTCAGGGGCTGCGGACAGCGACCGAAGCAGAGCTTGAAATGGCAGAAAACGCAGATCCAATGCAGATGCATTTTTAAGAGGTGAGACGATGATTTACGCAACCGGCGATCTTCATGGAAACAGCCTTCGGTTTCAGCCGCAATACTTTCTAGCGCAATCTGAAATGACAAAGGACGATTACATGATCGTCTGCGGCGATTTCGGCTGTGTCTGGAACGGTGACAAGAGTGACGATCCACAGCTCGACCGGTTGGAAGCCTTGCCGTTTACGGTTCTGTTCGTGGACGGCAATCATGAAAACTTCGATGCGCTGAACGAACATCCGTTGGAACAATGGCACGGCGGAATGGTGCATAAAATCCGCCCGCACGTCATCCACCTGATGCGCGGGCAGATGTTTGAGCTTCAAGGCCGCACTTTCTTCACGATGGGCGGTGCGCAGAGCCATGACATTGCGGACGGGATTCTGGACATGGACAGCCCGAATTTTTACGAACGGTACGATTCCCTGCGCCGCAACCGTGGGCAGTTCCGTATCAACCACATTTCATGGTGGCAGGAGGAACTTCCGTCCGGCGAAGAATACGCGGAAGCCCGGCAGACGCTGGAGCGGCTGGACTGGAAGGTCGATTACATCATTACGCACTGCGCACCGACGGCGATTCAACAGAAGATCAACGCCGATTTCAAGCCGGACAAACTGACGGAATTCTTGGAAGAAGTTCGCAGCCGCAACCAGTTCCACTACTGGCTGTTCGGGCACTACCACGACAACCGAGTTATCGACGAAAAGTATGTCATGCTCTATGAGCAAATGGTACGGGTATTATAAAACAGGGCAGAGAAAGACGCGGTCACGGCGACTGCGCTTTTCTTTGCCCTGTTGGACATTTTGAAGGAGAAACCTATGGTTTTTGAAATTTCGGAATATTATACGGGCGGGAAAATCCGACTGAAGCCGCGGGTCGAATTATACGACACGCGCGATTACACGGGAAAGCAAATGCCGGGGCTGGCGATTGTTCTCGACGAGGTGGATCAAAATGAGAATGTGACCGAGCAGTACGCCGTCCTCACGGTGTCCTTCGGAGACTTCCTCGCATTGAAAAACTGCGCATTCATTGACACCAACAACTGCCCGTTCGCGCCGCAGCTCCTTTCCGACGAAATCGCGCAGGATACCGGCCATAGCAAAATCAGCGGCTACTGCGAATATCCCCTGTGGGTGTTCAAGGAGGACTTTCTGAAGGAAATCGGCGGCGAAAAGTACGAGCAGTATTCGGAACAGTTCGATGCCTATATGCGCAGAGAGATGTCTGAGGATGATATGAAAATGGATGAGATGTGCGGTATGTAGAGGACGCAGGATCAGCGGCGCGAAGTATTCAGCAGTCGAAATTCAAAAGAAGTCTTTGACACTCGTATCTCGACGAAAGCTGACGAATCTGCTATAATATTTATAAATGCTGCAATAGGAGGCATTATAAAATGAGCAGAGAAACAGAAAAGGTTCTGAAAGAATTACAGCGTTTCCTGGATTCTCACGCAGACGAGATCAAGAGTGAGGACGATGCAAATGCACTGGCGGAACAGTTCCTCGCAGAGTACGATCAGAAGTGTGCCGCGCAGAAAGACCACGCACCCGAAACAGCCGACGATTATCTGGATCTTGCAGAGCAGGCAACATCCAAGAAAAAGCACATGGAATATCTCCGCAAGGCGCTGGAGTTGGAGCCGGACAACCTCGATGCGCGGCTGCAGATGATCACCAGCATAACGGAGCATCATCTGGACGAGCAGAGACTTGCCTTGCAGGAATTGCTGGCGCTGGCTGAGCAACAGATGAAAGAAGCCGGTGCATTTAAAGAGTACACGGGTGAATTCTGGACAGCGCCGGAAACCAGACCGTATATGCGTGTGCGCTATACATACTTCGACGTGCTGATCTCCTGCGGTATGATGCGTCAGGCAATCAGCGAAGGACAGCGCCTGCTGGAACTGTGTGAAAGCGACGACCTTGGTGTCCGCTATCAGATGATGCACCTGTACGTCTTTATGGAGGACGAAATGCACGCGCTGGCGCTCCATAAGCAATTTGACTCCTATGAAGAAACACAGATGCTCTTTCCGCTGGCGGTTTTGTATTACAAGCTGAACCAGTTTGACAAGGCGGAGGACTACATCAAACGCCTCGCAAAAGCGAACAAGGATACGAAGAAATTCCTGCGGGCAGCAGCGCACGATGAATTGGACGATTACATCGACGAGCTGAATCCCTATGGGTACCAGCCATTTACGATGGAAGAACTGCTGGACGAACTGATGAAGTCCAGCTACCTGTTTGACTCCGTGCCGTATTTCTTCGCATGGGCAAGCAAAGTCCTTGTCACGAAGTCCACTTCAAAAAAGAGCACCGGAAAGCCGCATCTGCTGAACTAAGCAGTCAACAAAAACATATAGCGAAGGCACGACCAAGCGTCGTGCCTTTTGCATTATCCATGATTACCGTGCGCCATTCAGAAGCGCTGTTGTCCGCGCATTGACACCCATAAGCTCCCGCTGCGTCTGCCGGTTTGCTTGGCACATGGGCATCAGAAAATTCACAGCCTTTCGGATCTGCTGAAGGTCAGAGAACGTGAGAGCATTCTGATGCAGATGCTCCAAAACACGGCTGTAAGCGTCTTTCAAAGACGCAGATACGGCAGGCTGAAAGAAATAGGTTGAGATCAGGCCGCCGATCAGGGCGGCTTCGTTATCGGTGTACTGCATGGCTGCTCTCCCTTCGCAAGAATCAAACGAACGGGGCAATCATACCACAAAATATTGTAGCAGGCTATTCGCAAAACGACGAAATATATGATGCGCGCCAGCGCGGAAAGGAGAAGTTATGAACGTCAGAAAACCTGTGGATTACGGCACGATGTACCGGGAATTGACCGCAATTCTTGCGCAGAATCTTCCGCAGATGGACGAAATTTATGCCATCGGCAAGACCATCAGCCAGCGTCCGGAGAAAGGCGCAGCCGTCGCAGCCGCAGAATTCTTACAGACAAATTTCCCTGACCGCACAGGCTTTTCCCCGCGCGATGTGCGCCGGATGCGGGATTTTTATAGGGTCTATGAAAATGACCAAACGTTCATCCAGCAGGCACGGAAAATTGGCTGGACATTGAGCATATTAATTATTATAAAAGCAGAAACCTGAAAATAGTATCTTGGCATTATAAAAAGAAGCTGTCTTGAAGTGATTCTTTAAATTATTTCAGGACGGTCTCGTTCTGCGGCCGATAATAGGAAACAAGTTATTGGCCTGAGGGCGTTACACCCCCAGGCCAATAGGCTGTTCTCACGAAGCGACATCTTATCTTAGCGCCCTAAAAGCAGGTACGAGGACTGCATCAGCGCTTGGTTATACGCGGCAAAGAGATATTGAGTCAACTCTGGAGTTAACTGCCCAGCGATGCCAAGTTCCCGAATCGTCTTCATAATATCTGCAAGACTCTGTTCGTTCGTTTCCAGCGCCTTGATGATAACAGGAGCTTGTGCACCAATCCTGCGGTATTCCAAGAATGGCCTCGCAATTGCCGTTGGCAGAGCACTAAGCACGGAAAGAAAAATTCCATCTCCGCCCATATTTCTTACGGAGAGGTGGTTCGGGTGGTTATTCATAATTTCGTTCATTGTTTACTGCTCCTCTCATTTGAATTTTTGAATTAAAGTATCTTCCCTGCAGTTCAAAGTATACCACTATCGTTCGACATTTCCATTCTCGGGTTGGCAATATAAATCCCTGTATGATATAATATTCCCTGAAAGTATATATTGGGATCAGAGGTGGCAATCTTGGGCTTTGACAGAAATTCGAATGAATTGCAAAAAGTATATAAGCGAGTTGGTACGAATATATCCTATTTACGCAAGCAGAGAAATTTGACGCAAGAAAGTCTGGCCGCTGAGCTTAACATTTCCAGCCAAGCACTTATATCACAATACGAAAATGCGAGAAAAGCTCTGACTTTGGAGAAAATTATGGAGTTTTGCGCCTATTTTAATGTGCCGCTTGAGAAAATTCTTCTTTCTGACCTTTATGTTGATGCTCATGAGAAACAAGCCGAGGAAAGTAGCACTAAAATTCCACCCGAAGCTCCTATACAAAAATGCACTGGTCGAACCTATTATGCTTACTACCTTAAAGAACAAAACAAGGGTTCGACCGATTTTGTTAGTCAGGTTTTCTGCTTTCGTATGGAAGTTTTTGCTGCGACTTCGACACATGAGGCTCCGGCTAAACTAGCTGTTTCAAACGATAACTTTATTGCAGGGACATTATGGATGGACGAAAGCTACGCATATGCCACATTTCATGAACCAGGGAAAGACCTCTTTTGGGGATTAACTTTTTTCTACCATCGACAACGAGACCGAAAAAAATATGCAGGTGGAATGGCTCTGTTACAAACCATGGACTACCACATTCTGCCAATCAGCCAGTATTGTATCCTGTCTAGTAATTCCATTTCCGTGAAGCACAACTCGGAATTAAAGAAACTATTACAAATAGATCTTAATGCAAATAAAAACGCCAAATTATCGAATCGTTCTTTTTCCTCTGATGCACTTTTGCGGCTAACCAAGGGGAAAGACACTGCGGTTTTTGAATGGTTAAAGAAAAATGTGCACATACAATGAATTTAGTGCAGGATAATACATTGACGTAAAAAGCGCCGCATTTCGGCAGCGCAGAAAGGAGAAGCTGTGAACGTCAGAAAACTTGTTGATTACGGCACGATGTACCGGGAATTAAGCACAATTCTCGCGCAAAATCTTCCGCAGATGGACGAAATCTACGCCATTGGCAAGGCAATCAGCCAGCGCCCGGAGAAAGGCGCAGCCGTCGCTGCCGCAGAATTTTTACAGGCGAATTTCCCTGACCACGCAGGTTTTTCACCGCGCAACGCGCGCCGGATGCGCGATTTTTACAAGACTTATGAAAATGACCAAACGCTCCTCCGGCTGGCAATGAAAATCGGCTGGACGCTGAACGTGGTGATCATGGAAGCGGAGCTGACAAGAGAGCCACGGATTTCCTGCTTGCGGAAAGTTGCGTCTAAAAAACTCTCGAAAAATGAACTTTTAGAGATCATTTTAAACGGGGCATTTGTGGAAGAAACCGTCGACGAGTCTACCGAAATATGCTATAATATTACAAGTAAAATTCGGATCACAGCGTTGGGCCTACGCAAATTTATTGATATTTCATATATGCATAATCGAACAGTTTGCTTGCTGCCATTGTGGAGGGTAACGATGAAAAAGGACTTTCCAAAGAAGAATAATGCGATCAAAGGCGCAATAGCGATAGGAACGTGGAAGAATGAGGAAGTTCCGATTTTTTCAGTAAGTACACAACATGAATTGAACCGACTAATTGGATATGTCAAGCACATTAACGCCGCGAACGGAACAGTTCTATATAGGGGTCAGACAAATAATTATCCGGGGCTTAAACCAAGTGGATGCCGAGGGCAAGGCTATGTATCCGGTGATATTATTAACGGGTTGATGAACGACACGAGATTTCAACACTATTTGGGGCTGGATCAACCAGAGGTGGCGGGATGGACAAAATATCAAGAACTGCTCATAGAGGCAGTACTTCAACACTATGGAGCGAATACGCGATGCATGGATTTTGTTGACAACCATTGGTGCGCACTCTGGTTTGGACTATATCGATTTGATCCCGTATCGCATAGATACGTTAAGCGAACAGATCAAGATGGAGCGATGTACATTTATTTATATCTGGCAGATACGAATTGTCCATCTATCAATGGTGTATATATCGGTGAAGATGCGTACACAGTAGATCTGCGAAAAGCACTGCCATCTTATTTCCTGAGACCAGCATCCCAGCACGGATGGATTGTTCGCAATAGAAACGCTTCAGCAAACAGCGATTATGGAGAAAACGTGCTTTGCATCATCGAAGTAAAAGTCGGAGATGCAGATGGTTGGCTGGGACGCGGTGGGCTGCTAACAGCAGAGAATTTCTTCCCTGATTTCAATATTGATGATGGATATAAGGTGCTTCTTACAAGGCAAAAAAGGTCTGGCGTATATAGGAAAAATAGCAAGCTAATTCTTCCCGTTGATACGGTGAAAAACTACCATTTAGATCGAACTTTTTTTCAGTCACAAATTGTTGATGGCGAGTTTTTTCCCAAAAAGGAGTATCGTGTTGATGGAAAAAAGATTGAAACCATAACTGCGCTTTACAAGCTGCTTTTAGAAAAGGGTTGGAGTGAAGAAACTTGCTTCGATGCAGAATGGAACCCCAATAATCCAAGCATAGGTCAAAGCCCAGCAACCGCGTTGCTTGTTCAGGAAATATTTGGAGGCAATATTATTCGCTATGCGTGGAAAAAACAGGTGCATTACTTCAATCGAATTACCGGAAAAAATTTTGACTTAACAAGTCAGGAACGATACGATCATCCGTTTGACGATTATGACGGATGTGTAGAAGTCGGTATATCAAAAAAGAGCCGCGACATTCTTGAAAAGAAAAAGATATTCTCATGAAGAATGCAGGAATTTGTGTGTAGAAAGAAGAGAAGCAAATGGGGCAAAGTGATCGAATTCAATTATTTGAGGACAAGCGCATCCGCACCGCATGGGATGCAGAAAAGGAAGAATGGTACTTTTCCATTGTTGATGTGGTAGCTGTTCTGACCGATCAGTCAGATGCCCGACACGCCAGCACCTATTGGGCAGTATTAAAAAAGCGCTTGAATGATGAAGGCGCAGGGCAACTGCTTACAAATTGTAAGCAGTTGAAAATGACCGCAACAGACGGGAAAAAGCGCCTGACTGACGTAGCCGACACCGAGCAGCTTCTTCGCATCATCCAATCCATCCCCTCGCCCAAAGCCGAGCCGTTCAAGCTCTGGCTGGCGCAGGTTGGTCGGGAGCGAATCGAGGAAACGATCGATCCGGAGTTGACGATTGACCGCGCACTGGAAACCTATCTCAAGAAAGGTTACAGCCGTGAGTGGATCAACCAACGCCTGCAATCTATTCAGGTGCGTAAAGAGTTGACCGACGAATGGGACGCGCGTGGTGTTCAAAAAGGCGTGGAATACGCAATTCTGACCGATGAGATCACGAAAGCGTGGTCTGGGATGAACACGCGGCAGTATAAAAATCTCAAGGGTTTGAAGAAAGAAAACCTGCGCGACAACATGACGACGCTGGAGTTGGTTCTTAATATGCTGGCCGAAGCCACGACCACGGAGATATCCAGGCAGAAAGCACCGGATGGTCTGCGCGAAAACGTCGAGGTTGCACGCTCCGGCGGCAAGGTCGCGGGCGATGCGCGAAAAGCCATCGAGCAGCAGACCGGCGTGCCTGTCATTACGTCAAAGAGTGCCGTGCAGCTCAATCAGGTTGTGACAAATCTGATTGAAAGTGCCGAAAGTTTTGCAGATGGCGATAAGAAGCCTGAAAAATAAATCGTTGATCCATTGTGTTCTGAAAGCACAGCGAATAGCCAGTAATTGTTTTGATTACTGGCTATTTTCTTTTCCTATACACACTTTTCAACTGAAAAAGTTCGGAAAATGTAACGCCCAAAAAATTTCCCCCATTTTTCCCCCTTATCGGGAGCAGGTAACAGGTGGTTGATTATACTTCCAGATGGTTATAAAATGCTTGCATCCGCATGGCACTTTCCTGCCGCATTTTCTGCGTAACATGCCCGTAGACATCAAGTGTAAACTGTGCCGTAGCATGACCTAAATTAGCCTGCACTGTTTTAACGTCGTCGCCAGAGTACAATGAGGTTACTGCGAAGCTGTGACGCAGATCATGAAAGCGAACATCTGGTGGAATGTTTGCCCTTTCAATCACGGCCTTGAAGTGCTTTACGACTGTTCGGCGAACAAGATTTTTACCAAGTGCGTCCGTGAACACGAGGTTAAATTTGTTTTCCCAGGCTGCTCCGACAATTTGCTTGTTTGCATTTTGCTGTTGCTGCTCATCTTTTAGAGCTTCCATTACAACTGGGGCCGGGGATAGCACTCGACACTTTCCGTTCTTGGGCGATTCCAGAAAGTAAACGCCGTCTTTGCATTGAAGCTGCTGTTTGATGGTGATCTGTCCGGCCTTGAAATTAACGTTGTCCCAGGATAGACCTAACAACTCACCTTGACGCATACCTGTGAACATCGCAACGATAAACAGGTTATCGTATGCATCCTTCTTCGCTTCCTTCAGCATTCGGGCGATTTCCTCTGGCTCCAAGGGCTTGATTTCTGGCCGAACGACTTTGGGAAGTTTGCAGCCGGCAGTTGGGTTCTTGTGAATATAACCATTTGAAATTGCCTGCTCTAATGCGGCATGGAGGACACCATGTATGTTTTTTACTGTTTTCGGTGCCAGTCCTGATTTTGTAAGGGAGTTATAGAACAGTTGAATTGTATGTGTGTCCAGATCTTCCAGTTTCGCAGCGCCGAGGCGTGGAATCAGATGCTTCTTGATTTGCTTTGAGTAGTTGCTGACTGTGAGCGGCTTCCAGTCTGCAGTATACTCTGAGATCCACGTATTCAGCCACTCACCAACTGTTAGTTTGCAGGAAGGTAGGTAGGTGCCGGTATCAATCGACGTTGTGATCTCTTTTAATCTCCTAGTAACCTCGCGCTGTGTTTTTCCGCTGATACTTTTTTGAATCTGCTTGCCTGTGCCGGGATCGATCCCGACGGTGTAACGTGCTTCGTAGTAGGTATAGGCTTTTCCGTTTATAACTTTCTCTTTTTTTCGGATGGAGCCCATTCCGGCGACAGACTTTCTTCCAGATGCTTTGCTTTGCGACATAAATACGCTCCTTTCGATGCCGCATAGCAGGTACAAATCAATCATACCACGAATGAACCCAAATCACAAGATGATACGCTTCAGCCGTTACGCAGATACTCGTTGAAAGCATCTAAAGGAATTTTATATGTGCGCCCAATTCGGATGCTTCTGATTTTCCCTGAACGCACTAGTTCATAGGCCGTGTTATGGCTGATGGAGAGCAATACCTGCAGGTCTTTTACATGTAGAATCTGAGGAAGCTGATCTTTTTTTAATTCTTCTTCGTTCATAAATACCTCGATTATATTTGATGCAGCCTTTCTCGAAATAATGAGAAGGCTTTTTTGTTTTATAAGCCATCTGGCAGTCCGTTCCTACGCTCCGGTCAAGAGCGCGTATTGCAGTCGCTGCTGTGCAGCGTTAAGCCGTGGGTACGCTCATATCGTCGCATACTGTCCGCGGCTGCTGTATCTCCCTGCCAGATGGGTGTTCGGTTG
>ERZ772884.2071-NODE-2071-length-12172-cov-3.963770_pt1 | contig 12172 bp, 10 predicted proteins | sample MGYA00580574_ERZ772884 | MGnify/ENA primary metagenome ERZ772884 (study PRJEB29015, sample SAMEA2737690) | human gut metagenome | biome: human gut; feature: human-associated habitat; material: faeces | place: China | collected 2012 ... | reverse complement strand
GTGGGGGGCGGGTTTCACTGGGCTTGGTCTCATCACCGGGCTTTTCTTCGCTACCGGGCTTTGTATCCCCCGCGGGATTGCCACCGGTGGGCTCATCGATACCGGGCTGGGTCTTCCCCGCCGGCGGCTGGGCGCCTGTGGGTTCAATTACCACATGCTGAGCAACGACCCCACTGACGTCAATCACGCTGGAGCTACCAAAGGCCCCGCCCGTCGGCGACACAAACAGCGCAGAGCCGCTCTTGCAGGCAACGCCCGCGCTGGCGCCGGTCGCATCCACCCAATGGGCATCCACGACAAACCGGCCATCGGAGGCGTACACGCCAAAGAAGCGGCAGTCCTCGCCCGATCCGCCGCTAGCAGCAACAACGCGTGCGCCGCCCAGCCGGGGCCCGAGACACCCGGCTCGTCGTAGGTCTGCCCCGCGATGGTAAGGCCATCCGCACCCACAGCATAAGAAGGCCCGCCCAGCAAAACGCATAGGCAGGCCATGGCAACAATCGCAATGTAATGACGGCTGGTGTAGGACTCGGCAGCAAACATACCCGCTCCGATCTTCGCAGGAGCCAATAGAATGTGCACCAGAAAATGCCCTGGTAGCAGCAGCTATTAGTTTAGCGAGATCAATGCAGGAGCAAAGAGAAATCGCGTAAGCGATGTCCACAATTAGGTGTAAATCGTTTTGTCAGTCGGTGAAAGGAAGGATAAAATTACGAATGCGAGCGCCACGTCCTCCACAAGTTCTAGAATTTCAGAGACAAAGTCGAAGGGACATGTTAAGGTGCAGTCAGTAAACCTGCCCGGCCTCTGCTTATCATGCACACTGGCGGGTCTTTTTTCAAGTTCTAGGAGCCGAGATAAGTTGGCGGCGGAACGCTTGTTAATCGGCTTCTCCGGATGCTTGCCGATTCGATCGCTCAGGAAGTAGCTCTTAGGGATCCCCGGGTCGTGCGGTCCGTTGCCAAGGTCGCAGTTGATGACTATGCCCAAAGAGGGACACGAGCACGTCGGTCAGAATGCGTTCGGTGGCCAACTTGGCGAAACCCGTCTACGGGCATGGAAACAAAACAAGCGACGCTGCTAATTAGTAGCGCCGCTTGTATCAAACGTCATTGCTCCGGTGAGCTTGGTGGATACTCATAGGTAAGCGAGTCGAGGCGTCCAAGTCTTATGAAAATGACAGTCTAACTCTTGGCCAAGCCAGAGACATATCCCAACGCGTCGGGAAACGACGAGCTCACGGCATCCAGCAGCACGAAGAGCTTGATGCAAGTCTTGCGTCGGACCGGCTTGTACATCATACCGTGCTGGAGGAAGTTTCGGTTAAGCTCGCCCTCTCGCTCGCGGTTGAAGTCATCTCCCGACCTAAAGAAGTAGTCCACGGCATCGCATATGTTGGCAAAGTCGATTAACGAAATGGCCATTGCGGGGAGCTCACCGTTACTTCCATCCGAAAGCGAACGGTTCAGTTTTTCATCTCGCGAGACCAAGACCTTTGTTTATGATTGTCCCTCTCATCTCACCTAGGCCCACAGCATACGCGAAACAGCTCTCGGTCAATAAGCGAGCAAAGCATCATGGCACAGGGCTTATAGTGCCTCTCGCGGAAGAGCGCGACGGCCTCGAGAAAGTCAACTTTCTTGGTAACACTGCTCTCAAGGCCAGCAATAAGGGCGTCAACATCGAGGAATGAGAGGTAGACGGCATCGGCTTCCCCCAGCGTCGAGGGGCAGTGCGGCGGGGAGTTGTAGGTGAACTGGTTGTTCGTGATTGCCCAGCCATACGAGCCCCAACGCCTCGAATCCTCGAGGATGGCCTCTCAGTCGAGCGAAGCACCTATCTCCGCTAACTGCTTCATCAAGGAGGCTAGGTTCGAGCAGATGGACTCTCGTAACTCGTCAAGAACACCGAACCAGGAGCTCAGTTGCAAGCTAAGCTGGTCGGCAAAGCTAAAGAGGCCTTCGAGGTTCTTGGTGAATTGCTCGGTCATGGCGCGCACGGAGTCCTGGATCTGTGCAAGGCCTTTGAGGTGCGTGGCGCACGCGGCACAGATGGCGTCCGAAGTGCTAGGAGGAAGCTTTACGATGGCGCCAGAGCCGGCGGCGGTATCGGCAAGCTTTATTCGCTTGACTCTGAGCAAACACCGCCCTGCTGTTCATTAGACAAAGTTAGCTCCTAACACGCGATATCCGAACGAGCCAAACTCGGAAAAACAAAGGGGCTCCGAAGATGATACTCCGGAGCCCCGAATGCTTGTGCTACGCGATTGTTCAAAGGACTTGAGAAACCTCTAACATGCCACTTCTTGCGCAAGGGCAAGAGCTGAGCCTATTGCAAGCCGTATTGTTTGAGAGACGAGTTCGTAGCACCTTCAGCCGTCGCCGTAATGAATGCGAAAGAAATCGTCCTAACGGTCTTTGCAACGAGAGGTTGCCCCCTGTCCCTGGCCGCCTTCTTAATCTTGCCCCACCTCGAATCGTCCTGAATCCTGTCGAGGAAGTCATGGCCTTTCCAGCTCAGCGAGCCGACGCTGAAAGTCCAAATTTCGTCATCCGCGTATTGAACGCTGTAGTGACCAAGGCAAAACTGCTTCGAAAGCGAGTTTGCTGGTATAAGCTATAGCTTCGGCAGAATATCCATCAATCTTGAGATTGATGGGGGCCGAACAGCCATAGTCGTCTAATTTCATGCCAGGATATTGGGGTTTCGTGGCATAAAGATACGGAAAGTGCAGTTTTCGGGGTTCCAAAAACCCTGCAACATCAGCCTATTCCAGGTCGCTCTTTTTGAATGAAGTAGATAGCATCATGAGCAGAACGTCGTTCACTAACCTGCCTCGGAAATTGCAAAGCGCGGTAAATGCGGTTTTGCTAAGGAGCCCCATCTCATCATCGTCGATTCGGCCCTTTTCCGGCGGGCAGTGAACGATAAGGCCGCATCGAGAGCTCTTGCTGTTGATAATCTCTCTAAAGTCATCTTTGTTTAAATATCCGTAAACCACAATCAGCAGGAGCGCATCCTTTACCTTGGATATATGTTTATCCGAAACGCGTTGTATGTTCTTCCTCTTGATCAGACCAGAGTCGGAAAGATCCTCTTCGAGATCGTGGTAGTCCTCGTCATTCGCAACAATCATTATCTTCTTGCCGTACAGCGCAAAGCCAAAGCGCCACGCCGCTTTACCGAGACGCGTGAAGGCTCCGATAACCATTGCGATGACCGACAGGAATCCGATGAATTCGAGCACGAGAGATATGGTTCCTTCAACAGAAAGAATGCCAGAGATTACGTTGTTGATATCCATCGATTAACACCTACTCAACATTGATGAAGAACGGGTTGCTCCAACGGACGCAATAGCCCCTTCGAATTACAAAACATTGAACATAGTGTTTTCCCGTATACGCCGTCTCCTCGCGACGGGAAGTCTTTTCTATGTTTGGGAGCTCGAAACCACCCCTAGGGCAAACCTTCATAGCTTCATCGCCGGTATTCGTGACCTGCCACTTTACCTTGCCATCTTTTACCGGCCCACAGTTCACTCTGTACATGATAGTGGAGCCCTTCGGTATGGGCGCGCCATCGTTTTCGAGTACTCGTATTTCTCCTGAAGGCAATTTGACCGTTGCCGTAATTGTTGCATTTGGCTTACGAGCCTGCATGGGGAAGCCTAACGGTTGCCTGTGCTGAACAGACAATGCGTACTGTTGATTTTTTGACTTAGCTGATGACGTGGTTCCGCACGAAGGGCCTCCCGATGGGAAGTTGTTTCCAAGTATTTGCTTCCAGACGCTGTTGCCGGTTCCCTCATCCGCAAGATGCGAGAGGTGCTCGTTGAGTTTGTCCACGAACTGGGCGAAATCGTTATAGCAGTACTTTCCGGCAAGGTTGTTTCCCTCTATGGCTGGATCCTCAATGAAGGGAACCTGGTACGAGTCGAGTTCATCAGCGTATGCAACCGCAAGGTTTGCCATTACCTGCATAACGCAATCCTCGATTGACAACCCTGCTTCAGGGAGGTTGTCGGCGATCATCTTCTCAAGGGTGATGCCCTTAGGGAACTTCACCAAACTTGGGCAGTTCTCCCTTCTCCACCACTTCATTATCTTCACTAGAGGCTTGTAATCCCCGTTGAACTCTTTGTTAACCTCAGTCGACCAAGTGAGATGCTCTTTTGGATTCGTCTGCCTCCATTCGCTATCGTCTTTCGAACCGATGTAGAGAAGGCCGTCTTCATCATTGACCAAAGGGACAACATCGAGATGGAAGTTTGCCATGTCAATGCCGATGGAATGCGTTTGCACTCTGACGTTCTTGTAGCACTCGCGCTCACGTATCGCATCCTCGAGCTCGAGCAAGACGCAAAACGGGGAATCGTTGATGGAGTGGTTTGTCTCAACGATGACGTCAATATCGCAGCTGTCAGAATCTTTCTTCGGTCGTATGAAGGTCTGCTTGGCGTATGAACCCGAGAGGTATGTGTCCTTGCATATAGCCCCATAGGTCTCACTTGCCTTAAGATGGTCCCTGAGATTTCGGTGAAGTCGACTCGCTTCATCAATGGTGCTCTTGCTGGGATTGATGTCCTTCAAGAATGATTCAAAGTCTGCGCTATTTGTCATATAACCGCCTTTCCAAACAGATGTTCTAGTGTCTGACATTATAACAACCGTGCTTTAAAAATGTGGTTTTTAGAGCCATTGCTAGGCACAAGATGTTGCGGTCTCATTCCATCCGTACGATTCAGGAGCTGTCTGGCAAGCAGGAGGACAGAATGGAGCCTCAAAGCCCCCTTGAAGTCATTGAGATTCTTGTCGATTTTCGAAACATTTGCGCGCGACGATCGGCTTTGCTGTGCAAGGCCGCGCGGGCGCGATTTAAGCAATATGCTCCACTCGCTCGAGAGGGTTTTGCCCACAAGCGAGATGCCGGAACTCGTCAATGAGCTCGACTCTGTACTACTGAAGCATCCTACATGTCTACAGCAGAATCACGCTGGAAATCGCAAATACAATGGTGGCTTTTTTAAGGCCGCTATGAGCCAAAGCTGCCAAAGAGCAACAAACTAACTACAAACCATTGGCCTGCAAAAGCCCCGTGCATTGCAGCCAGCAGCGGTCTGCAATGCACGGGCCTGCCGTTGTGCTATGTACGTGAGATTCATACAGTGGTCTACTGCCCCTGTGCCCTGTACATGCCCTCGGTTGCCTCATGGGTGCCGCCCGGACGGGTCCGCCCCCGAGAAGCCGCATGAAGGCGAAGAGGAAGGCGAGCAGAATGGCCTTCCTGCTGCACCTGATTGGAATGGGCATGGGGCTGTGCACGCTCGTCGTCTACGCTTGTATCAAGGTTGGGGCTGAAAGCGAAGCGGCTGACTATGCGGGCTGATCAGTGAGCGTCAAACTGTTCGGAACCGAATGGAAAAAGAGAGGCCCTTTGCAAAAAGGACCTCTCTGCTGAAAGCATTCTAGAGAGCAGCCTTGGATTACCTTAAGGTAACTGTAGCGAAATCTTTTCCTTGACTTTGGTTGCCATGGCGTAGGACTTAGCGGTTTTGGATGTTCCGCCAAGGGCCAGATAAACATCCAAAACCATGTCCGCAACTTCTTGAATAATTTCATCCGACAGCTTGTCAAGGTCGAGTTTCTCTATGTCACCGAACGTCAGGTTATCTTTTTTGGACAAGATGGAAGCAACGCCCATTATCACGTAAAATCGTATGTCGCTTATTTGGGACCCTTCTAAGTCTCTCTTAATTTGCGGAAACCTCAAGCAAACCTGTTTTCCAAGGCTAGCGGCTCTGTAGTAAGCCTCAAGGTTGCCATCCTGCCCAAATATTTTCTTATACTGAGCCTCGTCAGACAAAAGCGTCGACGGTCTTGCTCTTGCCTGATCCGGTCTGCCGAGAAGTATCGACATCATGCATTGCGCAAGAAAGGAGAGGGTTACGATCTCCTCCCTCTTCCTCCCCTGGTTTTTGTAATAGTTCTTCCGCCTTTCGTAATACAACCCATTTCTTTTCATGTAGAGTTCGATTTGAATATGGATTTGGTCAGTAGCGCGAAGCGATGTCTTTTTCACCTGAGTTTGGTTGTTCGTCGCCAGTATCACTCTGTTTCTGGTCTCATCGCTTCCGGGCACAAGGATTTTTACCATCACATTTCTGGAATCTTCGGCGTCTTCCGTACGAGACTCCATAAATTTGTATATTTCATATGACGTTTGAAGTCCATTAACGATGCGAGGCTCTTCCATTTTCACTTCTGCTCCTGCTATTTGATAGGCTTCAGAAGCCAGTATCGTTACTCCGTTGTTGAGCCACCAGAAATCGTCTTCGCTAGGATGCTCCAACGTTTCCCTGATTCCTTTGTTGACTGAAACATTTCCCTCGTAATCTCTGACGTTCGCCTCGAAAAGATAGCTACGGAGCTGCCCCTGGTCGTCAGTGAGGAAGCGGTAGTAATCCGACAAAGACACCAGGCCAAAGACGTCCGTTCTCTGAGGAACCGACGCATAGGACCCCGAAAAACGCATAACAAGCCCGCTCTCTGCGGGAGGCGACCAGATGCGCATCAATTCGTCTGCTCCAACTAAAACGCACGAAGAGCTAAATCGGCTTACGCCGACGATTTCGTCAATGGCGGCCGGAAGCTGCTCTTTCTGAATCTTAACGCCGTCCGATGGTGAATCCGCATTCGCGATGTACACGAACTTCATTCGGATTTCGTTTCCGGCCATCGCTGCTGCTTGAATCGCTTCTCTTATTCTTCTAAAAGTATCGATAACACGTTCGGAATATTTATCATTGAATTCATTTAAATTTATACCGAATGTTAGAAGGTCATTACAGGTGTCCTTCCACTTCAAGAACACGTCTTCTTTGAATGATTTTGAAACCTTGGTCTGAAGAATAACTATTTCAACCCTTGATCCACGATTGATGTAGTCTTTAATCTGGACGTCCTCACTCAAGAAATTATTGTTGGCAAAGATGTAGATCGCATCGCAGCCCCCGTCTCGCGACCCTCCAATGAGCCCTTCCGCTATCTCATCGTCGTCAAGGTCGTATGGAGCCATGTATCGAGAAGAGGCCAACAGTTCAAAGTAGTCCCCTTTAGAACTATACTCAGCCTGCTTAGAGAATTCGTCCGAAATGAATCCGTCTATCAGAATCTGGCTGTTAGTTGGCATTCTTCCTCCATCCAAAGATGAATAAACTAATGAAATGATATGACTTTTATGATTTTTGCTTAACACCAAAACAGCCGCGTCTTAACACCCTGATAAGCTTTGGGCAAAATTATCGCAACGCCTTATTCAACAGGAGGTTGCGATGACGCGGGCAAACATAGAACACAGGAACATGTGGGCAGATCACATCGAACGCTGCCTCTCGTCCAGTATGTGTGTGGGACTGGTGTAGGCTCAACCACGTAAGCAGGCCCTGCCTTTACAGGTGGCTGGCCAAGTTCAGGGATGAGGGGCCCGGGCGCTTCCCATGCAGGAATGCCGCCACGATGGATTGGCTCGAGATCGCCAGTTACGGCCTGGCGGATGCAAAGGGCATCGTGCCAGTGGTGAGCAGCGCTTCGGATAGCGCGGTAGCCTCGGCTGCCAAGTGCGGCGATGTCGTTGTGAACTCGTTCACCACCCCCGACCGTGTGCTCATGTCACGACATTCCACCGACATGCGTGCCAGCATTCAGCGCCTTGCTGTCTGTGGTAGCGGAAAACTGAACACTTCGGCTTGACCATTTAGGGCACAAAGGCAGGCACGCCAACCATCACAATCGACTACCTTGGTTGCTGCCTAGAAATATCAACCAGGGAGGTCGGAAAGGTGTGATCAGCATGTCCACGGTTCATTCTATACGGCAGATGAGGAAGCGGGTCGACTCGATATCCGAGAATGCCTGAAAAACGGGCGTGTCGCGTAACACGGTGTACACCAAGCTGAAGAGCCCGACCTCACGCCACCCATCCTGGTGCGCAGGCGGGGCGACAGGTTGCTCAACGCCTACCGGGGTGTGTTTTGCGCACGGCTAGACGAGGGCTCGAGGTAGTGGCGTAAGCATCGCCACACCGCGCGCAGGATATGGCTCGCCTCTGCCCTCGAGGTGGACCGCATGAGCGCGAGCCAAGTGTCGAGGATCTGCGAGTTGTCCGACGCGATCGTTGAGGACATGCAGACCAGGGGCCTCTCTGATACGGCCTTTCCCTACGTCTGGCACGATGCGATCCGCATTAAATGCAGAGATCCGGGCCACGCCTCCTCGTGCGCGATCGTCACCGCCATCGGCGCCTGCTTAGATGGCGGTGACGATCGCTCGGGCTCGATGCCGTTGACACGGAGTCCTATGCCGGATGGTTGACGTTTCTGCGCTCGTTGCGCGAGCGGGGTGTTGAAGGAGTCGTCTGCGTAACCTCCATATCACTCCTTCTCGCACACAGCGCAGATTACCAGGGTGCGCTCATCAACCCAGCTGGAGAGCACCTTGCGGCTCGGGTATCCCATGGCCCCTATCGTGCGCGCCAGACTTTTCCCGTGCCCCGAGTAGTGATCGACCGCATTCCGCTTCTCCTCATCGGAATACCTCGGCCTGCGATGCTCCCCTTCCAGGAACTCATCGCCGCCGAGCTGGTATTCCTTCCGCCGGTTGTGGGGTGTGACACGGCTGGGTTAGCCGAGCTCTGCTATGGTGTCGGCCGTGCTGCATCCGAAACCGGCGAACGTCTCGATGGCTTTCGCCTTTTGTTCTGCGCTGTAAATCCGTATGATCCTGCCGGTCCTCTTTTGGTCCAGGATTTCCTCCGCAGTTCCAAGGGGCTAGATGGATAAATCAGGCAGGGCCATTACAGCGCTACGTGTTGAAAACTAGGCCAGCAAAGAGAACTTTGTGAAACGTTTTGTGAAGCGCGGCAGGACGAAGCTACCCCTCGGCAGAGGCGTCTCAACCGCTGGCGGGAACGTCGACACAGCTTTCAAGGTAGCTCTTCATGATGTCTTCCAATGTGGGCACGCGCCCTTCGGCCAATATGCCCAAGGCATCCAGCACATCGAATACGGCGGTTGCGTCATCGGCCCCGAGAAGGTCTTTGTTGCACTGGTTCAACCTCGCATCGAGCACAGTATGCCCGCGCCGCGCGGCCACCCTTGCAAGGGCATCGCCATCGGCAATCAGTGGGTGCCTTTGGATTTCGAAAACCAGCCCATACTCTTCGCCGGGCTTTCTGGAATCGAGATCAAACGCGAGTCCGATCTCTTGGACAACGAGCCATGTTTCGGCATATAGCTTCCCCGCCTCATCCAAGAATAGCCTCGTCATAGCGGGCACGAAATCCCCATACCCAAGAAATTTCCCGCAAAGAAGCGTTTTCGACAGGGAAGAGACCTTCGGATAGCGAGACAGCCACGCCCTGCCCTCTCGAGTTTTAAGCAAGGGGCAAACCTCTTCGGGATTTCCAAGCATTTCCGTAAGTATGTAGAACCTGGCACAGAAGGCGGCGGTCCTGTTAATCCGAATGCCGGGCGCGTAATGGCCCATCGGAGTCTCGAAGCCGGCGGCCCTTTCATATGCGACCCTGCACTCCGCACGCATACCAAGCAAGGCGTAGCACAGGCTCATCTCGAAATAGGGATATCCGAGGGATGGTTGCTTATTGAGCGCGGCGAGGCGCTCTTCGGCAATCGAGAGCTGCAATTTCGCCACCTCGGGTTTGTCGTACAGTGTCAGCCGGGCAAGCTGCCATCGACACTCGAGCGCCGCCATAACCTGCAGGCTTCTCTCAAGGAGGCCTATAGCCTCATCAGTGTACGACACGGCGCGCTCAACGCTCTCTCCAACCATTAAGGCTAGGGCAGCGCGTTCTCGCAGCACTTGGGAGCGCCGCAGAATCGCCTCGGGAGGAAGGCCATCCTCCATCACATCCAAGTCATGCTCCGCGTCCCCATCCTTGAAATACCGCATTACGCTCTCAGCCAAAGTATTTGGGAAGCGGTCATTCACCGCCAAGCCCGAAAGCATCGCACTCAGGTTCTTATGGGCATAGTAGCGTGCATCGGGGTCGCTTACGCACAAAAACCGATCGCATCGAGCGAAGAAATTGAGCACGGGTGCGGGATCGAGCCCGTCGGACCACGCGATTCTGCCCAGGCTCGCCATAGCGACGACGCGCTGTTGCTCGGAAAGGGAGGCATTGCTAAGGGTGTTTTTGACCTCGACCAAATACAGCTTGTTCCTGTCCTCGATACTTGTCCCTATCTGCCTCATGAAAAGAAGCCGCAGATTGAAGAGCTGCCCAAAATCGTTGGGGCCAATCGGAGCAAGCGCCTTTTCGCATTCCTCAATCAACCCCCACCCTTCTTTAACGCCGCCATCAGGCAAGCCGATTTTCGTTTTATTCAATGCTGCGTTCTCAAACAGCAGCAAGAGGAACGACTTATTCCGAACGCCCAGACGCTTAGCTTCGCGATACGTCTTCTTGAACTCGTCGTCGGCGACTTTGAACTGACCGTTCACGACATAGCTAATCGCGCGGTTGTGCCAAAGCTGGACCGTGATGAAAGGGTCTGTCTTGTCGGTTTTCTCGGCCAAGGCGCTTTCGAGCTCCGCTTGCGACCCAGCACGATCGCAAGCGGCGTCCGCGATAATATGGAGGGCGAAATGCCTGAAAGCCGGCTCTAAGTTTTCGTTCTCAAGCATTCTTTTCGCAACGCCGTTGTTTCCCAAGTAGATGTTGCAGAAAATCCTATCCTTGTCGAGGCAGGTGAGCTGCATTCTGGACAGTCGATCACGGTCAACCGCGTTCATCAGCCTGAAGGCAGCTACATAGTCGCATTCGGGAAGAGAGGGATCCGCCTTGTCCACTATGTCATCGAGCTGCTGCGCACACCAAAAATAGTTGACGAGAAGAGCGAACAGACTCAACGCGAGAAAGGGCGATGCCACACCCGCCAACCATAAAAGGCTAAGCTTTACCGATGCAAACAATGCATCGGACGCCAGTGCTGCAACATAGATACCGGCCTTGTAAAACCGCGCCAAAGCCTGCTTACGCAACCACAGCAAAAACAGCCCGACGACAATCGAAAACGCCAGGATAGAATGGGCCGGGTCAGGCCCCGTGACGATATCAATCGCAGCAAGGATATCTTGGAACGCCATAATCCTCCGCTAGACTCGAGTCCAATACTCGTTTGCTATTGTAGCTTGCATTCTGCATTGATCTTCCTTCATGTAGTTTCAAATCGAACACATGTTTTGTTTTTAGGAACAGAGTTACATCAAAGGAGGCCGTATCAGCCAACGCTGATACGGCCTCCCTCTAGATTCGATTTTTGTATATCACCAGATCCTGGGAGTACACCTCTCCCCTAGTCCCTCTTAAACAGATCCCTCGTGTACACCTTGTCCGCAACGTCCGCGAGCTCGTCGCTCCAGCGGTTGGCCACGATCACGTCGCAGCCGGCCTTGAAGGCCTCCAGGTCGTGGGTCACCTCGGAGCCGAAGAACTCCGGCGCGTCCAGCGTGGGCTCGTAGACCACCACGGGCACGCCCTTGGCCTTCACGCGCTTCATGACGCCCTGGATGGAGCTCGCGCGGAAGTTGTCGGAGTTGGACTTCATCGTCAGGCGGTACACGCCCACGACCGGCCTCTCCTTGCCGGCGTACACGCGGTCCCAGACCATCTGCAGCACCTCGTCCGCCACGAAGTCCTTGCGGGTGCGGTTGGCGTCCACGATGGCCTCGATCAGGTTCTGGGGCACGTCCTTGTAGTTCGCCAGCAGCTGCTTGGTGTCCTTGGGCAGGCAGTAGCCGCCGTAGCCGAAGCTGGGGTTGTTGTAGTGGCTGCCGATGCGCGGCTCCAGGCACACGCCGTCGATGACGTCGCGGGTGTTGAGGCCGCGGACCTCGCAGTAGGTGTCGAGCTCGTTGAAGTAGGCGACGCGCAGCGCCAGGTAGGTGTTGGCGAAGAGCTTCACCGCCTCGGCCTCGGTGGTGCCCAGGACGAGCTCGGGGATGCCCACGGTGCCGTCGGCGTTCACGCGCTCGAGCTCGGCGTCGTCCACCACGTAGACCTGCGCGCCGGGGGCGATGAGCGCGTCGCCCTGCTCCACGGCTTCAGGCGTCAGATGCTCGATATGGTAAAGGCCGACCGCGCCGTTCGAGGC
>ERZ772884.2065-NODE-2065-length-12196-cov-3.177498_pt1 | contig 12196 bp, 10 predicted proteins | sample MGYA00580574_ERZ772884 | MGnify/ENA primary metagenome ERZ772884 (study PRJEB29015, sample SAMEA2737690) | human gut metagenome | biome: human gut; feature: human-associated habitat; material: faeces | place: China | collected 2012 ... | reverse complement strand
GGAAGGACGGTGCAATACGGATATTGCTGTCTTTTGGATCCTTTCCGTATGGGAATGTTGCTCCGGCACCTGTCATGATCAGACCAGCTTCTTTTGCTTTTGCCACAATTGCCTTTGCGCAGCCATCCATTGAATCGAAAGAAATAAAATATCCGCCGAGTGGCTTTGTCCATGTTCCGATTCCAAGTCCGCCAATTTCTTTCTCCAGAACATCTTCAACCTTTTCGAATTTCGGGCGAAGGATAGCAGCATGTTTTCTCATATGCTCATACATTCCCGGCATATCTTTAAAGAATCTTACATGACGGAGCTGGTTGAGCTTGTCATGTCCGATTGTCTGGAACTTCATAAAGCTCTTCGCATCTTCGATATTCGCTCTGGATGCAGCAAGTGCTGCAATTCCGGATCCAGGGAAAGAAACCTTGGATGTGGAAATAAATTTGAATACCATATCCGGATTGCCTGCTTTAACACATTCATTTAACAGTTCAAGGATAACATCTCTCTTGTCATCATAAAGATGATGGATTGAATATGCATTATCCCAGAAGATACGGAAGTCTTTTGCTGCCGGTTTCAAGTGTGCAAATCTTCTGACCGTTTCGTCAGAGTAAGATACTCCTGTTGGGTTAGAATACTTCGGCACACACCAGATTCCTTTGATTGCAGGATCTTCTGCCACCAATTTCTCTACCATATCCATATCCGGACCTGTCGGAAGAAGCGGTACATTGATCATTTCAATTCCAAAATACTCTGTAATCGCAAAATGTCTGTCGTATCCCGGAACCGGACATAAGAATTTTACTTTATCTAATTTGCACCATGGTGTGCTTCCCATGATACCATGAGTCATAGCTCTTGATACTGTATCGAACATTACATTCAGGCTGGAGTTTCCGTAGATCAGAATATTTCTTTCCGGCACTTCTGACATATCTGCCAGTAATTTTCTTGCCTCTGTAATTCCATCCAGAACACCGTAGTTACGGCAGTCTACTCCATCAGAGCTTACCAGGTCACTGTCCCCATTCAGCACGTCCATCAGACCATTACTCAGATCCAACTGTGCTTTTGACGGTTTACCACGGGACATATCCAAATGTATTCCTTTTGCTTTCACTTCTTCGAATTGTTTCTCTAACTGGCCTTTTAACTTTTTCAGCTCTTCTTTCGTCAACTTGCTATACGGTTTCATACGGCATTCCTCCTGCTTTTTATGTTATCTTTTTCGCTATATGCTATTTTACCAAAATTTGAAGAAATTACAACATAAACTTGCATTTTCTACTAATTTTATAAAGAAAATGCTTATTTTTTCGTCTCTATATGCATTTCGCCGATATCATTCCGTCATTTACTGCATTCTCGCACTGAGCGTGGCCGCTTACGGCATAATTCTTATTCGCGCGAGTGCGCATCCTGCTGGAGTTTTTTTGTATAATAGGAAATGTAAGTTCCTATTGTATAATAAGAAGACAGCCATCCTGCACTTCTGCGCAAAACGACTGTCTTCTTAATTTATATCCATTCTTATTATAGGCGTACTCTCAAATCCTCATCTTTAAAACAGACACATTTGCAATATTTTACTCTGCTGCCTCTTCTCCGGCATAAGCTGCAAATACAGACTCGATACTGCTGTCGCAGGATTTCTGATTAGCCTCTTTACCAATGTAGAATCTTGTCTCTGGATCCTGCGTATATGTCAGCTCAGCCCATGCTTTGATCGGTGCTGTAAATCCGTCAGCGTCCTTAGCATCTTTGTTGAATGCGAACAGGAATGGCTCCTGGATCAGTGCTGTACCGTCAGACATAGAATGTGCAACTTCAAGGTTTGTAAGTGCACCCTTTACAAGGTCTGTGTACATCAGGTTCACGATTGCATTTTCATCAAGAATATTCATAGACTGCTTGTATCCCCAACGTCCTGTTGTCACATCTCCGTCCACCTGCGGATCATAAAGATATACGCGGACGTTATTCTTTACTGCATAGTCATTCACTCTTGAGATAACGGCACGTGTTTTCTCATCTCCGGCGCCACCGATCATAACCATTGCATTTCCGTCTTCATTCAGAAGCCATTTCAGCTGTCTGTATGTTACCGGATATACATTGATCTGCTGGTCTGCTGAGAAGATTTCGCTTCCATAGCTGTTAAATACATCGCGCAAGTGATCTGTTTTTGAATATGTAGAAAGTTCAATATTGTTATTTTTGATAAAATCGAACATCTCTTTTACACTTGCATCATACTCATCCGTAATATAATCACGAATCTGGTTACCATTCTCATCAAGAACCGGATTTCCGTCATCATCGAATCTCTTTGTGTAGATTCCCTTTGAATCACGCTCAACCATTTTCTCAAATGCATACATGATTGGGCATGAAGTGCTTCCGTTTCCGGAGTTGCTGTAATCTACTTTGTTATCCTTGTTGTATACAAATACGATTGGCTGCTGAAGTCTTCCAACCGTAACCTCTTTGCCATCTGCATTTGTATAAGAAAGTGCTGTTGCATGTGTAGATGGATACTCTACCCAGTCATCTAAGTTTGTCAGATATCTGGAAACCATCTCACCATACATATAGTTCAGCTTTGTTCCAGGTGTTGTCTTCTCATTAGACATACGAACGAATAAAGATCCGTCATCACCATTGTTGATGTTAAAGTCATAAGAGTATACTGTATCAATACCGTACTCTTTTGCATATTTGTTGATAAACGGGCTCATTGCACGGCTGTTGTGGCACCATGATCCGCTAAGCTGAATCATGTAGTTTCCTTCACTGCCAAGAATGTCGATAAGTTGATCGTACGTAATATCCTGGAATACGATATCTTTGTCTTCAAATGTATCGATTCCGTCCTGACGATCTTCGTCAGCTCTTGAATGTGCATTAAAATCTCCATATGCATATTCTTTTTCAAAATCATAATCTGTAGAAGAAAGGTCTGTCTGGCTCTCAAGCTTATCAGCCTTGTCAGCTTTGTTTTCTGTTGTTGTCTGGCTGCTTCCACATCCTGTTATCATTCCGACTGTCATTACCGCAGCAAGAACAGCCGAGATCATTTTTCTTTTCATCATTAAATCTCCTCTCTGTCTTCCTAGCACATCGGAACGGATACTTCTTCATCAGATCCGCCTGATCCGCCTGTTGAAGTATATTCTTTTTCCAGTTCTGTGAGGTCTGCGTAGTTTGGTACCATACTTGTCTGGTCAGCACTCAGATAGCTGTCTACGACTTCGCGTGCCTCTGTTACAAATTTCTTAATATCATCAGAAGTATATCCTTCCGGTACTTTTCTTGCATCTGCAACACTGGCAGCTTTGATTGCCAGACGTGCATACTCAATTTTAGCAGCATCGAAATTTTTCATATCTTCTTTATTCACTTTTTCCTGCAGGTCCAGGTTTTTGTCGAGTGCATTGTAGTACTCCACTGCACGGTCGATCTTTGCCTTGCAATCTTCGGAGTAAGTAACCTCTCCAATTTCTTCAATAGCTTCGTTCGTTCTTGTAACAGAAGCTTTTGCTGAGAATGCTGAGAGGCCAAGACATACAACTGCAGCTACGATTAATGCGATGGTTGATTTTTTCATGATTTATGCCTCTCCTTTCTCTAATTTCTCGTCCTCTTTTGCAAATACTTCGTCATTCAGAAGTCCGTTCTGACGAGCTACAACTGCTGCACATACGCTGGCATCTGTAACATTTGTAAGAGTACGTACCATGTCTGTAATGTTGTTGATCGGAATCAAAAGTACAACTGCTGCGATCGGCAGATTCACTGCGCTGAACAGAGATACTGCTGTGATAACTCCAACTCCCGGCATTCCGGCGCTTCCAAGGGAAAGTACCAGACACATAAAGCACATAACAAGGTACTGGCTTACTCCCCAGCTCTGTCCTGTTGCGTTAAGGTAGAACATTGCAAGAAGAATCGGCCATACACATGTACATCCTGCCATACCGATTGTTGTTCCAAGAGGCGCTGTAAAGTTTGCGACCTCCTCATCAACACCAACTTTACGGATCAGTCTGTCGATTGTGATCGGCATTGTTCCAACACTACTTGTTGTTGCCTGTGCGTCAAATGTTTTCTTAAAGAACTTCAGTGGATTAACCTTGGCAAATGATTTCAAGATTACCGCATTGACAACATATGCTTGAATAAGGCATGCAGCAAATACCATCACAACAAGAAGTACAAGCTGTACCAGCGCCTCTTTGTCGCTTAAGAGCTGACTTGCAGAGCATGCTGTCAGGCAAAGCACTGCGTATGGTGTAAGATCAATCACATATGCAAGAATGTTGAAAATGACCTTCTTAACTGCCTCGATCAGTTTCTTGATCACAAGGACTTTATCTTCTCCCTCTTCTGAAGAAATGCTTACATAAGCAACTGCAACTGCAACCGCAATAATAATGATTGCTACGATATTATCTGCTGCAAGATCTGCTGCGATATTGCTTGGAACCAGATTCAGAAGAATGGTATCAAAAGATGTTTCCATCTCCTGATAAGCGCTCAGTGTAGCGTCTGTGACACTGGAAATGTCTGCAAACACTGCTCCTGCTCCTTTACCAATATTAGTCACTGCCCCAACAACAAGTGTGACAACAATGGCTGTTACAGATGTTATAAGAAGCCAGAATACTGATTTCGTTCCGATTTTTTTCATCTTCTCTTTATCGTTCAGAGAAATCAGTCCTGAAATAACCGATACTAAAATTACCGGTGCTACCAAAGCTTTGATCAGTTTTACATAAGCCTGTCCAATTAAATTCAGCCACACAAGGTATGTGTTCCCCTCTGAAGCAAATACTACCCCAATGACAGCACCAATGACCATACTGATCAGAATTACAACTGTCCAGTTCACTCTGTACGCGATCCAGTTCAGTGCTTTAAAAGAAAGCAGAGCGATCATAAGTACAAGAAGAGCTATCCAGTTTACACTTAAAAGTGCATCCATTTTGAAAAACCTCCTTTTTCTTCTCCTTTAGATTAGAAATACTTATAGTTACTGATAAGGAATTCTATTTCCTCATAAAAATGTATGTCCCCGCCTTCCATCTGTCATATTGTTTCAGGCAGTCACATACAAATCCCAAATAATCATACATCTGATGTTCTTCATTTGTCCAATAAAGATTTTTGATAAAAGCGTCTCTATATATTCTTTTTTTCAATAAAGCTTTCCCTTTGTATGTCTTGTATATTTCGGTGAAAATGTTGTATACTTCATTTGTACGAAACTACAATATATTTTCAGCAAAATCACAGGAGGCAGACACGAAACATGTTTAAATTTTTCAAAAAAATTTATAAACCACTGTTCTGTTTTTGTCTGTGTTTTTTCTCTGTCTTTGTCCTGATTGGCTGCTCAGGCGGTCAGTCCAATGATACATCTTCCGGAAAGAAAAGTGGGAAACGAAGTTCTGCTCTTCACCAAGAGATGGCAATTGGAAGTGAAGCACCGGATTTTACCGCCAAGTTGAATAACGGCGAAACTTTTACCCTCTCCGATAAGAAAGGACAGGTCATTCTTTTGAACTTCTGGGCAACCTGGTGCAGCAACTGCGTCAAGGAAATGCCCGCCATCGAGAAGCTTTATGAAGAGTATGGTGACCAGATTGTAATTGTCGGAGTAAATGTAGGCGAAGATGAAGATACTATTGATACATTTATCGAGGCAAAGAATTATTCATTTCCGGTTGCCTGCGACACCAAAAGCAATATCAGTAATCTTTATCCGAGTGCCGGTATCCCTTATACAGTTATAGTAGGAAAAGACGGACTTGTTACCGAGACATTTCTCGGAGCAAAAGATGCGGACAGCCAGTACACGAAGCTGCGCCGTGCTTTACAGGAAGCTTACGAAGCAAACTAATTCACGCCAGACTCCAGATTCACAAGCGATTTAGATAGTCTGGCGCAAGTCCGATGAATCTAAAGCCAGTTTAAACACACATGAATTCAGACCGCACAAAGTAAGCAGTACACTTAGCACTTTATTATTTTGCAAACCCGTATAGCAGACAGGAAAAAATTTTTTAAAAGAAAGGAGTTACACATGAAAGTTGTAATGTATGGAACAAAAGCATGCCCAGACTGCGTCGAGGCAGAAGAAATTTTAAAAGAGAAAGGAATCCAGTATCTGTATATGGAATTTTCCGACAATATCGGATATCTGAAACGTTTCCTCACACTCCGCGACACAAACCCGATCTTTGATGAAGTAAAGGAAAACCACTGGGTCGGCGTTCCTTGCTTCCAGTTCCAGGACGGAAGCCTGTCACTGGACATCGACGAAGTCGTAAAACGGGCAGAGGAAGAAGCTTAAATCAAGTCGAACTGCTGATTACTTCGTTCTCTGCACTGATATCATCAATTTTAGATACGAAAAAAGCGTGCCTGGCGACAGCACGCTTTTACAAAATGTATCAATGTCAATATCGATGTGAGGTCGATAGTAACACCTGTATTTATCCAGGAGAATTCCCCTGTTCTCAAAATAGTGGCAATATGATACTGCCTGTGTGTCCACTATTAAGCCTACCTCTGATAAGATTTTAACATGCTTTTGTTCCTCTCATTCTCCCAGCAAAATTTGTGTATTTGAGTCTGTACACTCAAAACATTTTTAACTCCGGGAATAGTGTAACGTGCAATCTGCTATTTGTCCAATTGATTATTTAAATAGTAATGTCTTTATATATTTTTATTGTCAATAAATCCACATTTTTCCCTTAATAGCAAACGCTGCCAACAAAAAAAAGAACGAAAAGCATGCTTATTCTAATACTTTTCGTTCTTTTTTCTCTATCACTATTCAAAAAATCTATCATGACTTAGCGAACGCAGTTGCCGTCACGGATATAAGAATCAGTATACAGCCTGCCATCGACGAAAGGCTTGCACTCTCATGCAGGACTAAAATCCCCACGATCATACTGGTCACCGGTTCAAATGTACTTAAAATTGCCGCATCCTGGGCTCCCACATACTGTACGCCATACTGAAAAAATCCCACTCCGATAAACGCTGCGCCAAGTGACAAAACAAATGCTGCGATCCATGCGTTTACATTCATATGAAGCACAAAACTCCCCGATACTTTTCCAATCAAAAATACCATAATGGAGCCAACAATATTCATATAAAATATCATCTTCATAGCCGGGATATCCTGCAGCCCGCCCACTTCCAGATATAATATGTAAAATGCATACGTCATTCCGGATATAAGCGCAAAAACAAATCCCATCGGCTTTGCCTCACCGCCGCTTCCTGCATAGGACAGGAAAATACCGATCATGCACAGACCAACACACACAATTTTCAGCTTAGGCACACGTCTTCGTAGGAAAATCAGACTGCCAAGCAACACAAAAACCGGATATCCAAAATGAATGACCGTCGCCATACCTGACGGCATATAATCGTACGCACTATACAAAAGAAGCGCTGTGATGCCATAGCCAAACACCGTCACACACAAAATCTTTTTTCCTTCCTCCACAGATAGCTCCATCGGAACTTTCTGCACTTTCAGGTAAATGTACAGCGGAATGATTGCCAGGGCAAACCTTAAAAATAATGCTCCCACTATCGTGCTTCCATCCGCGCAGATCACTTTCACAAGCAATGGCATAAAACCAAAGTAGACTGCGGACAGCAATAAATATATGAATCCTTTTACTCTTGTATTCATCAGCTCAGTTTCTTTTCCTTTTCATTATACTGTGCCAGCTTACTGTCATCCATCTCCCACAGCCAACGCCCACCGTCACACATAGACAGATCCGGACAGTCACCTCTTACATAGGCATAAATCGGCGGTTCGTCTTTATATTTTTCAATTGCCTCTGTCAGCTTCTCGATCATACGTGGTGCATCTTTCGGAACTTTCCCTTTCACACGAAGTTCCAGGAAGTCATTAAATCCATCATAAAGCATTTGATGTCCGTCCGGTCCTTCTTTCAGAAGCTCAATCAATGTACGCTCTTCTTCCATATTTTCCACTTCATCTGCCGGAATAAATGCTCCGGATTTGATATCTTCATAAAGTGCAACCTGATTATGAAGAAATAAAGAGAAGTTAACAATACGATCCGGCTGCGTCTTGTTCAGGAACTCTGCCAGAGCGATTGCATTTTCCTGGCCTCTGCCTTTACCGGCAACACCAGACATAACATGTGCATCAAAAATCAATCCGACTTTTTGGATTCTTGCAATCTCTTTATACGCCTGATCCTGGGTATGCTCTTTTCTCATAAACTTCAACACATCATCCAGACCACTTTCAATCCCCAGATATAAATGTCTCACCTTGCGGTCATATAATTCCTGAAGTTCCTCATCACTTTTCAGCCGTATACTTGTTACAGTCGCATCCATGTTGATCATCTGACAATCCGGAAAATATTTATCAATCAAATCAAGTATCGCACGCAGTCGATCCATTTTCAGTCCAAATGCATTACCATCTCCAAGAAATATTTTTCTCGGATTTCCTCCCAGATTCTTCACTCTTTGCAGTTCCTCTTCGACCTGCTCAAGCGGCAGCTCACGATATTTTAAATCTCTGAACAGATTACAGAATTTACATTTATTATAAGAGCAGCCGACCATGACCGGCAGCATGTAAGATGCACGTTCCATTGGCGCACGACAAATTCTACCTTCATATTCCATACCATTACCTCCAATTCAACCTACTACTTTTAAATCTGTAAGATTCCACCTTCTTGAGTGCATACATATTGCACTTATCCACAGGTATCCATATTATAACACAATTTTTCCAAAATCAATGCCCTGTCCTCACTCATTTTCCACATTTCTGAAGATTTTCTTACAGTTTCGTGAAGATTGTGTGACATCTCTTGAGTCCTTTTTACATTCATTATAAAATATGAATTGCTCACAGGGAGGTATAAGTGATTATGGGAAACAAAAAGAAACAGACAAATGAATTTGACAATTACTTCGATGATGATTTCGAAGTTGTATATGAAGATCCGGAGGATCTTGGGAGCTATTTGAGTGAAGATAGTTCTGATAATAACAATGATTACGACGATTATGACGGTTATGATGGCGACACCGACTATTATAATGATGACGATTATGATGATTATGATGATGATGACGACGATGATTATGATGACGATTATAATTATAACAGCAACGGCAGAGATTCAAAAAAGAAAAAGCGCAACGACAAACAGGATCCGGATTCCAAAAAATCCAAGAAGAAAAAGCGTCGCGGACTGCCCAATGTAGGAAAACCGGTTGCAAATATTGCTAAGACCGGCATTAACGCAACTAAAAAATTAGTCGGAACCATTCTCCGGGCAGCCACACTGATTTTAATCGCTCTCATCATTCTGACATTGTTGAAAGCATTTTTAAGTAACGCCGGTTCTTATGGAAAAATCCTGTTACTCGGACAGACGAAAGATACCACACTAATCGCATACCTGGCTGTCGGAGCTGTGCTGGTCGGTTATGAACTGCTCAACTTCTTCTGGACTGCCAGCCGTACACGCGCCAGAAGCAGACACAACAACCGCCTGGATACCGGGCGCGGGCTTTTGTCCTTTGTTATCATTTACGCCGGTTCCTATCTGGCCGCCATGTTCAGTCACCTGATTCCAAGTTCTCCAAGCTGGCTTACCGGTGTACAAGGCGGACTGTCTATTTACGGTGGTCTGAAAGCCACACTACTGCCGCTGTGCATTGCAGGAGTAGTAAGCTGTGTGGTCAGGAAAATTATAGTAAGATAAGATTCAAAACTGTATCTTTTATAAACTTCGTTAGTTAAGTAATTATAGAAAAACCACCCAACTCGTCAAAAGTTTAGAGGGTGGTTTTTCTTAGTTTAGTCTATCATTTAAATCTATTTCATTTAATTATTTTTTATCTTCCGCACAATTTTTTTAACCAGCAATATGAGCAAAATAATCAGCACAATTACAAGTACAAAAATGCCCGCTATGATAGCCGAAAATTTATTCGGGTGTTTTACAAGATCAATAATATTCCAGCTGTCTTCCACAACCTTGCGGTCGTGTTTTTCATTATAATATTCCGACACATTTGCAATACCATCACCATCTGTATCATCAAAGGACTCCATATATCTGGCAATGGCAGCCCATGCTTTCAGCTCCTGATTGCCTTCCATAATTGCCTGATCTTCCAGGTTTTCGATTGGATTTCCATCTTTGTCCTTCGGCGTAATAGACAGCAGTCCATAAGATGTGTCCATGACAGCACCGAGCATCTGCCCTGTATATAGGTCTGTCACCACATGATACAGCTTGTCATCTTCTATCTCTTCTCTGTTTCCTTCCCCCTGCGCTTTCATCAGATAGCAATCTGTCACTTTATTGAGTATCATGCGATGCGGATTGTATGTAAAGTTAAGACCGCTACAATAAAGTCTGGCAATCGTCATAAAATCTGAAACAGACGCATCAATTTCCGCCACAAGTTTCAATTCTTTTCCTGTCAGATAAGCGCTGATCAGCGGATAACCCGCCAGCCCATCCTTCCCAATTCCAAGTGAAAATGAATTGTAGACCTGTTCGACCGTGACATTCCCTTTTGTATAAGTATCACGTACTGTTCCGCTCGGAACAACCGCCACATCGACCGGATCACCGTCGTAGTACTCGGAATTTTCCACCGCATACACATATGCATCAGACATGATGTCTCCGAGATTCAGCTCCTCATGCTCATTATACATATCGTCCACACTGCTGAATTCAATATCATTTTCCGCAAGAATCTGATCTTTTGTATATCCAAAATGTGACAGATAATTCGTATCAACCGTCTCCATCAGCTCATCAATCCGCTCCTGTGTTGCAGCATCCGCCTTTATCTCATCCGTAACCGGAATCAACTCGTAAGTATCCACGTCCCAGCGTCCATCATCTTTCTGCGTCATAGAAATCGTTCCAAGATTTCTTCCATATTCTCCACAGGAAACAATATAAGTATCTCCGTGCTGAATCGGCTTATCTAATTGTGTATGTGTGTGTCCGCTGATAATCAAATCTATATCCGGCACATTTTTCGCAAGAATCTCGTCTTCAGATTTATCTTCATCTTCCACGGTACCACTATGAGATACGCAGGCAATCATATCCACGTCCTCATTTTTCTTAATCTCTTCCACCGTCTTCTTAGAAGCCTCGATCGGATCTTCAAAAAGCAGTTCGCATGTTGGCGCGCAATCCAGCGAATCTTTACCAAATACACCAAAAACTGCTATTTTGACATCACCTTTCTGTACAACTACATAATCTTTCACTCCGTAGTTCTCAAATGCATCTTTAATCTGCTGCTGTCCTTCCGTTAAGCCCGCTTTCTCCATAGCGCTCCAGTCCACATTACAAACGACCAGTGACGGAACATTTTCACCGGAAGCCTTTGCAGTATTCAGCATATTAGCAAGTCCACTGGAACGATAGTCAAACTCATGATTTCCCCAGGTCGTCACATCACATCCAAGATAGCCTAGCATACGAAGCTCTGCCGCCTCTGTCTCATACACCGTCTGGATCAACGTTCCCATAGAAAAATCTCCACCATCCAGATAGAGCGTATCCGGATTTTTTTCTTTCTGCTCGTCAATTAAAGTCTTGAGCCTTGCAAATCCTCCGACCTCTTCTTGTTTTCCATCAACGATCGTAGAAAAACTGTTCAGATGCGAATGCGTATCATGTGTAAATAATACGTCCATATGTTTACCCGTGTCCGCGGCTTTTGCATTCACCCCAAGTGTCGGTAGCATCCCCACGCAAAGAGCAATCGCAAGTACAAATGCGGTTATCTTTTTCGTTCTCTGCATATGTCTCTCCTTTATCAATTCTTTCGTTCTCTACTATTTTTAGTAATCATACTATATTTTTTATAAGCTCGTCAACGCAAAAAACCTCAGAAATTATTATTCCGAGGTTTTGCATAAAAATGCGGATGACAGGACTTGAACCTGCACGTCGGGGACACTAGATCCTAAGTCTAGCGCGTCTGCCAATTCCGCCACATCCGCATAAGAAAATAAAAACGCAATACCTAATTCTCATTAAGTTTGCGTTATATTCACAGTGAGCGTGCGGGGATTCGAACCCCGGACACCTTGATTAAAAGTCAAGTGCTCTAC
>ERZ772884.2063-NODE-2063-length-12220-cov-4.916811_pt1 | contig 12220 bp, 10 predicted proteins | sample MGYA00580574_ERZ772884 | MGnify/ENA primary metagenome ERZ772884 (study PRJEB29015, sample SAMEA2737690) | human gut metagenome | biome: human gut; feature: human-associated habitat; material: faeces | place: China | collected 2012 ... | reverse complement strand
TAACACGGGAGGTAAGGATTGCGTGCTCGCTTGCCTTTCCCTCTCTCTTATTGAAACCGCCCGGAATCTTTCCTACGGCGTACATTTTCTCTTCATATTCAACGCTTAACGGGAAAAAATCGATTCCCTCTCTTGGCTCCTTGGATGCAGTTGCTGTAGCAAGTACAGTGGTATCACCATAATGCATAAGTGCTGCGCCATTGGCCTGTTTCGCAACACGTCCGATATCTACGGTAAGTGTTCTTCCAGCTAATTCCATGGAATAACTTTTGTACATGTCTTCTCTCCTTTTTCATATAAAATATTGATCTGAAGCCACCCTACACTTCTGCAGAAACTGTGAAAACCAGTTCTGACCAACGTATATTGCAGCTCTCTTTGCCTCTGTCACAACAGAAGTCCGAAACGACTGAAAAACACATTTGATATTGCTGTAGACAGGTTTCTTCAAATGTCCTTTTCAGAAGTCTCGGAAATCTTTATCTGTCAGGTCGCCCTTACAGACAATAGTGCCTCTATTGTGACACTTGTCACTATCCACAAAAGCTCCGGTAGGAAGCTTGTCTGTGAACAATCATAACTTTCCTTACATCTTAAAATAGGGCGGATGGATATCCGCCCCTTCCGCATACTAATTATTTTCTTAAACCTAATTTCTCAATCAGTGCACGGTATCTTTCGATGTCTGTTTTCTTTAAGTAAGCTAACAGTCCACGTCTCTGACCTACCATTTTCAGCAGACCACGTCTGGAATGATGATCCTTGTGGTTGTTCTGTAAATGCTCAGTAAGCTCCTGGATTCTTGCAGTAAGAACAGCTACCTGTACCTCTGGTGAACCAGTATCTCCCTCACATCTTGCATACTCTTTCATGATTGCTGCTTTCTTTTCTTTTGAAATCATTTTGATTTCCTCCTTATTTTTAATGGTCGCCCATGCAGGTAATCCTGTGGGAACGTAATCGCCGCATATTAAGAGACGGTCGGAGTGTCCAACCCCTGAATATGGGCTGTCTGATATGTGAACAGTAACACTAAACCTGCTCACACCTTGCCTAGTATAGCATACCCGCCAGATTCTGTAAACTGTTTTTTTCGTTTTTCTTCCCGATATTATTTCTCAGTTTTCTCAAAATATCTCCGGCCGTCCTCTGCATCTGCCAGAAGTCTGCTCTTCAGCGCCTCAAGAGAGGGAAATTTCCGTTCCGGCCTCAAAAACTTTTTGAAATCCACCCGGCATTCCTCTCCGTAGAGATCTTCCTTACAGTCAAAAAGATAGGTTTCCACCCCTATAAAGCTCTCACCAACCGTAGGCTTACAGCCAATGTTGGTAATTCCGTGGTATATCTTATCTCCGAAATAAGAGCTTGTCACATACACACCGTTTGGCGGCAGGATCTTGGTCCTGGGAGGCACGAGATTGGTAGTGGGAAGCAGAACCTTATGTCCCATTCCCCTGCCATGTACCACCTGACCTTCCACAAAGTAATCCCTTCCCATAAGGGAAGTAACTTTCTCCATATTTCCTTTTTTCAGTTCTTCTCTGATATAGGTACTGCTGATCTTCCTGTGCCCATCCATTTCTTTGGAAAGGATTTCCACATCAAAGCCATACTTTTCTCCAAATTCCATAAGAAGCCGGGGCGTACCTTTCCGCTCGAAGCCAAACCGGTTGTCTTCTCCCACTACTACGTAGGATGCCCCAAGATCTCCCATAAGAATCTCTTTTATAAAATTCTCAGCCTTCATATGCCGGATCCTGTCATTTAACTGGCATTCTACCAGCACATCCACGCCAAGCTTTTCAAGAAGGGAAGCCCGTTCCTGGCTGGTAAGGATCATATTGCTGGAAGCATCAATGGCAAAAAGGACAGCCTGTTCTCCAAGTGTCTTCCGCTCCCTGATCTTCTCAACCAGTTTCCTGTGGCCACGGTGGATCCCGTCAAATTTTCCCATTGTTACTGCACAGTTGGCAAGTTTTGGAAACTCACCCTCTATCTTCAGGTATTCCATAATCTCTCCTGTCAAACCAGTTTATGCCTGATTGGTAACTGTTCAGCACCTGCTGAATCGTCACTTTATTATTCAGAACATTTTCACCGGATAATATTTCTTCTTCCCTGCATCCCACTGAAAAATACCTGTAAAAGTTCCGTCACTGGCGTACATGCGCACCCAGCCCTCTTTGTGCTGGGGACTCACCAGATTGTCGGACAGCGGATTTCCATTTGCCAGAAGCCTGTCCCCGTAAGAATCCGCATAAAGAGCGGGGTACTCAGCCAGAACTGCTTCCACCGGGTCGATCATATCCTGGACGGTTCCATCTGCCACAGCAGCTTCCACCTGGGCAAGCGTATGGCTCTCAAAGAGAGAATACCGACCAACCCTTGACCGGAGCAGTTCTTCCATACAGCCGCCACAGCCAAGCTTCTCGCCAATATCATGGCACAAGGTGCGGATATAGGTTCCCTTACTGCAGGTCACTCTTATTTTCACCAGCGGAAGATGAAATTCCAGAGGCTCTATCTCGTAGAAACACACTGGCCTGGCTTTTCGCTCAACCGTTTTGCCCTCTCTTGCCAGCTCATAAAGTTTCTTTCCATTTACCTTCAGAGCAGAATACATAGGCGGAACCTGAAGCTGCTCCCCTACAAAGCTTTTCAGTACTTTTCGCACTTCCTCCTCGGTCACATTCACCGGACGCTCTTCCAGAACTGTTCCGGACATATCCTGAGTATCCGTGTCGATTCCCAGATGAAGCACTGCCTCATACGTTTTTTCCTTATCTGTAAGAAGATCCACCAGCTTGGTGCCTTTTCCAAGAGCTACCGGCAAAACACCGGTAGCATCCGGGTCAAGAGTCCCTGTATGTCCTATTTTTTTCATATGGAGAATTCCCCGAAGCTTGGCTACCACATCATGGGAGGTAAAGCCTTTTTCCTTGTGAATTACAATGATTCCCTGAAAATCTGCCATTACTTATCCTGTCCTAAAAGCTGTTTTTCGATCTGCTCTGAAATATTATTGATAACGTCGTACATGGAACCGGCCAGATCGCAGCCTGCTGCTTTCACATGTCCGCCTCCTCCGAAATAGGAAGCGATCTTGCTTACATCTACAGAACCGTTGGAACGGAGTGATACCTTGAATACCTGGCTTTCATGCTCGTAAATAAACATTGCCACTTCCACACCTTTCGTAAGACGGAGCTGGCTTACGATTCCATCCAGGTCTGACGGCTTTACCCCATAGAAATCCATGTCTCTCAGCTTCATGTAGCCAACGATACATTTGCCATCCAGAAGCATAATGCTCTCTGCCAGAACACGTCCCATGACCTGATTCTGAATGTAGCTTTTCTGATAGAAGGATTCGTCAATAATATTGGAAAAATCAACGCCTTTTTCCATCAGGTCACCGGCAATACGCATGGTGTCCGGAGATGTGGAGGAATACTGGAATACACCTGTATCGTGGATCATTCCGGTATAAATAGCAGTTGCAATATCCAGATTGATTTTTTCTTTGTCAAGAAGCTTATACAGAACCTCGCTGGCAGAGCTGATCTCACCATGTACGTGGTTCACATCTGCAAATCCCGGATTGCTCACATGATGGTCAATGCAGACGGTCTTTTTCGCAGAAGCAAAATAATCAGCCGCCACTGCCAGACGGTCAGGAGCGCTTACATCACAGGTCACAAAAAGATCATACTCTCTGGGCTCACCTGCTTCATAATGTACCTCATCCATGCATGCAATATGTCCGAATACCGGCTTCGGCTTCTCCAGATAGATATCTGCCTTGATTTCAGGATACCATTTCTTTATATACAGATAAAGTGCCATGCAGGAACCTACACAGTCACCATCCGGGCGAACATGTCCCCCAATTCCCATGGTCTTTACGCCATCCAGAATTTCTTCGATTCTCTCCATTCCCTTCACCTCGATTTTTACTCTTCGTCTTCAGTTTCTGCTGTATCCTGTTTTTCCCCGTCCTCACTCTCAGTGCCCTTCGAATGGTCGTGTTCGATCACGTCATCAATGAGTCTGGACATATTTACGCCATATTCAATGGACTCATCCAGAATGAAGCGGATTTCCGGCGTATTGCGAAGATTCAGGTTCTTCGCAAGCTGACGGCGGATATAGCCTTCTGCACTTTTCAGCCCTTTAATTGTGGACTGCTTGGATTCCTCGCTGCCAAGGACACTGATAAATGCCTTGCAGGTCTTAAGATCCGGTGCAACCTCCACAGCCATGACAGATGTCATGGGATGGATGCGGGGATCCTTGATCTCACCGCGGATAATGTTGCTCAGTTCTTTCTGAACTTCTGCATTGATCCTTGTATTTTTAATGCTGTTTTTTCTCATTTTTTGGTCTCCTATATGAGTGCAGGCTCTGGACAACGGAAAATTGGGGGCAATGAGCTTGCCCCCAACTGACACCTGCGATTACTACGCTCTAGCGCGGCACCTCAACCATAATATATGCTTCAACTTTATCTTCTTCTTTAACGTCATTGAAATCCTGGAATACAAGACCACACTCATAGCCTGCACGAACTTCTTTGACATCATCTTTAAATCTCTTAAGGGAAGCCAGCTCACCTTCGTAGATCTGCTCCTCGTCTCTGGTGATGCGTACCTTGCATCCTCTCTGGAAGGTACCGTCAAGCACATAGCTTCCTGCGATAGTACCGATACCGGAAGCCTTGAACAGCTGACGAACCTCTGCATGACCGATTACCTTCTCCTCAAATACCGGATCCAGCATACCCTTCATGGCAGCTTCCACGTCCTCAATTGCCTGGTAGATAACACGGTACAGACGAAGGTCAACGCCTTCCTGCTCTGCCAGCTGTTTCGCTGTGGTATCAGGACGAACGTTAAATCCGATGATGATCGCATTTGATGTAGCAGCAAGGCTGACATCAGACTCATTGACAGCACCAACGCCGCCATGGATCACTCTTACAACAACCTCATCATTGGAAAGTTTTACAAGACTCTGTTTTACAGCCTCTACAGAACCCTGCACATCGGCTTTGACAATAATCGGGAGCTCCTTAAGGTCGCTTGCCTGAATCTGGTCAAACAGATTATCCAGGGAAAGTTTACCCTTAGTTTCCTCAAGAAGACGGTTCTTATTCTCGGAAACAAATGCTGCTGCAAAATTCTTAGCCTCTTTATCATTCTCAAAGGACATAAGAACCTCTCCGGCATTCGGAACATCGCCAAGACCAAGGATCTCTACAGGAGTAGACGGACCAGCCTGTTTTACACGGCGTCCCTTATCATCCATCATAGCACGTACTTTACCATTGCATGCTCCGGCTGCGATAAAATCTCCAACATGAAGAGTACCCTTCTGTACAAGGATCGTAGCAACCGGTCCTTTGCCTTTATCCAGCTGAGCCTCGATCACAAGACCTCTTGCTGCGCGGTTCGGGTTTGCTTTCAGTTCAGAAACCTCTGCTGTTAAAAGGATCATTTCAAGAAGATCATCAATGCCCTCTCCTGTCTTGGCAGATACCGGAACGAACGGAGTTGTACCGCCCCAGTCCTCAGGAATCAGCTCATACTCGGAAAGCTCCTGTTTTACACGTTCAATGTTTGCACTTGGCTTATCGATCTTGTTGATGGCAACGATGATCTCTACGCCAGCTGCCTTTGCATGGCTGATCGCCTCTACAGTCTGAGGCATGACACCATCGTCTGCTGCTACTACAAGGACTGCGATATCTGTGGAGTTTGCTCCACGCATACGCATGGCAGTGAATGCCTCATGTCCCGGTGTATCAAGGAAAGTGATCTTCTGCCCGTTAATATCAACTACATAAGCACCGATATGCTGTGTGATTCCACCAGCCTCGCCTCTTGTTACGTTTGTCTTACGGATTGCATCCAGAAGAGAAGTTTTACCATGGTCAACGTGTCCCATTACACAGACTACCGGTGGTCTTGAAACCATTGTGGATTCATCTTCCTCTTCCTCTTTCAAAAGTTCCTCAATTACATCTACTTTTTCTTCTTTTTCTGCAATAATGTCAAATCCAAGAGCAATCTCTTCTGCCTGCTCGAAATCGATCTCGTGGTTTACCGTTACCATCTGACCTTCCATGAACAGCTTCTTAACAATTGCAGATGGCTGCATCTTCATCGCTTCTGCAAGCTCGCGGATGGTAAGCTTCTCCGGAATTATGATCTCCTTGATCTCCGGTTTCTTCTCTTCCTGTTTCTGCTGCGGAGCAGGTTTCTGAAGTGCTTTCGGGATTCTGGACATCTGGTTTCTGCCGCCCTGGTTTGGTCTGTGTCCGCCACCTGATGTCTTATCGAAATCTTTCTTTTTATTCTTGTTCTCTCTGTCACGCTCACGCTTGCTGTCCTTGGATGTCTTGGTCAGCTCTGGTGTAAAGATTGCGTCAGATCCGCCGCTTCTTCTTGCACCGCCGGAGCGCTGTCCACCCTGGTGGTTCTGTCCGCCAAAGCGTCCTTCACTACGGTTATCTCCGTCTTTTCCTCCGAAACGTCCCTGACCGCCCTGTGGTCTTCCCTGGCCAAATCTGCTGCCATTTCCGTTTCCATTTCTATTGTCTCTGTTGTCACCGCCCTGACGGAATCCACGTCCGTTTCCATCACCCTGGCGCGGTCCTCTGTTCTGGGAATCTCCCTGTCTTACAGGTCTTCCCTGACCATCATTATTTCTGTTTCCGCGGAATCCACCCTGGCCGCCATTGCCGCCCTGTGGTCTTCCCTGGCCAAATCTGCCTCCATTTCTGTCACCACGATTGTTGTCTCCGCGATTATTGTCGCGGCCCTCGCCCTGACGGAAATTACGGTTGCCCTGGCCATTTCCCTGACGCTGCTGACCGTCGTTTCTGTTCTGCTGAGCAGCTGGTCTCTGGGATTCTGTCCTTGGCGCTTCTGCTTTTGGTGCAGCCTGAACCGGTTTTGCAGGCTCTGTCTTCGGTGCACTTACCGGTGCGCTCTTTGGTGCTGTCTCAGCTTTTGGTGCTTCTGCCTTTGGTGCTTCTGTCTTAGGAGCTTCAGCCTTCGGTGCACTTACCGGCTTCGGTGCACTTACCGGCTTCGGTGCTTCTGTCTTAGGAGCTTCTGGCTTCGGTGCTGCCTTTACAGGTGCCTCTGCTTTCGCTGCCGGCTGTGCCTGTGCTGCAGGACGTGTGCCCTGTGGACGTGGCTTTCTCTCTCCAGCTGGTTTCTTTCTGTTCTTCCCGCCGTCACTTGCATTCTGTGCATGATATACGCGGATAATATTTTTTTTCTTCTTCGGTGCCTCTGCACCGTCGCCTTCTTTCTTTACTGACACTTTCTGCTCTTCTGTCTTAGGAGTCTCCAATGTTATTCCTTTCTCCTTTCCCGTATCTATAACTTTTTTCACTCTGTTTTTATTCTCTCTGTTTTGCTTATTTCTGTCTTTGGCAGGCTCATGTGAATTTATCACCATATGCCATTCTCCCTTCACCAGTACGAGTCAGGATACGCTTTCACAAGTTTTCCGCAGCTCGTATTATCAAAAATCATTTCCCGGGAACATTTAAAAGCATTCCCTGGAACGCTTTTTCCTCTTTGGTTCAGGTCGTTTTCTCAGACAACAGTGGTATGCTCTAAAGCTCCTTCCCCTCATCCTGCAGCACCTTCCTGATAGCTTCTGCAAAATTCCAGTCCTGTACAGCCAGGCTGGCACGGAATTCCTTACCCATGGCATGCCCTAACGTTTCTTTATCTGAAAGGATATACAAGGGCACTTCGTAAAATTCACACATGTTCCGGAATTTCTTCTTGGTGTTATCAGAAGAATCCCCGGCTACGATTGCCAGATATCCTTTGCCGGTCTTAATGGATTTCTCAGTGGAAAACTCTCCGCTGACTGTCTTTCCGGCCTTTGTTGCAAGTCCGATCAGGGACAGCGCTTTATTATTCTTCAATACTATCAAACTCCTTCTCAAGGCTATCATAAACCTCATCCGGGATAGCTGCTTTCAAAGAACGCTCCAGTCCATGATTTTTTCTGGCTTTCTCCAGGCACTCACGGCTCTTGCAGATGTAGGCTCCGCGACCGTTTTTCCTGCCTGTAGCATCCAGAATGATCTCATCCTCTGCGGTTTTCAACACCCTGATCATTTCTTTTTTATTTTTCATTTCTCTGCAGCCAGTACACTGGCGCATGGGAATTTTATTCTTCGTCTTCATTCTCTACCGCATCCTCAGTCTCTTCAGACTCTTCACCGGCAGCTGTTTCTTCGCTATCCTGAGAAATTTCTTCTGTAGCGGACTCCTCAGACTCTTCGTACTCGTCATCCTCATAGTACTCATCGTCATCCTCGTCATAATCATAGAAGTCGCCGGACTCTCTTGCCTGGGTTTCACTCTTGATATCAATCTTAAATCCAGTCAGACGTGCTGCAAGACGTGCATTCTGTCCTTCTTTACCGATTGCAAGGGAAAGCTGGTAATCCGGAACCACAACAAGTGCAGTCTTCTCATCCGGATCTGCCATAACAGCGATTACCTTCGCCGGGCTTAATGCATTCTCGATCAGGATTGCAGGATTCTCATCCCAGTTGATGATATCAATCTTCTCACCGCGAAGCTCATTTACAATCGCACTTACACGGGCACCATTTACACCAACACATGCTCCAACCGGATCTACATCAGGATCGTTGCTCCATACTGCCAGCTTGGTACGGGAACCTGCCTCACGGGCAATGCTCTTGATTTCAACAGTTCCGTCCTTCACCTCAGCAACCTCAGACTCAAAGAGGCGTTTTACAAGGCCAGGATGTGTTCTGGAAACAAGGATACGAGGTCCCTTCGGTGTATCCTTTACCTCAAGAATATACACTTTGATTCTCTCAGTAGGCTTGAAGGTCTCACCCTTCACCTGCTCATTCTCAGCAAGGATCGCATCTGCCTTGCCAAGATTTACGCTTACATTATGTCCTACCACACGCTGTACAATGCCGGTAACAACTTCTTTCTCATTGCCGTGATACTGGTCAAACAGAACTTTTCGCTCTTCCTCACGGATTTTCTGAAGGATTACGTTCTTTGCATTCTGTGTTGCAATACGGCCAAATTTGTCAGAGTGAACCGGTACCTTCAGGATATCGCCAACCTCTGCATTGGTATTCTGCTTCTGTGCTTCTACAAGAGAAACCTCTTCAGCAGGATCTTCTACGAATTCTACAACCCGGCGGTCTGCATATACACTGAAATCGCCTGTTTCTCTGTTAATGGTAACATGTACATTGTCAGCTTTTCCAAAATGATTCTTGTATGCCTGGATCAGGGACTGCTCAATGGCATCCAGCAAAGTTTCCTTGCTGATATTTTTCTCGCGTTCCAGTTCGTCCAGAGCACCCATTAACTCCTTGTTCATTTTTCTTATTTCCTCCTTTTTGCTTTCCAGCATAATCGCTTATTTCTTAAATCGGACATGTCGCCGACTGGCAGCATCTTCCTATATGAAAGTCAGCTGTTCCGCGCCTGTGGTACTCCCACAGCTGCGTCCGGACTTTCATGGTAACTCAAAAATCAATCGCCAGACGCACCAGTGCAATGTCTTTCTTATCGAAAGTGCGAGGAGTTCCCTCCTCATCAATGGTCACACTGTTATTATCATATGCTGTCAGTTCACCACAAAATTCTTTCTGTTTCTCGATTGGCCGGTAGGTTCTGATTTCTACCAGTTTGCCAATGCTTCTGGCAAAATCTTTTTCTTTCTTCAGAGGTCTGTCAAGTCCCGGAGAACTGATCTCCATGATGTAGCTGTCCTCGATGAAATCATCTTCGTCAAGCCTGTCGCTGAAAGCCCTGCTTACTGTCTCGCAGTCATTCACTGTGATTCCGCCTGGTTTGTCAATGTAGCCGCGAAGATACCAGTTTCCTGCTTCCTTGACATATTCCACATCTACCAGTTCGAATCCATTGCTTTCTACGATCGGAGATAACAATGCTTCTGCTTTCTGTTCATACTCTTCTTTTCTGCTCATTTTTCCCACCTGCCTCTCTATCCTTATCATCAAAAAGAGTGGGCTCACGCCCACTCCTTTGTCAACAAGTTCTGATTTCTTGTATCATTCTAACACCTTTAAATCCAAATTGCAAGGGCTTTTTCTTATAAATGCCCATTTTACAGGGTTTTAACCCATTTTGACAGTATTGTTAAGCTTATTTCACCAATAACAGCTTTTACTTTCAGCTCTTTTGAGCTTCTGCTGCACAACCTGTATAACAGCCTTTTCTTCATAATCTGCTGCTTAAATTCTGGGTTTCATACCCTTGGTATCACGTTTGGCCAGCTTTACCTTGTTCAATGCATACGGCTTGTCGTGATACTGGATGGTGTACTCCTGTCTCGGTTCCACCAGATAGGCATGTTCAAGAACATCCCCGTCCCCCAGCTTCATTCCTCTTACACCAACAGAGGTCTTCTTCATAGTAGAAACATCCGTTTTCAGAATACGTAGGAAATAGCCATTCTGACTCTGAAATACTATCTGTTCCATTTCATCTGCCGGACCTACAAAGATCAGCTGATCCTCTTCTCCAAGCTTGGTAGATGCAATCGTTCTCTTTGCCACATCGAATTCCTCACCTGCAACAAGCTTGCACATGGAGGTCTTAGTCACGAACAACAGAGTAGATAATTTCACCTGCCCTGCAGGTGCCACATAAAGGATCTGCTCCTGGCTGCTGTCGTAGTTACTCAGATTATCAGCCGGAGTTCCCTTGTCACGGAAACGCACCAGTGGAATATCTGCCACTTTGATGGAATGCATGCGTCCCATATCTGTGAAAATGCAGATCTTGTCTGTATTCATGCAGGTAAAAATAAATTTATTCTCTGCATGGGCAGCCTCTTTGTTTCTCTCATAAGCATTCTTATCAATAAGGCGCATATAGCCGAAGCGATCCATAAGGAAGCAGACCTCTGTCTCTTCCATCTTCTTTTCTTCGTAAACTGCCTCTTCTGCGTTCTCGATCACAGTTCTTCTCTTGGTGCTGTATTCTTTTTTGATTCCATCAAGTTCTTCAATAATCACTTCACACATGGAATCATAGTTGTTCAGAATATCTTCATAAGAAGCAATATTTTTCATAGTCTGGTCATACTCTGCCTGAAGAGCCTCAATTTCCAGTCCGATCAGACGGTACAGACGCATTTCCAGAATGGCTGTAGCCTGATTCTCCGTAAATTTCAGATTCTTTGCAGCTTTCTCACTGGCTTTTGACTTGAATTTGATTCCCTCTGTGATACCCTCTACCAGACACTTCTTAACCTGGTCACGGCTCTTGCTGCCTCGAAGGATCTCAATGATCAGATCGATTACATCACAGGCTTTGATAAGGCCTTCCTGGATTTCCTTTTTCTCAAGCTCTTTTCCCAGAAGAGTCTTGTACTTGCGGGTAGTCACCTCGAACACAAAATCCACATGGTGCTCTATCACCTGCTTCAGGCTTAAGGTTTCCGGACGTCCGTCTGCAACAGCCAGCATATTGACTCCGAAAGTGTCTTCCAGTCTGGTTTTCTTGTAGAGCATGTTGGTGAGATTCTCTACATCTGCATCCTTTTTCAGTTCCAATACAATACGGATTCCTTCCTTGGAGGACTGGTTGGAAATATCCACAATATCTGTGGTTTTCTTGGTTTCTACAAGGGAGGCTACGTCGTTAAGGAATTTTCCAATATTGGCACCGATCATGGTGTACGGAATCTCGGTGATCACCAGCTGCTGGCGGCCGCCTTTTACTTTTTCCACTTCCACTTTACCGCGGAGACGAAGCTTGCCGCTTCCGGTCTCATAAATATTCAGAAGATCATCTTTATTTACAACCAGACCGCCTGTAGGAAAATCCGGTCCTTTCAGATAACGCATCAGGCCTTTCACACTGATGTCGTTGTTCTTTATATAAGCTTTCACCGCATCCACAACCTCCCCAAGGTTATGAGGCGGAATGCTGGTGGCCATACCTACGGCGATACCATCTGCACCGTTTACCAGAAGGTTGGGAATCTTCACCGGAAGCACCTGAGGCTCCTTCTCTGTCTCGTCGAAGTTTGGCATAAAGTCCACTACATTTTTGTCAAGATCTGCCAGAAAAACCTCCTGGGTCAGTTTCTCCAGTCTTGCCTCTGTATATCGCATGGCAGCGGCGCCGTCTCCCTCAATGGAGCCGAAGTTTCCGTG
>ERZ772884.2061-NODE-2061-length-12235-cov-17.299179_pt1 | contig 12235 bp, 9 predicted proteins | sample MGYA00580574_ERZ772884 | MGnify/ENA primary metagenome ERZ772884 (study PRJEB29015, sample SAMEA2737690) | human gut metagenome | biome: human gut; feature: human-associated habitat; material: faeces | place: China | collected 2012 ... | reverse complement strand
GCCTGCGCTGAGCAGAATAAAGCCCAGACGCGAACCGAGTCTTTCTCTTTGCATTTGTTTTTAACCCCACTTATTACTACTTACTACTTTTCTCTTTCACAGAACGCATCCTGCTGCACTTCTCCGCTTTCCGCCGCAGCTTCCTCGCTCTTCTGTGCTTTTCTGATGAGTTTGCGCTTCTCGCGAAGCTCCCGGAAGAATGTGCGCAGCTCGTCCGCACACTGCTCCTCCATAACGCCGGCAACGAGCTCCGGCTGATGATTGTACGGCAGCGAAAACAGATTGATCATCGAGCCGCACGAGCCGGCCTTCGGGTCGAACGCGCCGAAATAGACCATTTTGATGCGGGCATTGATGATCGCCCCGGCACACATCGGACACGGCTCGAGTGTGACATACAGGTCGCACCGGTGCAGCCGCCAGCCGCCGAGCTTTTTGCAGGCCTTCTCGATGGCCTCGATCTCCGCGTGATGCAGAGCGTTTTTCTTTGTCTCGCGGCGGTTCCGGCCGCGTCCGACGATCTTTCCGTCGCAGACAACGACCGCGCCGACCGGGACCTCGCCCTCCTCCGCCGCCCTGTGCGCGAGCTTCAGCGCCGCCTTCATGTATTTTTCCTGTTCGGTCATCACGCCTGCCGTTACCGCATCTGTCTCTTGCGCGACAGATTGATCGTACCGTCCTGCATGCTCGCGAGGTTCTCGAGGCAGTTGCCCGTGCCGTAGGCGACGCACGAGACCGCCTCGTCCGCGACGCGCGTCGGGATGCCGGTCTTGGAGGCGACGAGCTTGTCGAAGCCCCAGATGAGCGAGCCGCCGCCGGTCATGACGATGCCGTTGGAGGAAATGTCGCCCGTCAGCTCGGGAGGCGTGCGCTCGAGCACGCCGTGAATGGCCTCGACGATAGCGGAGGAGACCTCCTCGAGCGCCTCGAGGATCTCGGACGAGCTGAGCGTGAACGTGCGCGGCAGGCCGGTCATCAGGCAGCGGCCCTTGACCTCCATGATCTCCTCCTCGGTGCGCGGATAGACGCAGCCGATGGTCTTTTTGACCTGCTCCGCCGTGCGCTCACCGATGAGCGCGTTGTGCTTGCGGCGCACATATTTAATGATCGCCTCGTCGAACTTGTCGCCCGCGATCTTGATCGAGGTGGACTCGACGATACCGCCGAGCGAAATGACCGCGATGTCGGTCGTGCCGCCGCCGATGTCAACGACCAGATTGCCGTTCGGCCTGCTGATGTCGAGACCCGCGCCGATGGCCGCCGCGACCGGCTCCTCGATGAGGAACACGCGCTTCGCACCGGCCTGCGTGCCGGCGTCAATGACCGCACGCTCCTCGACCTCGGTGATGATCGAGGGCACGCAGATGACGACGTTCGGCTTGAACAGGCGGAATCCCTGTACCTTGCGGATGAACTCCTTGATCATCAGCTCGGTCATCTCGTAGTCCGAAATGACGCCCTCGCGCAGCGGACGGATGGCGATGATGTTGTCCGGCGTGCGGCCGAGGGTCTCCTGCGCCTCCGTGCCGACCGCCACGAGCTTTCCCGTCACCTTGTTCACCGCGACGACAGACGGCTCGTTGAGCACGATGCCCTTGCCCTTCACATAGACGAGAACGGTCGCCGTGCCGAGATCAATGCCGATGTCGCTCGAAAAAAGAGAGAAGTTTCTCTTAAAAATATCAAGAAAAGAAGCCATGTTGCGTTTTCATCCTTTTCATTATAAACAGTACCTCTATTATACTCTATCCGGAACGTTTCTGGCAAGTCCTGGCGGTAAATTGTAGCCGTTTCGACTTTTTTCGTGCTCAGAGCAGCGCAATCTCCGGGGCGTCGGCCGCGCGTTCAACTCCGGAAAAATATGAACTTTTCGCTAAAACCCCCGAAAAGCTATATACCGTCTATGTTTTTTCGTTTCGTGCATTGCTTTTCAAAATGAACGTTTCATCTATTTTGAACGTTTCATTTCGTTCATTATAACATGCCTTTGCTGTATTCTTCAAGCGCTATGCCAATCTGCTGATTAGAAAAAATGAATCTTTTCCGGCTCTGGCAGTATGGACACGAATCATCTTCCACTTTGCGTTCTGCAATCGAATACCTGTATTCTCCGTTACATTTAGGGCATCTCCATAACACATCCATTTTTGTAGTTTCCATAACACTGCACTCTCACATTGTCAAACTTTAGTCCTCCTGTCAATTTTATTCCACTAATTCATGAACCTCTGCTAATCAATTATATATACCTTAAAATCGTTTTTATAACTTCATCAATCACAATCGGCTTTGACAAATGTGCGTTCATTCCTGCATCCAGTGATGCCTGAACATCTTCTGCAAATGAATTAGCTGTCATTGCTATAATAGGAATGTTTTTTCCATCCGGTCTGTCATTCATTGCCCTGATTGCTTTTGCCGCTTCATAACCATTCATTTCAGGCATCATGATATCCATCAGGATTACATCAAATGTGCCTTCCGGATGATTTCTGAAAATCTCAACAGCATTCTTTCCATCCACAGCTCTTTCTACATTCATCCCGAACTCTTCCAACTGCACGGCAGCAATCTCTGCATTCAGTTCATTATCCTCTGCAAGAAGGACATTCACACCTGTAAGATTTACCTTTTCAGAAAAACCTGTGTCTGACTTATTACATTCCTTATCTGTAATTTCCAAAGGAATATCCACAGTAAATGTGGTTCCCTCATGCTTTTTACTCTGCACGGAAATGGTTCCACCCATCATATCTACATACTTCTTTACGATAGCCATCCCCAGTCCAACTCCATGGTACTGCGTTCTCACACCGGAATCTTCCTGTGCAAATTCCTCAAAAACTTCTTTTGTAAATTCCTCACTCATGCCAATACCAGTATCCGAAATGCGGTAACGCATATGTATATATCCATCCCCGCCCTTTTCCTGACACCGGGCTTCAAATGTAATCGTCCCTCCATCCGGAGTGAATTTCACGGCATTGCTCAGAATATTGACCAGCACATCACGCAGGCGTGCAGGATCCGCAAGTACATTTGGAATCTTTGCTTCTTCACGCTGAATCTTAAAGTTGATATCCCTGTTCGTAAGAAAGCCTTTTGTAATATCCAATGCAGAATCTGTAATGTTTTTCACATCCGCCGGTACCGGATTGTAATTCACTTTTCCACTTTCTATGCGGGTCAGATCTAATACATCATTGATCAGCGACAGTAAATGCTCTGAGCTTTCGTCAATCTTTTCCAGACAATTTTTCACTTCGTCTGACGGATTGTTTTTCATTGCAATACCGGTAAATCCTATGATTGCATTCATCGGTGTCCTCATATCATGGGACATATGTGACAGAAATGCTGTTTTTGCCTTGTTTGCAGCCTGTGCATGCTCTGCCAGTTCCGCCATTTCCTCAGCTTTCTCCTGGGCCGCCTTCTGAGCTTTTTTTCTTGCACTGAGACGCACCATTATCACAGCTATAGCAGTCAGCAGCCATCCAAAAATAAGAAGAACCCAAACAGTAACAGCAGGATGCAGACGGATCCAGTCAACAAATGTCAGCTCTGTTGCTTTGTATGTGGTATACTGTGCTGCAAGATCTTCAACAAGATTTTTAGGCATGGCATACATTGCTTTCGTCAGAATACCAGCCAGCGCATGGTTCTCAGTTGATGAAATTACCATGCGGTAGGTGAATGTAGGCTGTTCCAGCAGAGTATATGTCATGGTGCCCGTAGTGTCACTGTTCACAAACGCCTGTGCCATGTAATAGTAGACGAAGGCAGCATCTGCTTTACCCTCACGGACAGCTTCCATCATTTCCTGTCGGGTACTGCACATCAGCTTTTCTGCACCGGGTGCCATTGCATCTTCAATTGAATTTGATACTGTCTGGTCAACAGTAGTAACAACATTAATTTTTCCATCAAAGTCACGCCGTGTCACCCTTGCCAGCTGCATCGTAATGAAAGGTGCAGTAATCCCCCATTTTTTCGTCTCAGCATAGTTATCTGTTTCCAGGCGTGCATCGATGCTCATATCTGTGGTTTCCTTATTTTTCTGATAGGCAATATACTCATCTCTGGTGGCAGGTGTAAGAAACTCATAGGAAATCCCGGCATAGTCTGCAATTTTCCGGAAGTAATCCGGGATAATACCCTTCATCTCACCATTTTCATTATAAGAATATGGATAACGGGTCGGATCACACAGAACATGAAGCGGGTTGTCCTTGGAATACTGTGAAATAATACTTTTTTCTTTCTCCGTATATTCCAGATTCTTAGTTTCTATGCTTTCATAATTTTTATTGTAAAGCGTCGTTTTCCAGTCACCCTCAACCGCATTCATCTGATCGATCGCATAATTGATCTCATTCAGCAATTCTGTATTGCCCTTTTTAACAATGACATAGAAATCGCTGCTGCCAAATTTCTCCACGATTCGCTCATTGTTTGTTTTTCTCAGAGAACTGGTAACAATCGCATCAACTTTTTCGCTCTGAAGGGCTTCATCCATTTCTGTGGTCGTATCAAAATAAGATGGAACATATGTAAATCCTTTGTTGTCTGCAAAATCCGCAAACTCTTCATTCCGGGTGTTTCCGTTCAAAAGCGCCACACGCATACCGTTGTAAGTGCTGTAATTGCCGTCCACAATCGTGCTGTTGTCACTGCGGACGGTCAGCATCCCATAATTGGTTCCGATTGGACGTGAAAAATCAAACTTTTCTTCTCTGTCCGGTGTTTTGCGGGCAGATGTTACCATGTCAATCTCGCCATCTTCAAGCATCTGCTGCATATCATCCCAGCTCTTATCATATCCGACATATTCGTAATCTACATCCCAATAACGGGCCATCAGCCGAAGAAAATCATAGCCATACCCGCTGCGGTTGCCTTCTTCATCCATCACATGATAACCATCCATGGCAAAGAAACCGACTTTGACAGTTTCATGCTGCGAACTGTCCTCGGCTGCGTATGCAGTCTGGGGAGAAAATATCATACACACGCATACAAAAACCAGTAACACTGCCACATATTTCTTTGCTCTCGAAATCATATTAAATCTCCTGTCTGTCTGTCAAATATATTTCTCTATACATCTCCTTGTCAACCTCCTGTTTTATTCAAGTCGAACGCATGTGAGACTTGGTGCGTGATTCTGGTCAGCGAAAGCTGACATATTCTTCTCAGAATCACTGCACATCCCTGTGGAGCGTTTATCTCAGTCGGAGATTGTACTCCCACTGAGAAAGACTTGTTATTACTCACCACTTGCAGAAGTGGGAGTCTTCTCGACTGAGATAAAATTGCACTGCCGCATCAAATCCATTTGTCACTGTTCAGTAGCCTGCATTTCTGTACCCCCCCACCAGATTTTATACTTCTGATTGTTTTTTCCAGCACCTTCATCTCAACCGGTTTTGAAATATGTGCATTCATACCGGCTGCCAGAGAATGCTGAATGTCCTCTGAGAATGCATTGGCAGTCATGGCAATGATCGGAATCTTCTTTGCCAGTTCATGGGAACTTCTGCGAATTGCCTTCGTCGCCTCATAGCCATTCATAACAGGCATCTGCACATCCATCAGGATCATGTCATAATCACCTGGAACAGACTGTTCAAATGCTTTCAAAATCTCTTCGCCATTTTCACAGATGGTACATTCCGCACCTTCAATCTTTAACAGTTCTATCAGGATCTCCGCGTTCAGCTCATTATCCTCTGCACACAGAAATCTCATTCCCTGAAGGATATTACCATCCTGCTCATCTGTTTCTTCTTGTGCCGCCAGAGCAACCGTTCTATCCTCTGCAATTTTCAGATCCAGGAGAACCTCAAAACAGCTTCCCTGTCCCAATTCACTCTCCACATCAATGGTACCTCCCATTGCCTCAACCAGATTCTTAGTAATCGCCATTCCAAGTCCGGTTCCCTGTATTTTATTTGTAAGGGAACTTTCCGCACGGGTAAACGCATCAAAAATTGTATCCTTGAAATCTGCCGACATTCCCATACCATTATCGCTAACTAAGAAACGGTACTTTGCATAGACAGATGACTTTGTCTCACATTCTTCTACAAAGAACTGAATTTTCCCACCTTCCTGGGTATACTTCACTGCATTGGAAAGCAGGTTGCTGAAAATCTGCATCAGGTGAACCTGATCACCATTCACCCACTCATGCTGAATATTTTCTTTTATGATTGTAAGGGTCTGCTGCTTTTCATATATTTGAGTATGAAATATAGTGTCAAGTTCCTGTACAAGATCCAGAATAGAAAAGTCAGAATATTTGAAGACTGTTTTTCCTGCCTCAATCTTACTCATATCCAGAACATCATTAATAATTCCTAGCAGATGCTGTGATGAACTATCTATTTTATCTGCATACTCTATAACTTTTGCTTTATTACCTGCATCATGTCTGATCAAAGACGTGATACCAATGATTGCATTCATAGGTGTGCGAATATCATGTGACATATTAGACAGGAAATCCGTTTTCGCCTTATTTGCATTTTCAGCTGTCTGTAAAGCCTCTGTTGCAACGTTCTTTGCCTTTTTCAGTTTTTGATTGACTACTTCCATTTCCTTCATTGTTTGTAAATGAAGTTCATTCTTTCTTTTTTCATATTCTGCTTTTTGATCTGCAAGACTAAGTCTGGAAATACTGTAGAATAATCCAGCAAAAAGTAAAAGTATAAAACCTGCCATGAGTATTGTTGTAAACAGCACCGTTTTCTGGTAATCCATCAGCACATTGTCAACAACTCCCTTTGCCACAATGCATACCAAAATGGTGTTGTTGCTTTCTATCGGGCAATACCCCAGATAATAGGGGTTCTGTTTTCCCAAAAGGGCAACTCCGGATTCTCTGTTATCAAACTTCTTTTTGAACCAATCAGCCTCTTCTTCTGTAATGGCCTGTTCCCCTTTTAAATGTTTTAACAAAGAATAATTACGCTGGTATTTATCTCCACTCTGGTTCGTATACGTAATATTTCCGTCATTATCCAGCATGAACAAATATGCTTTCCCGTCATAACCTTTCAGTTTTAACATGGAATCCAGTTTCGAATGATCATACACAGTTCCAATTGCCGTATAAGTTTCCCCATTGATCGTATATTCCTGACATGGAATTGCAACCAGATAACCGTCTTTTTTCTTCTGATCATAATCAAGACGCACCAGTTTTCCAATATTGTATCCATTCTTTAAGTCCAGCAGAAGTTTACTTGGCATATCAATCCGCATTTTTGTTCCACGTGCTGATATTGCCTGACCATTCTCCTGAATGAATATAAGGGTACTTTCCGATTCTTTTTCCCATGCTTCAAAGAAACTTTTGTTCACATCCGTTTCAAGAGACAGCTCCCTCTCATGAAGTAAAAATTCCTCAACCAACTGCAGCTGGCTGTAGTATCCACTCACCTGAAGATCATAGGTCTGCTGTATCTGTTCAACAACAGCTCCCATACTGCTTTTTCCATTTTCGCTGATATACTTCTTAGACTTACTTATCAGATACTTGATACAACCTAAGCTTAAAAGAATCATAAGTAGTATAAGCAACAGCCTTGTTATTTTTTTTCTTTTATTTACCGTTTGTTCTATCTCCACTTTTACTGTTCAACCTCTATATAGTCTTCCGGTGCTGACGGCTGCTGTCCTTTTGACATTGCTTCAATCCATGCACTTGATAATGTTGTCTCTTTAAGCTGCTCAATCTCACATTTCGGATTTATTTTTTTCAATACAGACATTGTGGTGTCTGTAAGAAGAATAGAGTATTCCTTTTCTTTGTCTATTTTCTTATCATTAACTGTCAAGTCCTTTAACGAACATCCACTTTCCTCTTGATTGACGATCATTTTCATACCGGATGCAATTGGTAATTCGTATTTATTGGTTACATAAAAATTCTCATCAGCATCGGCGAGATAATTTTTCACGAGTTCACAAACCTGTTTACCATTGATTTTTGCAACATATAATGCTGTATCTGAACTCTTCGCTGTCATCATGCCAACCCGGCTGCTGGTGCATTCTCCTTTGTACATAGAGGAAGTGAAATAATAATATGGCGCCAGAGCCAGCTGTGCATCATTTTCTTCTCTGATCGTAGTTAAAATGGAAGATGCTGCATCACGGCCATTTCTATCGTTCAGTGAAATGGAATATTCATTTTCAAAATTCACCGTTGCTTTTTCTTCTGGATCTTTACGATTCATTACACTACGAAAAGTATCATAAGCCTGTGTTTCATCCATTTCCCCTGACAGTAATCCGTGAACAGCCTCAAGACTTGCATCAAATGATTTTTGAGCGGAATATCGGATATAAACAGCATTATTATTAATTTCCTCTTCCAGTCCAGGCACATCCTGCATCATGGTTGGAACATCTGTATTCAATGAAATAACACCGCTTCCATCCGCAATCAGCTTTTGCCCCTCTTCTGAAATCATACAATCCAGCACATCCAGTGCAGTATCCAGTTTCTCCCGGTCTTTTTCCAGGTTTTTGTTAAATGCAATGTTTAAGGACGGAGTCATGTACACATAGGATTCATCCGATGTCTGTGAAAAGTAAGGAATACGGATCAGATCTGCATCCATCTGTTTCTGCAGCTGCTGCATAACCGTCGGATGTCCATGAAACATTGCTGATTTTCCCTCGACAAACATCTGGATTCCTGTATCGACGTCAATATTGATATCTTCTTTACCAAAGTGCGAGTCTTTCAGAAACTGGCTGGTTTCTGAAAAAATACGTTTCCATAATGCATCATCAAACTTTACTTCATCCGATGCAGTCTCTGCACCGTTTCGCCATTCAATACCATCCAGGCTTGTGAACTCACCGATTGCCGCCGCCTGGATGATCTCATTATTAGACCAGTCTTCACCAAGATCCATGGAGTACGGTTTTATGCCATTATCATAAAACTGCTGACATGCCTGTACATATTCCTCATAATTTTCCGGAATCTTAATTCCATACTGATCAAACAGTGTTTTGTTGGCAATGATCGTCTGCGGAATACCACAGATTGGCAGCCACTGGATTTCATCCTCCGCATTCTTATAATATTGCAGCGCATAAGAATAATACTTGGAAACAACATCATAAGAAGCAAAATCCATAAGATAAGGCTGTAAGTCCTGTGCATCTGTTCCGGAGAATCGACGTACTGTTATGATATCCGGTAATTCATCATGTTCTTTAAAATAACTGTATAAATCGGTATCATTGTTACCAATAATAAATTCAATATCCTGATCAGAAAACTGTTCATGGATATAGGGTGCAATATTTTTCATCAAACGATTTTCCCACAGATAAACGGTAAGATGATCATCATTTTTAGATACTTCTTTCTTTGACTTTCCACATCCAGACAAGACAGCAGATGCTACAAGTACACCTGACACCACTGCTGTCAGACAACGTTTTGCCTTTTTCATACTTTTATTTTCCTCATTCTTTCCTGATAAAATCATTATTGTTACATCTGCGAAATAACACCGTAAAAAAGCACCGTCAGACAGACAGTGCACCTCATTTCATGCAACTGGCTGCCATTTTACAGGCCCTGTAGCTTTGCGTCCCAGACTTTCATCTGGTTTGCCGATTTCCTTATTATAGATATAACTTTTAAACTTATGCAAAAAAACTGATTTTATTATACTTTAACGTTCTACTATGCACAAGAAAAAAAATTACCGTTTTAACGTTCAAAAACAAAAAAAGAACAGCCGATACATATACTCGAACTGTTCTCCTACTTCCGAAGTCCACGCAGCATTGACATTACTGTTTCCTGCTCATTTGTACTCAGATCGTTCCATATCCCTAGAACTTCTTTCTGTTTTTCTGTCAGATTCTCTGAATTACCTTCCTGAAAAAACTGCGATAATGTCACGCCCAAAGCTGCACATATTTTTTCAAGTGTGATCAGCGACGGCAAGTTTTCCTGCGCCATGATCCTTCCCAGTGACGACTGGGAAATTCCCGACAGCTGCGATAATCTGTATTTACTGATATCACGCTTTTCACATAAAGATGTTATTTTATCCGCAATATACTTCTCTATCTGCAAGTAACTATACCTCATTTCCGCTATTACATGTTCTTATTGTACCTGTAATAATGAAAAAATATTAGTAATCAACTTTGCAAGTATTTATCCCCATCATGGGAAGTATACGGATAAAAAAATATAAAGATACTTTCGTTTCCGCAAAAGTCATTTTCGCTTATATCGTTTTTATAATAACACAGACAGTTATGTTTGTCACATAAAAGTTTGAAACCCCAAACAAAAAAATAAGCCTTCTCATACCGCGGAGCCGCATATCCGCGGATAAATCCCCATCCCAGAGGGATCACCCTTCTGATGAATATAAAGGCTATTCGCAGATGGCTACACAATCTGACATGGATGCCTTTTAACAGAAAGTTCACAGCTCATATAATAACACTATATTGACGTGACACGAGTATGTGAGTATACTGTAAGCCATGTGGAGGTTGTGCGTATGTCAGCAACAAATCTGAACATCCGAACGGATAAGGAAACAATTAAAGGATAAATCTGAAAAGCGAATCAGCTGATGGAAAAATGCACGCTCTGCAGATGCGGTATTTACATCAGCCCCTTCCACATATTTCTATGAAATAAAAAGTGGAGTCAAATTGAATGAAAACACAAGCAGACAAGAAGTCAGTCAAAGACATTCAGGAGTTAAAGCAGCGATTTACTAAGTTTTCCATAGGTTTATTTGCAATTTTGACGCTTTCAATCACATTATTGGCATCAGCATATACATATATTCTACAAAAATCGTATACAGATATCGCCCTTGAAACGGAACTCAAACGTGATATGGAAAATGCAGATGCAATCCATAAATTGGCAAATAAAAAATCGGAAGTGAAGAATTTGCCACGCTCCGCCATCAATCTGATGAAAATACAGAAATGTATCACGAGGTTTCCTCGTTTCTAAATGAAATTCGAACGCTGAATTCAACCAGATATTTATACACCGCCACCCGAAATGAAGAAAACAGGCTGATCTATGTGGTGGACGGTCTGGATCCCAACGCAGGAGATGTCAGACATCCGGGAGACTATATTGAGGATGAAATGATTCCGTATATTAACAAGGCTCTTTCAGGAGAAACGGTGTATTCGCAGAACATTGTTGATACGACATGGGGTCCTATTTTCACAGCCTGTTATCCTATAACGGGCGATTCGGATGAAATAGTTGGTGCTTTATGCATTGAAATGGATATGCAGTCTGTGAATGGGCTTGTAGAGCGAACAAGAAGAGCATCCGTTTATGTTGGAGCTATGGCAGGATGTGTGCTGTTTTTGCTTTGTGCTGTCTGCTTTATCGGCTACAAAAGAAAAAGAGAAGATGAAATTGAACAGACGATTTTGTTGCGCGAGGCTGCGGAAAAAGCAGAGACCGCAAACAGAGCAAAATCATCCTTCTTACTTAACATGTCACATGATATTCGATCACCTATGAATGCTATTATCGGATTTACGGACATTGCACTGAACCAGACAAATGTATCTGAAATTCACGATAGTCTGCAAAAGGTAAAAATAAGTTCAGAGCATCTGCTGTTTTTATTGAATAATGTACTGGATCTTAGCCGTATCGAGAACGGAAAGGTAAGCTTCTCACCTGAGCCGGAGAATTTGCCTGTCCTAATAGATAATGTGATTGCTATCGTGGATGGACTCCTACTGAATCGTGATTTAACATTTGAGATACATCGCAACATCCCCAAAGAACTTTATGTTCTGACGGATGCAACAAAAATTCGTGAGATATTGACGAATCTTCTGAGCAATTCGGTCAAGTTTACAAAAGATGGCGGAACGATTACTTTTGAAATTAGTATCAAACCGGGCATAGACGAACGGCATATTGTAAGCAGTTATGCGGTAAAAGACAATGGCATTGGTATGAGTGAAGAATTTCAGAAAAGGCTGTTTGAACCCTTTTCACAGGAGGATAACGGCGCACGAACACATTATGCCGGAACGGGGCTTGGAATGGCAATTTCCAAGCAATATGTAGAACTGATGGGCGGTACAATTACGGTTCACAGCAAGAAAGGGTGTGGTTCGTCTTTTACAGTAGAAATTCCTATGATTACTTCCTATTAGGAACACTGTAAATACAAGGCTTTTCGGAGCC
>ERZ772884.2060-NODE-2060-length-12238-cov-3.131987_pt1 | contig 12238 bp, 11 predicted proteins | sample MGYA00580574_ERZ772884 | MGnify/ENA primary metagenome ERZ772884 (study PRJEB29015, sample SAMEA2737690) | human gut metagenome | biome: human gut; feature: human-associated habitat; material: faeces | place: China | collected 2012 ... | reverse complement strand
GAGAAGTCCTCGCGTATCATGAAACGGTATACGGTGGGCGGTGCGCAGAACGATGTGATGTGATACTGCTCTATCTTGCGCAGCAGTTTGTCGGCGGTGAACTTCTCGTGGTCGAACACGAACACCGCCGCTCCGGCGAACCACTGTCCGTAGAACTTGCCCCACACAGCCTTTCCCCATCCCGTGTCTGCCACGGTGAGGTGTATGCTGTCTTCAGAGAGGTTGTGCCAGAACGCTCCGGTGACGAGATGTCCGAGGGCGTAGAGGAAGTCGTGAGCCACCATCTTGGGCTCTCCGCTGGTGCCGCTGGTGAAATACATCAGCATGGTGTCGCCGTTGCTGTTGACGTGCTCTGGTCTGACGAACGCCGGAACGTCCTCCCATTCGGCGTGCCAGTCGTGGAAACCGGCTGGCACCTCGGGACCCACGCTTATGAGAGTCTCCACGGTCGGGCTCTCCGGCATGGCTTCGCTCACCTGCGTGAGCACATATTCCTCGCCAACGCATACTATCGCCTTCACTCCGGCGCGGTTGTTGCGGTATATTATGTCGTGTTTCGTCAGCATGTGCGTAGCCGGTATTGCCACCGCTCCGAGCTTGTGGAGCGCGAGCATGGCGAGCCACCACTCATACCGTCTTTTGAGAATGAGCATCACCATGTCGCCGTGTCCTATCCCCAGTGACGCGAAGTAGGCAGCCGTACGGTCGCTCAGCAGTTTCATTTCCTTGTATGTGAATATCCTCTCATGGTCTTCGTCGTCGGTCCATATCATCGCCGTCTTGTCGGGTTGTTCCTCAGCCCACACGTCCATCACGTCGTAAGCGAAGTTGAAGTTCTCCGGTATCTTGAAGTGGAGGTTCCTGCGATAGTCTTCCTCCGATGAGAAATGAGTCTGTGTTAAAAATCTTTCTATCATTTTATTCCAGTATGATATGTTGATGTTCATGATGAAAAAGTCATGCCGTCACGGCTTTGCCGCTCCGCGCATGTATGCTTCATATCACCACGCATATGAATTTCACCGGCTTGTCGCCCACCGCCTTCATGCAGTGCATCTGCGATGCGTCGAAGTAGATGCTGTCTCCCTCGTTGAGCACCATGGTCTTGTTGCCTATCGTAATCTCAAGAACACCTTCGAGCACGACGTCGAACTCCTGTCCCTCGTGTGAGTTCTTGCTGTGCTGTGTTCCGTCCGGCTTGGGGTCTACCTGCACGAGAAACGGGTCGGTCTTCCTTCCCCTGAAGCCTGCCGCAAGGCTCTGATACTTGTAGTCCTTGCGCCGTTCCACGCTCATTCCCTGTCCCTTGCGCGTGAGGAAATAAGTGCTCATGCGCGGTTCCTCACCGAAGAGCAGCACGTCGAGCGCGATGCCATACCGCTTTGATATTCTTGACAGACGGTAGACCGACGGGTCTGCCTCGCCAGCCTCAATCTTCATGTAGTGTTCGAGCGGTATCTCGCAGAGCTGCGCCACCTCCTCTGCGGGGATGTCGAGCACTTCGCGCAGCCCTTTCAGCCGTTGGCCTATTTGCTTTATTGCGTCTTCCATATTCGTGATGTTTTGAGTTTTAATGGCTCAAAATTAATAATTATTTTTCAAAAACCAGTTTTCATATGGGCTTTAATATGATGTTTTATCACACGGAGCGTGCTTTGGCTTGCTTTTTGTAAGCCATATGGCACAAACGGAGCCGTAATGTGCATATTTATACGATAATTCTTTGGAAAGTGTATTTATATACGTAAGCGGCACGGCGGCGGCAGAGTGTCAACTCCGCGAGAGCTGTCTGTTTGCGCATGAAGGACATCCCGCCCGCTTCCGCGCGATTTTCAGGCTGTTCGCTTAATGTGCTATCAATCAGCCAATTATGTTCTTTTCTGTTCCGGAATGACCTTTCCGAAGTCGTGGAAAAGCCTTTCCCGTCTTCCCGAAGAGCCTCTTCCGCCTGTCAGCAGAGCCTTTCCGGACATGTAAGAAAGCCTTTCCGGTGAGCATCAGACAGCCTTCCGGTCTGTCGGGAGTAGCTTTCCGGCATCACAGGTTGGCTGATGTGTCATGACGGTTGTGCCTTTATCCGCTTTTTATAAACGGCATACGTATGCCCCGTTTCTGTTTTGATAAAACGGAATGTCAAAATAAAGTCAAGACAGAAACGTATGTTTATGCAGTTTCATACATACTTTCCCCGTTTTTTTATCATAACATCAAAAAAACGGAAGAGACCGTCTTTCATATGGAATATTTCATTATCTTTGTGGCAGATAAGCTTCGGCTCGGCAGTGTCAAAGTTGTGAAAACTCTGTTTTCCCGCCTTGCTGCTGCTCTCGCCTTGCATTATCTCTGAATAAGATAAGCTGCACTCGGGAAACAAAGAGCAAGCTCTCTTTCCACTCGTTTGCATTATCTCTGAATAAGATAAGCTGCGCCTCGGCAGTGTCAAGTCTGGTAAAACTCCGTTTCCCCACTTTGCCGTTGCACTCGCCTTGCATTATCTCTGCCGTCAAGGGACAAGGGCGTTATTGTTTTCTGATTCCCGCATCCCGGCATTATGGCTAAAAACTGATTCCTATAATAATCTCTTTACATATACAGATAATTCATTTAACTAAAATATATAATATGTCACAGAAAGAAAAACACACAGGTATGAGAGGAAAAAACTATTGTCCAGACACTTCTGACCGTCAGTTTCGGAAAGAAGGGGGAGGCATGGTGTGGTGATAGAACACGACTCATACTTAACGGAAACAATTAACAGCACTGAAAAAATGAAACGTAATTTACTGGCATTAGTACTGCTTGCGGTGGCGGCGACAATGAGCGCCGCGTTGAAAATAGACAGGATAGAGCCTGCCGACTGGTATGTCGGAATGAAAAACAAGTCGCTTCAGCTTATGGTATACGGTAAGGACGTGAGGGCGGCTGACGTAAGAACCGACTATCCAGGAGTGAGAATAGACAGCATAGTGAGACCGGACTCTCCCAACTATCTTTTCGTTTATCTCAACCTGAACGGTGCCCGTCCGGGAGTGATGACGCTCGACTTCTCGGGAAAGAAAGTCAGATACAGACTGAAAAAACGCGACAAGGCTGGAGAGGAGCGAATAGGATTCACCAATGCCGACGTGCTCTACATGCTCATGCCCGACCGGTTTGCCTCGGGCAACACGTCCAACGACCGCGTAAAAGGTATGATGCCATACCGCACCGACCGCTCCCAGCCAAGCCTGCGGCACGGCGGCGACCTCGAAGGCATACGCAGGCATCTCGACTATTTCTGCAGTCTGGGAGTCACAGCACTGTGGCTCACTCAGGTGCTCGAGAACAACAGTCCGGACAACGGAGGCGGAAGCTCATATCATGGATATGCCACTACGGATTACTACAAGGTGGATCCGCGTTTCGGAACAAACGAAGAGTACCGCCGTCTGACCGATGAGGCTCACGCCAAAGGGCTTAAGGTGGTGATGGACATGATTTTCAACCACTGCGGGTTTGACCATCCTTGGGTGAAGGACATGCCATTCCGCGACTGGTTCAACACTCCGCAATGGCTCGGAAAGTCGGGAGGCAGACCTGTGCCAAATGAGGATTACTTGCAGACAATCTACAGACTAACGCCCGTGCTCGACCCCTACGCATCCAAAGTGGACACAAGGGAGACTGTGGAGGGATGGTTTGTGCCAGGCATGCCCGACCTTAACCAAGACAATCCGCACGTGATGACTTACCTCATACAGAACAGTAAGTGGTGGATAGAGACCGTAGGCATAGACGGAATACGCATGGACACTTATCCGTATGCCTTTGCGCAGGGCATGTCAAGATGGATGAAGGAGCTCAATGACGAATATCCCAACTTCAATACCGTGGGCGAGACGTGGGTGGCAGAGCCTGCCTACACGGCTGCATGGCAGAAAGACGCGCGGCAGGCACCGTTCAACAGCAACCTGAAGACGGTGATGGACTTCAGCTTCTATGAAAAGATAAACCAGGCGAAGAGGGAGGACACCGACGGCGGATGGAGCGGCATGAACCGCATATACAACAATTTTGTGTATGATTATCTTTATCCCAACCCCGAAAGCGTGATGGCGTTCATCGACAATCACGACACCGACCGCTTCCTCGGCAACGGATGTGACACTCTTGCCTTGAAACAGGCACTCTCGCTTCTTCTCACTGTCAGGAGGATACCACAGATATACTATGGTACGGAAATACTTATGAACGGAACTAAGGAATTTACCGACGGCAACGTGCGCAAGGATTTTCCCGGCGGATTCCCGGGCGACAAGCACAACGCCTTCACAGCTGAGGGGCGTAGCCGGGCGGAAAACGACATGTTCAACTGGCTGAGCCGACTGTTGCACTGGAGGCAGGGAAACGAGGTGATAACGAAAGGCGGCATGACTCAGTTTGTGCCTTTCAGAGGCGTGTATGTCATCAACAGGTCGTATAAAGGCAGGAGTGTGCTCGTGGTAATCAACGGGAAGAACGTTGAGAACACGTTTCATGCCGCGCGCTACTCTGAACTCAACGCCGGAGGAAAAACGGCTGTGGACGTCACTTCCGGACGCTACTATTCCCTCGGCAAGGACTTCCGGCTGACGCCACGGCAGGCTCTTGTCCTTGAATACTGATGAGGGAGCGTGTTCATCCGGTTGTGTGCGGATGCGCGCGCAGCAGTTCCGGTCGTGCGTTTCTGTGTATGCAGGCATGTCAGGGCGTTACCGTATCTTTTGCATTTATGCGCAATGATACTATGACAATCTCCATATGATAATTGTTTACAGATACTTATAAATCATTTTATTCACATTATTAATATGTCAAAAAAAGAAAAACACATTGGTATGAAAAGAAAAGCTATTGTCCTGACGTTCTTTCTCATCGCAGGAGCAGTCTCTGTCATGGCGCAGACATTTGCCAGATACAAGGAGTGCGCGCTCATTCAGATAACTCCGAAAGGTTGGCTCAAAGAGTTTCTTGTGCGTCAAAAGGATGGCATGACAGGTCATCCGGAGGCTTTGTCCTATCCTTACAACACGTGCCTGTGGGCAGGGGAGATTGCCAGAAAAAATGAAAATCCGGTTGCGCAGGACTGGTGGCGGTATGAGCAGACTGCCTATTATACGGACGGACTGCTCCGTTTGGGTTATCTGCTGAAGGACAAAGCGATGATTGACCGAGGGGAAAGCGGCATCACATATACAATCGCGCATGCGGCTCCAAACGGTAAATTAGGCAATCCGAAAATAGAGTCGCTTTGGCCTATGGTGGTGTTTTTCAGAGCCATGAAGGCTTACTACGAGTCTGGAAACCATCCGGAGGCGGTGGCTGCGCTTGAAAAACACTATTTAAGTCTTACTCCGTCAGACCTGACCAACGGCTCGCGGCATATTCTTAACATTGAAGGCATACTGAGAATATATGGCAAAACGGGTAATAAAGCTCTCCTTGCGCTCGCAGAGAAGGCTTATGACGCGGGAGGTTTTGAGCTTGACGCCGTGCAGGCTGCAAGCAAGGAGCCGCTCCATCTGCATGGTGTGACATACTGCGAGATGCTGAAAGTGCCGCTTCTGCTCTATGCCTATACCGGCAAACAACGCTATCTGGACCTGGCGCTCAATGCTGAGCGGCAGTTTGAAAAATATAATATGTTGCCGGACGGTGTCCCTACAAGTGCCGAACATGTGGGCGGAAACGACATCGACATTGCTCACGAGACGTGCGATATCTCGGATTTCACATGGTCGTTGGAGCAGTTTCTCACAGTAACGGGAGACGCGCGTTGGGCTGACCGCATAGAGAGGGCGGTGTTCAATGCCGGTTTGGGAGCTGTCACCAAAGACTTCAGGTCTCTCCAGTATTTCTCTTCGGTCAATCAGCTCATCGCTACCGGCACATCTGACAACAACGCCTTCAAACGGGGCAAGACGTGGATGCAGTATCGTCCTACGCATGAGACGGAGTGCTGTGCAGGCAATGTACACCGTTTCATGCCCAATTTCGCATCATACCTTTGGCTGAAAAGCGGTGAGAACGGAGTTACGGCTGCCATGTATGCACCGTCATCTTTCACCACAACAGTGAACGGACAGCCGCTTACGGTCACCGAAACGACAGATTATCCGTTTGATGGTTCTATATCCTTTACCTTCTCGTTGAAAAAGAGCACAACGTTTCCGTTCCGTTTCCGAATTCCAGGTTGGGCAAAGGGAGCGGTCGTAAGTGTAAACGGAAAAACGCTCGCCAGGAAGTATACATCGCAGTCGTTCGCTGAGATAAAGAGAAAGTTCCGCGACGGCGACCGCATTGAGCTCGTTTTTGATATGACCCCGCGCGTCGTCACAATAGAAGATCAGGGCATTTACGTGGAACGTGGTCCGCTGCTATTCAGCTATGCTATTCCGCAGACAAAGGTGGAGGATGATGTGGATTATCCAAATCTTAACGGAAAGAAATCAGCCAATCCCGACTTCAAGAGTTGGAGCATCACGCCAAAGGGAGCGTTCAATTACGGAGTCGTTCCGCAACGCCTGACGGCAAAAGATGTGAAAGTTTATGTGGATGAAAACAAGCTGAAGCATGCCTATCCGTTTGACCTGAAAGACACGCCTGTCAGAATCACAATCCCGGTGCGGCGGCTGCAATGGGCTTTGGAAGAGGGAGTGAGAAACCCCAACCTGCCTGCTCCTGGATCACCGGCTCTGTCTGACAGAAGCGAAGAAATAAGTCTGGTGCCTTATGGATGCACCGAACTGCGGCTTACGGTGTTCCCCATATTGGGCACTTCGGCTGACCACTGACACCGTATGAGATAAAACCATCTCCGAATATTCATTGGGAGTGTCTTTCGCTGACCGTTTTGCAGGCGGATTATGTACTTTAACCCGAATAGGTCATTAGACCGTCATAAAGTTCTTTTACTTTATTGCCGGTTTATCCATTCCTCTTTCGCACTGCTGCCTTCGTCTTGTGTCCCGTTTTTTCCCGATGTAGCCCGCCACATCTTCAATAAAAGCAGAACCCAATATGACTGACAGCAGCTCGAAATACGGATGAAGTCTGATGACCTATTGGGGGTTAATTTGAATTCATCAAATTCACTTTAAAATAAGTAATGCACGTGTGGTGCAGATAAGAAACGCCATAGACGGCATGCTTTCCGAAAAACAAAGAAAGGAATTCAAACGCAGCCAGCGGAAGTTCGAGCCTGTGAAAGCTCTCATCATAAGGCTGCGTGATGGCAGTGAAGCGGAGACCACCTATCTTGAAAGCTTTATAAACGATTCCGGGACTGACAAGAAACTGCGCTCTATATTGCGGAAAACTCTGACTGCTTCGGAGTCTCTTGATAAATATACCAAGGAAAATCTGCTTCGGAGTCTGGCTGAATACGCTCCTTTGAACAATCCCGCAAGAAGTGACGGCGAGAACAGAGAGGCTGCCGTTGAGTCCAACAGTTGCAGGGATGCGTTAAGGAATGTATATCCGCTGGAATGGCTTTGGTACTGAGGCGGTTATTTCCCAGCCGCCTTCAGCCCCTGTATCACCGCTCCGGTGAATCCAGCCTGCTCCATGGCGTTAAGTCCTTTTATTGTTATTCCTCCGGCTGTGGTCACCTTGTCGATTTCCTCCTCCGGGTGGCTTCCGGAATTCATGAGCAGACAAGCAGCACCTTTTACGGTCTGCGCGACAATGCGTGTGGCTTCAGCGGCACGGAATCCGAGCTCTACGCCGCCCTCTGCAGACGCGCGTATGTAGCGCAAGGCGAATGCCGTGCCGCATGAGGCGAGAACCATGCCTGCCGCGAGATGACGCTCGTCGGTAATTATGGTGGAGCCGATGTTGTCGAACAGCTTTTTTATCAATTCGGTATTATGCTCCGAGGCGTTGCATGGTGCGATGAAGGTCATGGACTCGCATATTGACGCAGCAGTGTTTGGTATGACGAGGAACAGCTGAGGCATAGCACCGTCTTTCTGCATCCATCCGTTTATTTGCGCGGCTGTGACACCTGCCACTACAGATACAAGCACCTGGCGGCGGTAGTCCATGACAGTCATGAGGTCTTTCATTACGTCTTCGGCGAGCCACGGCTTCACAGCCACTATGACGACATCAGCCTTTGCGGCTGCCGCCTTGTTGTCGGATGTGACCAAGACTCCGGCGTCAACAAGATGCCAGAGCTTGTCGGTGTGGGGATTGGCTGCTATGATGTCAGCAGGATTGACTTTACAGCTGTGAAGCATTCCTTCGGCAATGGCGCCTCCCATGGCACCCACGCCTATTATAGCTGTTTTCATAATGAGCGTTTGAGTTTTTCGATGAATGAGTCTGCCTGTTCCTCAGTTAGGCAAAGCGGCGGAAGCAGACGCAGGATGTTTGTGGACGCACAGCCCGTGAAGCAGTGCTCGTCGTGAATCAGTCGTGAGCGTACTTCCTTGTGGGGAATGTCGAGCTCGATGCCTATCATCAGACCGCGACCGCGTACGTCGGTGATGTGCGGCTGTGTGGCTTTCAGAGAGTCGAGCCTTTCGAGAAGACGGTCGCCCACTTTGCGCGCGTTCTCCACAAGATTGACGTTCTCCATGACATCAAGTACCGCCAACGCTGCGGCACATGCCAGATGATTGCCTCCGAAGGTAGTGCCGAGCAACCCGTATGACGGCACAAAGTCGGGTGATATGAGCACTGCTCCCATCGGGAAACCGTTGGCTATGCCTTTTGCCACGGTGATGAGGTCAGGACGTATGCCGAGCCACTGATGGGCGAAGAATCTGCCGCTGCGACCGTAGCCGCACTGTATCTCGTCGCATATGAGTACGGTGCCGTGTCTGCGGCATGCCGTCTGCAGTTCCTGCGCGAACTCCGGAGTGGCAAGACGTATGCCGCCCACTCCCTGAATGCACTCCAGTATCACAGCTGCGACGTCATTCTTTGCCAGTTCGCGTTCCCATGCCGTGATGTCATTGAGCGGCAGATAAGTCACATGCCCGTTAGCATTGACCGGAGCGATAATCTTTGGATTGTCGGTAGCCTCTACTGCCAGTGACGTACGTCCGTGAAAGGCTTTCTGCGCCGAGAGTATGCGGGTTCTGCCTGTGTGGAACGACGCCAGTTTCAAGGCATTCTCGTTGGCTTCCGCTCCGCTGTTGATGAGAAACAACTGATAGTCCTCATATCCGCATATCTTGCCAAGGCGTGAGGCAAGCTGCTGTTGAAGAGTGTTGACAACTGAGTTTGAGTAGAAGCCCAGACGGTAGAGCTGATTCTTGAGAGCCTCTACGTATACCGGATGACAGTGGCCTATGCTGATGACGGCATGTCCTCCGTAAAGGTCGAGGTATTCCTGACCTTTGTCATCCCACACGGTGCAGCCGCTGCCCCGTACTATGTTTATGTCGTATAAAGGATAAACGTCAAATAGTTTCATCTTATTTGCTTAATGTGGTGATGATGATGTATAACACGCCTGCTACGAGCGCGCCAACTATGATTGAGTTTGCTAAAAGGTCTTTGTCGAACTTTGCCATGCCGATACTATTTTAGAAAGCCGATGCTTTGAGAGCAAGTCCGCACCGTTCGTCAAGTCCGAACATGATGTTCATGTTCTGCACAGCCTGTCCGACGGCACCCTTCAGCAGATTGTCGATGCATGATGTGACAAGCAGTTTGTTGCCGAACTTGTCGCAGTGTACAAGACACTTGTTGGTGTTGACAACCTGTTTCATGTCAATGGCGTTGTCACAATAGTGTGTGAACGGCGCGTCTTTGTAGAAATCCTTGTAAGCTGCCATGATGTCGTCAAGTTTCGCGTCGGTCTTCACTACTGATGTGGCGAATATGCCGCGTGCGAAGTTGCCGCGATAGGGAATGAAGTCGATGTCGCACGGCAGCGAGCCTTGCACCTGTGTCAGACTCTGCCTTATCTCAGGCACGTGCTGGTGGCAGAACGGTTTGTATATGCTCATGTTGTCCGCACGCCACGAGAAGTGGGTGGTAGACGACGGCTTCTGTCCTGCGCCCGTGCTTCCTGTTATGGCGTTGACCGAGATGTCAGACGTGAGCAGTCCCATTGCGGCTGCCGGAAGAAGCGCGAGCTGTATGCATGTGGCGAAACATCCGGGGTTTGCCACGTGCTTGGCATGTGCAATGAGACTCCTGTTTATTTCCGGCAGACCGTAAACGTAGTCGTTGCCCGGAGACTTAATGCGGAAGTCCTGCGCGAGATCTATAATCCTCACATCCGACGGTATGGCATGCTCCTTCAGGAAAGCCTCGCTCTTGCCGTGCCCGAAGCAGAAGAACACCACGTCCACTTCACTGAACGGCATTTCGGATGTGAAGCGCATATCAGTATCGCCGATGATCCCTTCATGTACATCGGTGACGGGATTGCCGGCGTTGCTTTCGCTGTTGGCAAACACAATCTCTGCCTGCGGATGGTTTATAAGCAGCCGCAGAAGCTCACCGGCTGTGTAGCCGGCTGCGCCTAATATTCCTATCTTCATGGGATAATGTTTCTTTCGCGTGGTACAATGAGCCAGAAGGCAAGATAAAGGATGAAGCCTGTGCCGTAGAAAAACGCGGCAACAAACCATATTATGCGTATGATGGTCGCGTCGATGTCTAAATAGTCGGCGAGTCCGCCGCATACGCCTGCTATCTTCTTGTCGGTGTCCGACAAATATAATTTTCTTCCGGTCATAAGTATGTTTTTTTTATCTTTCTTCGTCGGGATGAATGCCGTAGTAGACTCTCAGAGGAGTGCTGAGCACCTTGATGAAGCCTTTCGCCTCTTCTGCCGTCCAGCCGTGCTGCATCTCACCGTATTCGCCGAGCTTCGATTTGAGCAGGTCGTTTACCGAATCCACTCCTACGGTCTCAAACCCGAGCGGGCGCAGCTTCAGTATTGCCGTTCCGCTCACGTTGCGCTGTGACGATGTGAGCATTGCCTCTATGTCCGGCATGACAGGCTCGAGATACTGGCTCTCATGTAGGAACATTCCGTACCAGTTGGCTATCTGGTCCTTCCAGTATTGCTGCCATTTGCTCAGAGTGTATTTCTCCAACAGACGGTGGGCTTCGATGATGAGCTTCGGAGCGGCAGCCTCAAAGCCTACACGTCCCTTTATTCCTATGATTGTGTCGCCCACATTGCAGTCCCTGCCGATGCCGTATGCCGCGCCTATCTCCTCAATCTTCTGTATCGCTTTTATCTTGTCGTCGAACGGTTCGTCGTTTACGGCTGTTATCTCCCCTTTGTCGAAGGTGATTCTCAGCAGCTGCTCTTCAGTTTGCGTGACATGTTTCAGATAAGCCTCCTCTGGCAGTCCTTTCGACGAGTCGAGCAGTTCGCCGCCGCAGATGCTCGTGCCCCATATTCCTACATTATATGAATATTTCAGCTTTGTGAAGTCTGCGCTGAATCCGTGCGCGTTGAGATAGTCCACCTCTTCCTGACGGGAGAGAGCCTTGTCGCGTGTAAGTGTGATTATCTCCACGCCGGGTGCCATGACGAGAAACGTCATGTCAAAACGTATCTGGTCGTTGCCCGCTCCGGTAGAGCCGTGCGCTATGGCGTCGGCTCCTATCTCTCTGGCATACCGCGCTATCGCTATTGCCTGGAATATACGCTCTGACGATACGGAGATGGGGTAGCAGTTGTTGCGCATCACGTTTCCGTAAATCATGTATTTGAGCGATTTCTCGTAGTATTCGTGAGTGACGTCAAGGGTGACGTATTTGGCAGCTCCCAGTCTGTAGGCGTTCTGCTCGTTAGTCTTCAGCTGTTCTTCGCTGAACCCGCCGGTATTTGCACAGGCTGCATGTACTTCATATCCGTCCTGTGCGAGTTTCATCACTGTGTATGAGGTGTCAAGTCCTCCTGAAAATGCAACAACTACTTTTTTCATTATTCTCGTTTTTTTGTGATTCTGATTTGTGTTTGCCGTCTTGCGCGCTTCCTGTCTTTTACTTAACGACGGAAGAGGAGCCGTCCGCACGGTCGGGCTGGATGTCGTGCTGCTGACGCCGTTTCAACTGCCGAGCTGTTTTATTCTTTCAAGCACATCCTCTGACAGTTTGGCAGGCAGATGCTCCTCTGGGTCGTACAGCATACCTGTGCATATGCAGTATTTGCGCCCCGTTCGTTTGAGCACATCCACGTTGACGCACCCCTCGCATCCTCTCCAGAACGCCTCGTCGTCGGTGAGTTCGGCGAATG
>ERZ772884.2056-NODE-2056-length-12252-cov-4.110027_pt1 | contig 12252 bp, 8 predicted proteins | sample MGYA00580574_ERZ772884 | MGnify/ENA primary metagenome ERZ772884 (study PRJEB29015, sample SAMEA2737690) | human gut metagenome | biome: human gut; feature: human-associated habitat; material: faeces | place: China | collected 2012 ... | reverse complement strand
ATGGAGGATTAGGTATGGAATTTATTGTTAAAGAGAATGAAAATCATCAGTTGGAAAGCATTGTAAACAAAAATGACAAATATAAAATGAACTGGGTTGCCACAGGTAAAAAATGGGGAGAAATGTTTCTTCCAGACGGAATTACAGGTAGAATAGAAAGAACGGTATCTACAGAAGGAAAGATAACTGAAAAATATATTTTCGTTAACAATCGGAATTGGGAGTATTTCCCACAAAAAGGAGAAATTGGTATTGCAGTACCATTTCCGGATAATTATACGGCTGCTGAAATCTGTATGCGAGAGCGTTGTCATGCACACATCCGTTGTGGCGAAAGTCAGAGCTATATTGCCGGGATCAGAATGGGAGGAGAAAAACCAAATCTTGGGTTGGTTCTGAAAAAAGGAAAAATAGAAGATTACAGCATTATAAGAAATGAAAAAGAGCTCAGTAATGACCGCGGAACTATTATATTAAATCCGAAAATAAACAACTTAAAACCAGGAGAAAGAACTGTGATTCAATGGGATCTTTTCTGGTATGACAGTCAAAGGGAGTTTGAGGAAAAACTGCTTCATCAGGAAGGACAGCTGCTGATACAGTTGGAGCATGGAATTTATTTCGAGGGTGAAGATTTATGTTTTCACATAAAAGCAGATGAAGAAATATGGCGTGAAAAAGAAATCGAAGTTACTCTTGCAGGAGAAAAAATTTCAGCGGAAAAAACAGAAAATGGTAATTGTATAGATTACAAAGTTAAAATGGATTCTGTAAGTCAAGGAGAACAAGAGTTCTTGATAAAGTGTAAAGAATACAGTACATCCGCTATTATTTTGGTATTGCCAAAGATAGAGAAGCTTGCAGAAAAAAGATGCAGATTTATTGCTGAAAAACAGCAGTATTTTTGCAGTGGAAGCCTTTTGGATGGTGCATTTCTCACCTATGATAATGAAGATAAGCGATTGGTTTATGAAAAAGAATACGATCATAACGGTGGCAGGGAAAGAGTGGGAATGGGGGCACTTCTGGCGCTCTGGCTGCAGAAAAATAAAGATATGAAAGTGGAAAAAGCACTGCAGAAATATACCGAATATATATACAGAGAGCTCTACGATGAGAATACAGGTATTGTATACAATGATGCAGGAAGAGATAATACCTGGAACCGTTTGTACAATTATCCATGGCTCGCAATTTTTTTCATGGAAAGATACAGGTTGTATAATGAGGTTGCTGATCTTAAAAATATGTATAAAATTATGAAATCTTATTATGCACAAGACGGAGCTTCATTCTATGCAATTGGAATCCCTATGCTGGAATCTGTGAAACTGTTGAAATCGGGTGGTATGGAAAGAGAGGCAGAGGAACTTCTGAGATACTATGAAACACATGGCGAAATGCTTATAAAAAACGGATTATGTTATCCACCGCATGAAGTAAAATATGAGCAGAGTATTGTTGCCCCTGCAGTAAATTATCTTTTTCAGTTATACGAACTTACAGGAAAAATATTATATCTGGAAGAAGGAAAGAAACAATTAGCTGTACTGGTGCTGTTTAATGGACATCAGCCAGATTTTCATATGTATGAAAATGCGGTTCGTCATTGGGATGGATATTGGTTTGGAAAGTACAAAAATCTTGGAGATACATTTCCACATTACTGGAGTTCCTTAAGTGGTGTTGCTTTTCGGGAATATGAAAAAATAACCGGTGAGAGATCATATGGTGTAAAGGCGGAAAATTCATTGCGAGGTGTACTAAGTATGATAAATAGTGACGGAAGTGCAAGCTGCGCATATGTATATCCTTTTATGGTTAACAACGTAAGATGCCAGTATGCGGATCCATGGGCAAATGATCAGGACTGGGCATTGTACTACTACTTGAAAGAGGGCAAAAATTATGACTGAGTTAGAAAATAAAGGTGGCTTTACCTTGCCTGGCGAGGCTGGTTATGAAAAATTGACCTTAGAACTTGCAAAAAAATGGGGAGCAGATGTAATAAGGGATTCTGATGGGACAGAACTGTCTCCGGAGATAACGGAGGCAGGATATGGTATTTATTCTACTATTTGTATTATCCGCGGTCATAATCCCTGGGCTATGGAAAATTTGGATAAATTGCAGCAGACTTTTCTTGTCACAGAACCGAAAACTGCAGTTGAGCATTATCTAGAACTAGAGCTCTTAAAAGAGTTTTTTCAGGAGCAGTTTAAAATTAATGACAGTGCAGAAGCTTTGGGGTACTGGCAGGTGTATGACCGCACAACTGACAAGGAAGTAAATAAAGAAAACTGGAGTTATGATAAGAAAAAAGGTGTTGTCAGGATTGAAAACTGTGTATTATGGCACAAATATACAGTCAGTTTTCTGGCATATCGAATTTGGGAAGAAATTTCCATGTATAATCATATTACCAATAACTGGGATAAAGAGCATCTTATACCGATAGATCCTGTATACGCTGAAACACAGGTTTATTTAATTAATTGGATGAAAGAATGGTGCGAAGAACATCCTGCAACTACAGTGGTTCGTTTTACCTCTATGTTTTATAATTTTGTCTGGATTTGGGGAAGCGATGCCAGAAAACGAAATTTATTTACAGACTGGGGCTCCTACGATTTTACAGTGAGTCCTCTTGCTTTACACAATTTCGAACAGAAATATGGATATGCACTTACCGCAGAGGATTTTGTGAATCAGGGGAAATATCGGGTAACCCATATGCCGCCAACAAAAGCAAAAAAAGACTGGATGGAATTTATTAATGATTTTGTAATTTCATTTGGAAAAAAACTAATAGATATTGTGCATGAATATGGAAAAAAGGCTTACGTATTTTACGATGACAGCTGGGTTGGAATTGAACCATATAATGACAGATTTTATGAATTTGGTTTTGATGGGATTATTAAATGCGTATTTTCCGGGTATGAAGCACGTCTTTGTGCAGGTGTAGATACAGAAGTTCATGAACTCAGGCTTCATCCTTATCTTTTCCCGGTGGGGCTTGGAGGAGCTCCTACATTTACAGAGGGAGGAAATCCTACAAGGGATGCAATGCAGTATTGGAGAAATGTAAGGCGTGCATTGTTGCGTGAACCGATTCAAAGAATTGGATTAGGCGGATATTTACATCTTACGGAGAATTATCCGGATTTTTGCGATTACATTGAAAAAGTTGCAGATGAATTTCGCATGTTGAAGTCTTTTCATGAAAAAGGAAAGCCTTGGACCTTGAAAACCAAAGTAGCGGTTTTACATTGTTGGGGCAAATTGCGTTCATGGACTTTGTCTGGACATTTTCATGAAACATATATGCATAATTTGATTCATATAAATGAGGCGCTTTCAGGTTTGCCTGTGGATGTTGATTTTATTGATTTTGAGACAGCCAGAAGCGGAGATTTATCCAGATACAAAGTCATTATTAATGCAGGAAAAGCGGGTGACGCATGGAGTGGCGGTGATAACTGGAAAGACGTGAAAGTTGTTGAGGCAATTACAAAGTGGGTATATGAAGGGGGCTGTTTTATTGGAATTGGCGAGCCATCAGCAACCAGTGGATATGATACGTTTTTCAGATTGGCACAGGTACTGGGCGTAGATGAAGATAATGGGGCAAGGGTATGTCATGGAAAATGGGAGTATGAAGTAAAAGCACCACAAAATCATATATTAGATATACTGGAATGGCCAGTAATGGAACATATATACCTGACAGATAAAAAAACAGAGGTATTGGCAGAGGCTGCAGGTGGGTATCCGGGTATTACCAGACACCAGTTTGGAAAAGGAAGTGGAATTTATATGACGGGATTTGCTTTTTCAGAGGAAAGTACCAGATTATTGTTGCAACTGATATTAGAGGCTGGACGGGAAGAACAGGCAGAATGCATTACAGATAATCTGCATGTGGAATGTGCCTATTATCCAGACGCACAAAAATTAGTTGTTATTAATAATTCAGGAGAGAAACAAACAACAAAGATTGTATGTGAAGGAGCCGTTTGGAGCATGCAGCTTGAAGGATATGAAACGAGGATACAGAATATATGTGGGATGGGAAACAAAAGGCAGTAACATTTAGCTATGATGATGGAGTTTGCCAGGACAGGAGACTGGTAGACATGTTCAACTATTATCATGTAAAAGCAACATTCAATATAAACAGTGGAATGCAGACATATGCCAGCCATTATGACTTTGGTAATGTAAGAGTGCATCATATGAATGCAGAAGGATTAAAAGAATTGTATAAGGGTCATGAAATCGCGGTTCATACATTGACTCATCAAGATTTAACAAAGCTTGATAAAGACACTGTATATAATGAAGTTTATCTGGATAAACAAAATCTGGAACGGATGTTTGACTGCCAGATTACCGGTATGGCGTATCCTTATGGAACATATAATGATGAAGTGGTTCAGATATTGAAAAAATGTAAAATTCAATATGCACGGTCAGTTGTGTTTTCCGGAGCATTTAAATTACAAAAGAATTTATTGATATTTAAACCAACTTGTCATCATGCTGACGAAAATATATGGGAACTTCTGGAGAAATTTTTAAAAGAAAAAAGTGAAGAAAAGCAGTTATTTTACATATGGGGACACAGCTATGAGTTTGATGTAAATAATAACTGGAAACGGATGGAAGAAATTTTAGACAGATTAATTGGACATAATAATATCTTTTATGGAACAAACAGGGAAGTGCTTCTTCCCTGTTAATGGAAAACAAAAATCAGACTAACATTTTATCCAGACATTCTACAATCAGTCTGACATTCTTCAGCGCACCTAAAGTGTCGCCTTTTTGCTCCAGGGAGTGGTTGCAGCCCTCGAAAATCCCGCCGGTTTTATCGGGGAAGTTTCTGGCTGCGGCGCGGATCTTGGACTCCGGCATATAGGGATCAGCGGTTCCGGCGAAGAAGAGCCCGTTGATATCGGAGAGATAACGGAGAGTGGAAGGAATCGGAGTCATGAGAAACTGATGAACCTTTCCTTTCAGCTGCAGGGCTGTTTCAAGCTGGCAGGCGATGGTGGTGCCGATGCTTTTGGAGATAAAAATAATGTCATCATATTCAGAGAAAGGAACGTTTTCCAATTGGGGGAGCGTTCTTTTTATTGCCAGTTTTATGACAGGTTCCAGTTCTGCTGGAGTGCGGCCGTGGAAGGTATGAATGTCCTGACCATAGTCAAGGCGGATGATTTCATAACCACGCTCAGCAGCCATGGAAGCAGTATAATAGAGAAGGGGCTTGGTGCAGGTATAACCGACACCTGGGAAAATGACGGCAAGTTTTTTCATGTGGGTACCTCGCTTGAATCGTAAATTGAGTTATATTGAGGGATAAAATGTAATCTGAAAGTGGTTATTGCGTCCACTTAGTTCTTGTATTTATTAAAGTATGATCCGATCAGCGTCTGTTTGAATTCATATAAGATATGAGCGTCAAAAGACCCGTTGATATAGCATTATTATATACTTCTTTCACAAAAATTGTAAAGAAATGACGGTAAGAAATATGGTGAATTATCTGTGAAGATATGCTAAAATCGTTATTGTTCAATGAAATAAGAAACAGCTTGAAATTATTAGTGATTCAAAAGCGAAATAACGAGGAGTGACATTATGAAATTATTGATTGTACGCCATGGTGACCCGGATTATGATATAGATTCCCTTACAGAAAAAGGCTGGAAAGAGGTGGAGTATCTTTCACAGAAGCTTTCCAAATTAGATGTAAAAGCTTTCTATGTATCCCCCCTTGGAAGAGCGAAGGATACTGCGGCTCCGACCTTGAAAAAGATGGGAAGAACAGCCACAGAGTGTGAATGGCTGAAGGAATTTCCCTGTCAGATCTGGCGCCCGGATGTGAAAGATAAGAAGATTATTGCATGGGACTGGCTGCCACAGGACTGGATGGCAGACGAGCGCTTTTTCCAGTATGACCACTGGTTTGAGAATGAGGCTATGCAGGAAGGTCATGTGAAAGAAGAGTATGACCGTGTGATCGGGGAGTTCGACAAGCTTCTCGCGAAGCATGGATATGAGAGGAAAGGTCACTATTATAAAGTAAATGAAGAGAATAATGACACGATTATTTTCTTCTGTCATTTTGGATTGGAGTGTGTACTTCTCAGCCATCTGCTGAATATCTCTCCGATGGTACTTTGGCATGGCTGCGTGGCTGCCCCATCCTCTGTGACAACTTTGACCACAGAAGAACGCCGTCAGGGAATTGCTGCTTTCCGTATGAGCTCCTTCGGCGATATTTCCCACCTTTATGCCAACAATGAGCCGCCGGCATTTGCAGCAAGATTTTGCGAAGCGTATGGAAATAAGGATCAGAGACACGACTGACATTGTGCATTGAGAAGTGTGTTGTTGTGAAGGGCGTGAACAGTAATCTTCATAGTATTAACGGATGGTAAGAGTTATGTTCTGACTTTCAGAAGATAATGAAACGTTATGATCTGAAAACAGGACACAATGGGAAGAACAGGGATGGAATTGTGATGCCAGTTACGAATTAGTTATTTTCATTTTAGAAATTTTAGAAAAAAATTATAATTTGGACAAATACCTTTCACAATTATGAGGTATGATATATACATCTTAAGAGAAAGAACTCTTAAGAAAAACTCTTTCCTTTCCCTAAAAATGTATAAATAAACCACCGTCTGTTGGCAAGAACGCTGACTGGGCGGTGGTTTTACGTTGTGGGAAAATGTGCGAAAGGTGAACTTGAGCACGCGGAAAATCCTGGCTGGACAAGTCCGGAAATATTGTCTATAGTAAATAGGAAACATATATGAGAAGGGGTGGGAATAGGCTCGTGCTTCATGTATGTTTGAATGCCGTAGTGGCTTTACTGCTGAGTGCGGTGAAGAATTAGACAGTAATATCAGTGATTGGCGATATTCATTTTTATAGACAATGGAGGTACTTATGCAGTCATCAAATCAGCTGCAGGACATGCTTCGTTCCATCAATCGGAAGAGCTATCCTGCCTATAAATCCCTGAAAGGGGCATATCAGTTTAAGAAATATGTTTTGTCAATTGATCATGTACAGGGCGATCCATTTGCGTCACCGTCCCATATCAGTGTGAAAATTTTTCACAGAGAAGCTGGATTTCCAGCGGAATACTATAAAGATAAACTGACCAGAATTACTTTGGCAGACTATCTTACCAGACAGTTTGAACAGCAGGTGAACCGCTATACTTTTCGGGCAAAAGGCTCTGGAAAAAGTGGACTTATTTCTGTGACCAGATGCGGTCAGGAGGTGCTGGAGCGAACGGCCTGTGAGATTACAGAGCAGGGGATTACCGTCCGGTTTTTTGTAGGATTTCCGGCAAATGGACGTACTATAAATGCGGGAGAACTGGAGAAAATATTCTTTGAATTTCTGCCGGTTTGTGTGGAAAAAGCATTTGTATACAGAAATTTGAGTGGAAAAGATCTGGAAAATACTATTTTCCTGGCAGAAGATCAGGCGTATATCAGGGAAGAATTAAAGAAGCGTTCCCTGGTTGCTTTTGTAAATGACGGCGCGATTCTGCCAAGAGAGAGTGGTATTTCATCTAAGCCGATGAAAGGGAGCGTGACATTTTCTTCGCCGGAAAGTCTTCGGGTGACTATGGCGCTTCCCCATAAGGGAAAAATAACCGGAATGGGAATTCCTAAGGGAATCACGTTGATCGTTGGTGGTGGTTATCACGGCAAATCTACCCTTCTGAATGCATTGGAACTGGGCGTGTATAACCATATCCAGGGAGATGGAAGAGAGTATGTGATCACGGATTCCACAGCCCAGAAGCTGCGTTCTGAGGATGGCAGATTTGTGAAAGATGTGGATATTTCCCTGTTTATAAATGACCTTCCCAATAAAAAAGATACCACCTGTTTTTCTACGGAAGATGCCAGCGGAAGTACTTCCCAGGCAGCAGGAATCGTGGAGGGAATAGAGGCGGGAAGCAAGGTGTTTCTGTTGGATGAAGATACATCTGCTACTAATTTTATGGTGCGCGACGCCTTTATGCAGCATGTGATCAGCCGGGAAAAAGAGCCGATCACCCCATTTCTGGAACGTGCCCGGGATCTGTATGAAAAGGAGGAGATTTCCACAATTCTGGTTGCCGGAAGCTCCGGGGCTTTTTTCCATATTGCAGATATCGTGATCCAGATGGACAATTATATGCCGGTAGATATCACAGAAAAAGTCCGGGAACTTTGCAGGGATTATCCTTTAAATGAGAATACGGCAGCTGGATTTAAAGCACCACAAAGCCATCGCATCATGTCAAAAAATACGCCGTTGAACAGTTCCAAGAAGGATTATTACGGTCATTTTAAGGCGCAGGATAAGCCGGAAAGGCTGAAAGTAAAGGTACATGGCAGAGATGGTTTTTCCATTGGAAAGCAGGAGGTGGATCTGCGGTATGTGGAACAGCTGATCGACAGTGAGCAGACAGGAGCTTTAGGAGCGTTGCTGAAATATGCAGTGGAAAAACTGATTGATGGGAAAAGAACACTGCCGGAAATTGTGGAGCTGCTTTGCTGTAAACTGGAAAAAGAAGGGCTGTCTTTTCTGTCAGAAGGCTATACTTCCTGCGGCTATGCAGTGCCAAGACGACAGGAAGTATATGCTTGTTTTAACCGATACAGGAGACCTTGAACCGGAGTTGGACATATCAAAAAAGGCAGTGCAAAGTGTTGGACTGCGCGGCAAAAGATTTGTGCAAGAAAACCTATTTGCCGGTAGCTTTTTACCTGGTTATACGCTATAATGAATTTTGGATGAGGAAAACACAGGGATTATTTTCCCTGTGTAAAATGAAAACAGGAGAAAGGTGGATATAGATTATGGAACGTCCAAACGCATGGCTCACATATTCAGATGCTGATATGCAGGATCTGGAAACTGTGGCAAAGAAATATCGTCATTTCTTAAATGTAGGAAAGACAGAACGTGAATGTATCACACAGATTGTGAAAGAGGCTGAGGAAGCAGGCTATGTTTCCCTTGAAGAAAAGGTGAAAAATGGCGAAGATCTGAAAGCAGGAGATAAAGTTTACCAGGTTGGAATGCAGAAGATCATTGCCCTGTACCATATTGGAGAGGATGATCTGGCACAGGGTATGAATATCCTTTGTGCGCATATTGATTCTCCGAGACTGGATATTAAGCAGAATCCGTTATATGAGGATACGGATCTGGCTTATCTTGACACTCATTACTACGGTGGAGTGAAGAAATATCAGTGGGTTGCTCTTCCAATGGCAATGCATGGCGTAATTGTGAAGAAGGATGGCACTGTTGTAAATGTAACCGTCGGCGAGGATGAGGATGATCCGGTTCTTTACATTACAGACCTTCTGATTCATCTTGCTGGACAGCAGATGGCGAAGAAGGCTTCTGAGGCTGTTGAGGGCGAGAAGCTGGATATCCTGATTGGAAGCCAGCCGCTGAAGGATCTTCCGGATGACAAGAAGAAAGAGGCTGTTAAGGAGAATGTACTTCGCATTCTGAATAAGAAATATGGTGTGGAAGAGGAAGATTTCCTTTCCGCAGAGCTTGAGATCGTTCCGGCTGGCAAGGCTCGTGACTGTGGTCTTGACCGCAGCATGATCGCGGGTTATGGACAGGATGACAGAGTTTGCGCATATACTTCCCTTCTGGCTCTTCTTGAGATGGAAGCACCGAAGCGTACAAGCTGCTGTCTCCTTGTAGATAAGGAAGAGATCGGAAGCGTGGGAGCAACTGGTATGCAGTCCCATTTCTTTGAGAACAGTGTAGCAGAGGTCCTGGATGCAATGGGACAGTATTCAGATCTCAGACTGAGAAAGGCGCTGAAGAATTCCAGCATGCTTTCCTCAGATGTAAGTGCCGGCTATGATCCTGCATTTGCAGAAGCTTTTGAGAAAAAGAACTCTGCTTATCTTGGAAGAGGTATCGTTCTCAACAAGTTTACAGGTGCCCGTGGAAAATCCGGCTCCAATGATGCCAATGCAGAGTATGTGGCAAGAGTCCGCAGGATTTTTGACGACCATAAGGTTTGCTTCCAGACTGCTGAGCTTGGTAAGGTTGACGTTGGCGGCGGCGGAACCATCGCTTTTATCGCAGCTCTTTATGGTATGGAAGTAATTGACAGCGGTGTTTCTGTTCTCAGTATGCATGCACCGTGGGAGGTTACCAGCAAGGCGGATGTTTACGAGGCGAAGAAGGCTTATAAGGCGTTCCTTCTGGATGCGTAAGTAAGAGCTAAAGAAAATTGGAAACGAGACAAAACACGCTCTGCGAGTTTTGATTCGTTATCGCAGCAGTCGCTAAGGTTTCATGCAAGCATGGACTTTGGCTTGTTGATTGTGTAAATTATAAAAATTATCGGGCAGACTTTATATGTCTGTCCGTAATTTTTATAGAAAAAATGTTAGATCCTTTTGAAATGTGTTTTTGAAAATTCTATTAAATGAGGAGAGTTGGATTATGTTGAAAAAACAGGCACCGGGAGAGACCATCCTGAAGGTGGGAGGAATGCTCCTGCTTTTTCTTGGCGTTCTGCTGGCATTTGGAAGTGGAAACAATCTTTCCCTGGTTATGAAGGGTAGCAGTGACAGCGCAGTTGTAGAATATCTGAATCAGAACGGTATGACTTACAGCCAGCTGGTGGCAAGCAATGTGATGGTTCTGGTGGCAGGAGTGATCTACCTGGCAGCTGGCGTGGTTGGAGTGAAACAGGCTGGTAAGGTGGAGAATGCAGGCCTTTGTGTGGGAATGGGAGGCCTTCTTATTGCAGAGGTTGTGGCAGAAGTGATCGTTACTATGATCTTCGGAGATTTCAATCCGGCTTCCGTGATCCGAATGCTGATGTTCCCGGCTATTTATATGATTGGCGCAGTGCTGAACTGGCAGGCGAAGAAAGCCAGGAGATAGGGAGGCACCGTCATGCTGGAAGAAGTTAGAGAGCTCTGATAGAGTTTTTAAAATAGTACCAATCGTGCAAAAAATACCTACAAAAAATATTTAAAAAAAATTTCAAAAAGGTGTTGACAAAACCACAGGTATCGTGTAGAATATCCATTGTTGTGAGGGACAAATACTTCACAAGTAATAAATGTGTGTTTAGCTCAGCTGGATAGAGCGTTTGGCTACGGACCAAAAGGCCGGGGGTTCGAATCCTCTAACACACGTATTTAAGAAGAACCGGAAACCTAGAGAAATCAAGGGTTTCCGGTTTTTTATATCTTTTTGAAAGAGCCATTTTGTGGTGATAAGTCATTTTTGACAAAATTTGAAGGATGATATAATAGAATTGGGCGCTATATCCAAAGGTGATATAGCGCCCTAAAATGTGACTTAATTTGAATGTATTAATAGGATATCCAAGGTATTGTTAAAATTAAGATTTTGAAATAATTTTTCTTCCTTGGAACTGCAAAAAACAGATGGATTTACAATATTGTTTTCCTTACAGAAATCCATTGCTGCTATGCATAGCATTTGCGCAATTCCTTTTTTACGAAATACCGGCTCCACATAGAGGTCGGACAAGATTCCTGCTTCAGAACAGATGGAAGAAGAGAAATATCTTGTTATACTGCACATCCCAACAGCCCGGTAGCCACGTTTGGCAAGGAAAAATGTGGTTTCACCGTTTTGTATTGCGGCAGTAAGCTTGCTGTACATTTCTTCCGTTAAAGCAGGAACTCCGACTTCAGCTCGAAAACCATTTTCCAGTTTTTGAAGCTGCCAGTCTTCAGAATCAGTGAGGATTTCCACTGAGATTGGGGCTCTCTCCTTTGGGGGAAAGAGCATTAGGGGATCACCCCACTGGTCAGAACCATTTTGGACAAACCCAATGCTTTGCCAGAAATGTTTTCGGCGAACGTTGTCGCTATAGTTCAGCTCTGCATAAAATGCCCCATTTTTTTCAGCCCATTTCAGAAGTGCTCTGGCACATTCTTTTCCCATACCATTTCCACGGAATTCAGGGTAAACGCAAAAGTCCATAATAAAACATTTTCCATCTTCGCTTGTGTAAATCACAGGCATTGCAAAACCTACATTTTGTTCATTCTGATAAAAAAGCAGGTAGTAGCAACGATCTTGTGGCCTTTTGTGAATTATCTCCATATGTTGTCGATATTCGACCCCGAGGAAATGATTTTGCTCTCCGTCTACAGAATCAGGAAAAATATCACGTTTGTAGTAATTGTAAAGTTGCTC
>ERZ772884.2037-NODE-2037-length-12335-cov-2.930049_pt1 | contig 12335 bp, 8 predicted proteins | sample MGYA00580574_ERZ772884 | MGnify/ENA primary metagenome ERZ772884 (study PRJEB29015, sample SAMEA2737690) | human gut metagenome | biome: human gut; feature: human-associated habitat; material: faeces | place: China | collected 2012 ... | reverse complement strand
CATTCTTATCAAGAAGATCCATCTGTTTTGCAAGTTCTACACGGAGGGCTCCAAGTACATCATAAACCACTTTGTTCTTATCTGCTGCAAAAAGAAGAAGATCTCCCGGCTTGCCGTCCATAGCTTTTACAAGAGCATCCATCTCTTCATCTGTCATGAATTTAGCAAAAGAAGATTTTCTTGTGCCATCTTCAGCGATTGCAATGTATGCAAGGCCTTTTGCACCGTAACCTTTGGCAAACTCAACCAGTTTGTCAATTTTCTTACGTGGCATAGCGCCCTGTCCTTCTGCATTGATACCACGAACACTGCCGCCATTTTCCAACGCAGAAGTAAACACGCTGAATCCACAGTTTTTAACTACATCACTTACATCATGAAGTTCCATTCCGAAACGCATATCCGGTTTATCAGAACCAAATCTGTCCATAGCTTCCTGCCATGTGATACGCTGGATTGGAAGTTTTACATCAATATCAAGTACTTCCTTGAACAGATAAGCAAGGAATCTCTCATTTACATCAATTACGTCATCAACATCTACAAAAGAGAGTTCCATATCGATCTGGGTAAATTCCGGCTGTCTGTCCGCACGAAGGTCTTCGTCACGGAAACATCTTGCAATCTGGATATAACGGTCATAACCAGAGCACATCAGAAGCTGTTTGTACAGCTGCGGAGACTGTGGCAGACCATAGAAATGTCCCGGATGAACACGAGACGGTACCAGATAATCTCTTGCACCTTCCGGTGTACTCTTACCAAGCATCGGAGTTTCAATTTCAAGGAATCCTTCTTTTGCGAAGAACTGTCTTGTAAGCATCATGACTTTGCTCTTAAGCATAATATTCTTCTGAAGGTCAGGTCTTCTTAAGTCAAGATAACGATATTTCAGGCGGATTTCATCTTTTGTCTTGCTGTTCTCTTCAATTGGGAACGGAGGTACCTCTGCTTCAGACAGAACACGAAGGGATTTTACGCGAAGCTCAATTTCACCTGTTGCAAGATTCTTGTTAACAGCGCCGCCTCTTTCTTCTACCACACCGGTAACAGCGATTACGAATTCACTTCTCAGCTTACCTGCTTTTGCAAAACCTTCTTCATCAATGCTGCCATTCTCAAAAATCAGCTGCATGATACCGGAACGGTCTCTTAAATCTACGAAAATAATTCCGCCTTTATCGCGGGCTTTCTGAACCCATCCCATAAGGACAACTTCTTTGCCGATCATTTCCTTTGTTACTTCTGCACATCGGCATGTTCTGTGCAGTCCCTGCATACTTTCAGCCATGTTTCTTTCCTCTTTTCATGCTTTCTATATTATAAGAATTGTTGTAACTATCCGGCAGTCTGCTATCTCGCAATGTTGCTGAACAGTTACGAATTATTACATTCTGTCTTTAAAGAATTCTACAAACTCTGTATAGCCCTCTGCTGTCATCTGATCTTTCTGGAATTTCTTATTCTTCTTCATAATAGAAATATTGATCTGTGTTCCGGCATTACGCTCTTCCTGAGCCTGTTTCAGAATCGTCAGCATCTTGTCTGCCGGCATATTCTTCTCGATAAGATATGCTTTCTTACCATTCTTTGTCGGGATTTCATAATTTCTCTCAAGAAGAAGCATTACGATTCTCTCGAATCCAATTGAAAATCCGCAGGCAGATGTATTGTTTCCTGTAAATTTACCGATCATCTCATCATAGCGTCCACCGCCGCCTACGCTGCCGCCAAACTCATCCATAGAGATTTCAAAAATCGGTCCTGTATAATAAGACATTCCACGTACCAAAGTCGGATCGAAAGACATCTTAAAATCTGCTGTCTTAACAGAATCTACAGTAGAAATGATTGTTTCAAGGTCCTCAGCAACCTTTGGATCCAGAACATCTTTTAATTTCTCTTTGCAGTAACGAACACCCTCAATGTCAGAAGTGATCTCTTTGAAAAGTCCAAGGTAGGTATCAATGCTCTCTTTTGCAAATCCTTCCTTCTCCAGTTCTTCTGCAACACCTTCCAAACCAATCTTGTCCATCTTGTCCAGAATGATAAACACAGTGTCAAAGCTTTCCTGTGGGAATCCACTGTACTGCGCCATCGCTTTTAAGATTTTTCTGTCGTTGATGCGAATCGTAAAGTTATGGAAATCCAGCTTTCCGAGCAACGTTGTGGTAGCAAGAACCAGTTCGATCTCAGCCAGATAAGTAGACTCACCCAGAATATCAATATCACACTGCATAAACTGACGGAAACGTCCTCTCTGCGGTCTGTCTGCTCTCCACACATTGCCCATCTGAAGTGCCTTAAAAGGAGCCGGAAGCTCATTTGCGTTGTTGGAATAATATCTGGAAAGCGGCACAGTCAGATCGTAGCGAAGTCCGGAGTCAACCAGATCACTTTCTTTCTCTGCTTCCGCAAGTTTCAGTTTCTCCCCACGTTTCAGGATCTTGAAAATAAGTTTCTCATTCTCTCCGCCCTGTTTACTGGAAAGATTTTCAATATGCTCCACACATGGTGTCTCTATAGATGAAAAGCCAAATGTTCCGTATGTTTCACGAATCATGTTCATCACATAATTACGGATTTCCATCTCTTTTGGTAAAATGTCCTTCATACCGGTTACCGGTTTCTTCTTTAATGCCATGTTGTCCTCCTCTTTTATAAAAATTCTGCCCGTCTCCATTATGAACCACTCTCTGAAACGCAAGAAAAACCTGCATATCAAAATTTTTTACTTCATCGATCATCAACTCCATAACTGAAGAAATATCAAATCCTCTTCTGTATGGTCTGTCAGAGATCAATGCTGCATATACATCGCAGACTCTGAGTATCCGGGCACCTATGGGTATGTCATCACCTGCTTTATTGGACGGATATCCACTGCCATCATAATTCTCATGATGGTACAGGATACTCTCCAATACAAAATCCGAATATCCCTGCCCTTTAAGTTCCTCATATCCCAATGTAGAATGCATCCGGACATACTTCAGTTCCTCGATCACCAGAGGATCCTGCTCCTGTCCGTTAATATAACTTGTCAGCTTCAGCTTTCCTATATCATGGAGCATTCCTGCTATTGCAAGCTCATAGCACTGTTCATGCGGCAGTCCCATCTCCTCTGCAACCGCATAAGCCAGATTACTTACCAGCATTCCATGATGCAGTTCAGAAGCAAGGTCAAATTCCAGGATCCTCTGCTGTGAACCTGCCGCTGTCTTTTGTACTGTGTCCAAAATGTTACCTCCACATCCTACAGCCAGGTAGCTATTGCTGTCCGTTTTCTCTCGATCATCTCATCAATGCGGGAAATATAATTAGAAACGTCTTTTACATTCTCCACACGTTCAATTCTCTGTCCATGGTCAAAGACCAGCTTGGAAGAACCGCCTGCCCCCAGTGCGATGATAGGCTGTTTTTCCTCCATAATCAGTATATTGTAAATTCCCGCTTTGTCAACCTTTGCATAGCCAACATTTTCAAAATTTCCCTTCATATTCTTCTGTCTGTACAGATAATAAGGACCCATTCCCATTTCATACGCAGTTTTCATGGTCAGATCCATAATTTCCTGATTATTCTCAAAAGACATTTCCTGATATTTCTCTTTAAAAATATTCAGCCTTGCTGCACGTTTCACTGCCAGTGAATGTACGGTAATACTGTCCGGTGCCAGTTCACGAACCTGTTCAAGAGTCCGCTCTACCATGTGAATATCCTCACCCGGAAGACCTACGATCAGATCCATGTTAATGTTATCGTATCCCAGCTCTCGTGCCAGATGAAACGCTTCTTTTGTCTGCTCCACAGTATGTCTGCGGCCGATAATATCCAGGGTTTCCTGATTCATAGTCTGTGGATTTACGGAAATTCTTGTTACCGGATACTCCCTGATCGCCATCAGCTTTTCACGTGTAATACTGTCCGGTCTGCCGGCTTCCACAGTAAACTCTGCCAGTCCTTCATAGCCAAAAGCTTCTCCCACTGTATCCAGGAGCTTACGGATCTGATGTGGAAGCAGTGTAGTCGGGGTACCGCCGCCAATATAGATGGTGTCCAGTTTTCTTCCCTTCATCATAAGAGCAGTCTCTCTTACCTCCCGGCAGAGAGCTTCCACATATTCATCTGTTCTCTTCTCCCACACTTTCAGCGGATAGGAGCTGAAGGAACAATACAGACAGATACTTGGGCAAAACGGGATTCCAATATAAAGGCTGTATCCATTTTCATAGTCAATATCCTTCAGAATCTCTCTTTCCCTGTTTGCAATAGTGATGGCAAGCGCTGTTTTCTGCGGACTTACCAGATATCTCTCACGCATCTCCCGGGCTGCTTCCGTATTTTTCATTCCGGATTCGATCATTCCCATTGCCAGTTTGGCAGGACGTATTCCTGTCAGATTTCCCCATGGAAGAGTTCTGCCCGTCAGTTTTACCAACAACTGATACAGAGCATATTTGATATTATCTTTATTCTCTTTTCTCAGAGCATGAGCATCCTGTATTCCACAGCCTGCATTCTCTTTAGAAAGTATGTCTGCGGAAATTACCCCTTTTTGCTCTGTTTCCTGTTTCGACAGATTTTCTTTTCTATCATATTTTATGAAATAATTTTCATTATCCCGTTCCACGCAGAAGCGGAGCTCATACTCTGCTTCATCATCTTCATAAAGAGTATGTATCTCCGCTTCGGGATAAAACGCTTTGATCAGTTCATAAACATCATGTTCAAAATCTCTGTTCTCAAACAGAATGCCTATTTTACACAAATGGATTATACCTCTTTTCATAACCAATAGTGGTAGATGCATCATGTCCGGGGAAAACCTCGGTCTCTTCAGGAAGCGAATCTACCAGTTTATGGAGACTTCTCACGATTTCTGCTGTACTTCCACCCGGAAAATCCGTTCTTCCAACAGAGCCATAGAACACTGTATCACCGCTGAACAATACACCTTCATCTTTCAGATAATAACAGCAGCTTCCTTTGGTATGTCCCGGTGTATGGATCATCTGAACGGAAAATCCCGCCAGTCTGATAACATCCAGATCCTCCAGAAATACATCCGGCACAATAGAACATCCCTGTCCATAATGTACAGTCATATTGATCGAAGGTTCGCGGAGCATCTCCTCTTCCTGACGACAGGCATAAATCGGAATATTATATTTCTCCTTTACTGCCTGTGCAGCCAGAATGTGGTCAAAATGTCCATGGGTAAGAAGAATCGCCACCGGTTTTCCATTCATCCGGGAAATCTTCATTTCAATCTTCTCCGGACAATCTGCGGGATCAACAATGATCAGTTCTCCGGTTTCTTTATTCTTAAGGAGATAGCAATTTGTATATACAGGTCCTAATATACATTTCTGTAATTCTAAATTCTTCATGTTATTCCTTTCTGTCAATCTGCAGCAGTTCCATAAAATAATGTTCCAGCAGATTTTTCCATGATCAGCCTGTAGTTCTCTCTACGTCAATGACACTCTCTACCTGACGGATCTTCTCGATCAGGGAACGCAGTTCCTCTTTGCTTCCAATCTCAAAACTCATGGAAATAGTTGCCTTCTCCTGCTTGCTTGTACGGCTGTTGATACTTCGCAGGTCGATCTTACGTTCTGTAAATATTTTAGAAAGATCCACAAGAAGCCCTGTACGGTTATTTGCATAAACCTGAATCTCAGCCATATACTTCTCTTTTTCCTTGGTATCAGGCTGCTGCCACTCTGCCTCAATCAGTCGTGTCCTGTCTGTCTCAGACATATTCAGCACATTGACACAATCTGTACGATGAATTGTGATTCCACGTCCTCTTGTAACAAAGCCTACAATCTCATCACCCGGGATTGGATTACAGCACTTGGAAAAACGGACTGCCACATCATGGATTCCTTTTACCACAATGCCGCTCTTACTCTTGGCAATATGAAGCTTTTCCTGTGTCTCAGAAGCAGCCTCAAGAACCTGCTCGTCTGTCAGATTCTTCTTATTTTCCTTATCATATGCCTCCACCAGCTTATTGAAAACCTGACCTTCTTTCAATCCGCCATGACCAATTGCAGCAAGTACTGAATCCCAGTCCCTGAAACCATATTTACGCAAAACAGCTTCCAGATACTGGTTTTTTGTATAATTTGCAATCTTAAATCCCTTTGCGCGCGCATACTGCGCAAGCATCTCCTTACCTTTAAGAATATTATCTTCTTTTAATTCCTTCTTGAACCACTGGTTAATCTTGTTCTTTGCCTGAGTACTCTTAACCAGTTTCAGCCAGTCGCGGCTTGGTCCCTGAGAATTCTGTGAAGTAATGATCTCAATACGGTCACCGTTTTTGATCTCATATTCAATAGGAACCAGCTTACCGTTAACTCTGGCACCTACCATCTTATTTCCGACTGCACTGTGAACACTGTATGCAAAATCCACCGGTGTAGAACCACTTGGAAGTGTTTTAACATCTCCCTGTGGAGTAAAACAGTAAACACTGTCCGCAAAAAGATCCAGGTCATTCTTCAGAAGACTCATGAATTCTTTGTTATCAGACATGTCTCTCTGCCATTCCAGAATCTGACGCAGCCAGTTCAGTTTCTCTTCCTCACTCTTACCTACAGGAGCTTTTCCGTCAGACGACTCCTTATATTTCCAGTGTGCAGCGATACCATATTCTGCAGTTCTGTGCATTTCATAAGTACGGATCTGGATTTCAAAGGGCTGTCCGTTGGGTCCGATCAATGTGGTATGCAATGACTGATACATATTGGGTTTCGGCATGGCAATATAATCTTTAAACCGTCCCGGAATCGGCTTATACATCTCATGGATCACACCAAGGGCAGCATAACAATCCTTCACTGTATCTACAAGAATACGGACAGCAAATAAATCATAAATCTGATCAATAGTCTTATCCTGATTTACCATCTTCTTGTAGATGCTGAAAAAGTGTTTTACACGTCCGTCCACCTGCGCCTTAATATTGGCATCATCCATATGCTTCTTAACTTCTTTTACGATCGCACCTACAAACTGTTCTCTCTCGCTTTTACGCAGGGCAACCTTATGCACCAGGTCATAATATACATCCGGCTTAAGGTATTTCAGCGACAGGTCATCCAGCTCTACCTTTATCTTGGAAATACCCAGACGCATGGCAATAGGAGCATAAATATCCATGGTCTCTCTGGCCTTTTCCTGCTGCTTTTCAGGACGCATATACTGTAAGGTACGCATATTATGAAGACGGTCTGCAAGCTTGATCAGAATAACTCTGATATCCTTAGCCATGGCAAGAAACATCTTTCTGAGGTTCTCTGCCTGAACTTCTACTTTATCCGCAGAATAAGATAACTGTCCCAGCTTGGTAACACCATCCACAAGAAGTGCAACCTCTGAACCAAATTCCTTCTCCACTTCCTCATAGGTCATCCAGGTATCTTCAACTGCATCATGAAGAAGACCTGCAACTATCGTTTCTTTGTCAAGTTCCAGATCTGCCAGAATGATGGCAACACACAAAGGATGAATGATATATGGCTCTCCGGACTTTCTCTTCTGTCCTTCATGAGCTTCACTTGCAACCTTATATGCCTTCTCTATCATGGAAATATCTGTTGATGGATGATACTTCAGAACACTGTTTATCAGTTCTTTATAAAGCACCTCCGGACTTGTAAAATCATGCATGGTCTTTACTGCCGCATCTGCTCTCTTTACAGATTCCAGCTTCTCTTTTTCAACCTGCATTTCATCTTTTTTTGCTTCTGTACTTTTTGTTATCTCTGTCATATGCTCCCACCTGCCTGTCCTGCACAATCAGCTGTGCCTATTTACCATCATAACAAATTACGGACGCTACATCATACCCATTCAGTCTTTCGCGTCCCTTTAAACCTGCAAGTTCCATGAGAAATACAACCTTGACAACCTCACCGCCAAGCTGTTCCACCAGCTTGATCGCTGCTTCGATCGTACCGCCTGTTGCGATCAGATCATCAACGATAACCACTTTCTGACCTGGTTTTATGGAATCTTTATGCATTTCAATCTCTGCACTGCCATATTCCAGATCATAGCTTACAGATACTGTTTCGCGGGGAAGTTTGCCTTTTTTACGAATCGGTACAAATGGTTTATGAAGATTATATGCGATCGGTACACCAAAGATAAAGCCTCTGGACTCTGTTCCTGCAATCACGTCCACATCTATATCCTTAAGACAGTCCTGCATGGAGTCGATGGCCAACTGCAGGCCATCCGCATCCTGCAGAACACTTGTAATATCTCTGAAAATAATCCCCGGTTCAGGAAAATCCGGTATACTTAATACATAATCTTCAATTTTCTTCATTTTATTTCTCCTCCAGTGTGTGTTATATTGCTGTTCGCTCATAAATATTTTATAGTATATCACCTTTTTATTTCAGAATCAAGTTACTGTTAAGCCCTGACATTTGTATTTCCAGGCTTACCGGCGGTTACAAAACAGGCGGTAATATTAACAGTAATTCTGAATAATAATCTGAAGACTCTCTCGTCCCCTGAATCTGTTGATCTCCGGATAATAAGTAACAGAAATACTGTCTTTTTCCCTGATAAAGTTCACAAAATCCTCTGCTTCTCCGAAATAAATGCCTTCCACTGAAATCCCCTGCGGATCGAGAAGTTTTAATTTTACTACATTTTTATTTTTCCCGATAATACTGTGATCAAGCACTCTGAGATTTTTCTGTGCAAAGACCGGTTTTGTATTCCCTTTTCCAAAGGGTTCCAGAAGCGAAATCTGTTCTACCAGTTCTTTTGTAATATAAGACACAGGCATCGGCACATCAATCACGATCTTAGGACGCAATTCTTCGTCCATCAACGTACAGTTGACATTGAGACGTCTCCGGAATTCTTCTATATTTTTTTCTTCTATAGAAAGACCTGCTGCCATCGGATGACCTCCAAACTGTATCATCAGGTCTGCACATTTTACCAGTTCTTCATACATAGAGTAACTTTCTATTGATCTTCCGCTTCCTTTTGCACTTGTCTCACCGCCCGTCAATACAAAGGCAGGCCTGTGATATTTTTCCCTGATCCTGCCTGCTATAATACCGGCAAGACTTTCATGACAATCTGGAAGATAAACTACCAGTACTCTGTCATTTTTCAGCTCTGTAGTCTCTATGATCCGGATTGCCTCTTCTTTTCCTTTCTCAGTGAGAGCTTTTCGGCTCTGATTAAGAGCTGTAAGATCTCCGGCAAGCCTTGCTGCTTCTTCCTTTGTTTTTGCATTGAGAAGTGCAAGAGAACGGGCAGCTGTATCCAGTCTGCCACTGGCATTGATACATGGTCCCAGCACAAATCCGATATGATAAGCTGTGATTTTAGCATCTTCCAGAGAATTTGCTCGGATCAGTTCCTGCAATCCTTGATTTTTGGTATTTTTCAGACGGTACAGTCCTTCTTTTACCAGAATCCTGTTCTCTCCCTGAAGATCCATAACATCTCCTACTGTTGCAATAGCCGCCAGTTCATAATAATCTTCCAGCTCCTCTGCCGGAACACCAAATCTCTCGTAAAGTGCTGCAATATATTTAAAGGCCACCACTGCCCCACACAGGTTTTTATTCGGGTATGGACAATCATATTGTTTCGGATTCAAAATCGCATCTGCCGGCGGAAGCACCATCTGGCGTTCTCCCTTTTCCTCCCTGTAAGGAACCTCATGATGATCTGTAATAATCACTGTCATTCCCTTATCCTTTGCCATCTGGATTTCAGCAGCCGCAGCAATTCCATTATCACAGGTCACGATCGTATCGATCCGGTCCGTTTCCGCTCTTTCTATAAGATGTGCATGAATCCCATATCCGTCTGCAACTCTGTCCGGAATATAAGTATCCACATCTGCTCCGATCCTCGCAAGGCCTTTCATTAAAATGTATGTAGAGGTCACACCATCAATATCATAATCACCAATAATACGGACTTTTGCTTTCTGCGATATTTTTTTCTCCAGGATATCTACAGCTTTTTCCATATCCTTCATCAGCCAGGGAGAAGGAAGCTCTTGTACTGTTCCTGACAGATACTCTCTTATCTTATCTTCTCCGATCACATCTCTGTTCCTGATCAGTCTCGCAATCACCGGATCAATATGAAACTGTTGACCGATCTGGTTAAAATCTGCTCTTTTTGCTGCTATTACCCATTTCTCCATATATTTTCTCTCCTCATAAAAATATCCCGGAGTTTTACCCCGGGATATTTCTGTCTGCCTGTTTTTCAGACAATTATTGTTTTATTCAGCATCATCATTCTGCTGTTTTTTAGCTGCTTCTTCGGCAGCCAGCCGTTCAGCTACTCTTTTTCTGTTTTTCTTCTTTGGCTGAGTCGGATCTTTCTGTGATACATCACGTGCTTTCTTCGGCTTTGAAGAGGACTTTGCAGATGCGGAAGCTGCAGCAATTGCCGGCTGTCCTTTTCCTGCAAATTTCTTTTTCATCACATACCACAACGCACCTGTAATACATACAGAAGAATATGCACCGACAAGAACACCAACCATCAGAGGTGCTGCAAATTCACGGATAGAAGAAACACCCATGATATAAAGAACAGCTACCATAACAAAAGTTGTAAAAGAGGTATAAATACTTCTTGTAAGAGTCTGAGTGATACTTGTGTTTACAATTTCTGCCAGTTTTTCTCTGGAACCACTGTGAAGGTTCTCACGTATACGGTCAAAAATAACGATTGTAGCATTGATAGAATAACCTACGATCGTAAGCATGCAGGCAATAAATGTATTACCGACAGATACTCTGGCAATAGCATAGAATGCAAGTACAACCAGAACATCATGCAGAAGCGCCAATACCGCACTGCTTGCAAAACGGATGTCTTTAAATCTGAACCAGATATAAAGAAGCATACAGATTGTAGCTACTATAACGGCTACGATCGCATCACGACGCATTTCACTACTTACTGTAGAAGAAATACTTTCTGTGGAAATCGTGCTGTCATCTACACCAAATTTCTCAACCAGTGCACTCTGCAGAGCTTCACGTTCGCTCTGATTCAGAGAACGTGTCTTGATCACAACCTGATTTGTTCCGACTACCTTTGTAGGCTGAACATTTTTATCTCCTGTCACCTCTTCTACAACAGGAGTTACTTCAGAATCAATGGTCTTAATATCCATATCTTCATTAAATGTAACAGTTGTAGAAGTACCGCCTGAGAACTCAAGGCTGTAATTTAACGCTTTGTTTCCTGCATGCGAATTAGCAAACATCGCTGCCGGACCGCAGAGGATCAGGATAATGGAAATAGTAAAAAATACTTTCTTCTTTCCAAGAAAATCAACTGCCTTACGTTCTTTTGCAGATCCGTAGAATTTCGGATCACGCACACCAACTGCATAAAGTGCATTTACAATCAGTCTGGATACAACCAGTGCTGTAAACATGGAGATCACGATACCAAGGGCAAGTGTATAAGCAAATCCCTTAACAGTACCTGAACCAAGCCACATCAGCACAAAGGCTGCGATCAGCGTTGTAATATTTCCATCAAAGATTGCAGAGAAAGCTTTGCTGAAACCGGACTTAATAGAATTCCTTACTGAAACTCCTGCACCAATTTCCTCTCTGATTCGGGCATAAATAATAACATTGGCATCCACCGCCATACCGATACCAAGGATAATACCCGCAATACCCGGAAGAGTAAGAGTAATATCAAAGGCATTCAGCGTGATCAGCATTAATGATGTATAAAGAATCAGTGCAATACCTGCAACTACACCAGGTACGCGGTATGCAATGATCATAAAGATAATAACGATGATCAGACCGATCGCACCTGCAAGAACACTTGTAGAGATTGCTTCTTCACCAAGCTGTGCAGCTACAACACTGGAACGAAGTTCTTCCAGTTCCAGTCCCAGAGAACCGATACGGATATAAGAAGCAAGGTTCTGTGCTTCTTCCAGGTCAGACATTCCGCTAATCTGTGCTTTTCCGCCGGAAATCTCTTCATTTACATTCGGAGCACTGATAATGTCATTGTCATAGACGATAGCGATCTGCTTGCCTACATTATTCTTTGTAGCTTCTGCAAATTTTGTTTTACCACTGTTTTCTCCATCAGAAGTAAGAGTAAGACTTACCACATATTCCTTTGCACTTGTGTTCTGATTCTGGATCGCACCACCCTGGGCATCTGCTACATCAGAACCTTCCAGAACAACACTTCCGGATTCTTTAATCTCATCCATTGTTCTGGAAAGAACATAGCCGTTCTGTCCTGTTGTAAAGTTCTAGTTTCCGTCAGCATCC
>ERZ772884.2021-NODE-2021-length-12431-cov-4.906270_pt1 | contig 12431 bp, 10 predicted proteins | sample MGYA00580574_ERZ772884 | MGnify/ENA primary metagenome ERZ772884 (study PRJEB29015, sample SAMEA2737690) | human gut metagenome | biome: human gut; feature: human-associated habitat; material: faeces | place: China | collected 2012 ... | reverse complement strand
CATCCTTGTGTACATTGTTGATCTTAGCCATGTAGTTTAATCACCATCTCCTTACACAAAGATTATGTCATGTCTCAACTATATTTTGTACCACCTTCAAATTTGACGCTTACACTTAAAATTATACTCCTATAAAAAAAAGAGTAAAGATTTCTCCTTACTCTACATCATCTGCTGATTTTCCTTGCATTACTGCATTAATTTTGTTTGAAGCTTTTGTGACAGTACTTTGATCTGGAACCATTACATAAGCAGCATTTCCAAGTTCTGCACACATTTGTGTATCTCCAGTACCATCAACCATAGATTGTTCAATTTTCCATTTTGGATTTTTATTCAATTGATATTTAATTAAACTAGTAATTTCATCATTTGACATCGTTGTTGAGAAAGTATTGGCCATACTATCCATAATAGAAGCATAGTTTGTCACAATCGCAGGGCTAGTAACCTTATCAACAATAGCCATTAAAACCTGTTGTTGATTCTTTGTGCGCTGACGATCACCTTCACTATAAGCATAACGCTCACGAGCATATGCCAAAGCGTGTTCACCATTCAAATGATTAACACCTTCATGTACACCATAACCAGGCATAGTCACAAAGCTACTAACAGCATAGCCAGGTGCAACCGTAACATCAATACCACCAACGGCATCAACAATGTCAGTCACTGTATCAAAACCAACTTTGAATGTATAGTTAATTTCAATGCCCAATAAATTTTCTACCGTACGCTTAGTTGTGTTCGTTCCATGAATACCCGTATGAGTAATCTTATCCAAAGCACCTTCTTGACATCCATCAGCTGCATCACAAGTGGTTGTAACATAGTAATCACGAGGGATTGATGTCAACAACACTCTACTTGTTTTAGGATTAATCGTAGCAACCATAATTACATCACTACGACCATTTTCATCAAATCCACCTCTTGTATCAGAACCTGAAATCAACACATTAAATGGAGTTGTAGTAATATTACTTACCGCATTTGCTTTATCCGTATTTTCTACTTCATAACTTGTTTGATACACAACACGAGTTGTATTATTGAAATCAGCATATGTTTCCATATCCGTAATCTGATCACGACTTGATTCATTAATGATAATTGAATCTACTTCACTATTATAAAAAGCCTCTAACATTGCAGACAAGCTTTCATAAGGTGTTTGTGTCATTTCAACACCTGATTTACTTAATTCCTTTAATACTTTATTTGATCCCACTGTCCCAATATTTTGTAGTACACCAATACTATGTCCAGCCAAATCATTTTTCTTTTTCAAGTCACTTGAATCTTTTACAATGACACTCACCGTATTCTTAGCATTCTTAGTAGTTTGCGTAATGTTCGACAATAAGCTACCTGTTTTTGATATATAATATCCACCCATGCATGAAGCCAAAGCAATTGTAAGCGTAAAAATTATACAAATACACTTTGATACTGCACCTCTAGTCATAAAACATAAAAGTAAAATGAATATTGCATCAACAAGTACAAAAGATACTGTTACTAAAAACATTAATTTGGTTGGCAATACATTTAATTTTACTAAATTAAACAACAAATACATTGTTGCAGCAACTAATAAAATAGAAAAGATGATTCCAAATACCTTTCCTACCTTATTAGGTTTCTTTTTATTTTTTCGCATATTAAACTCTCCTTAGACCCAATAATCATACTACAAAAAAAAGGGATAGGCAAACCTAACCCCGTTATATTACTTTACGTCATCTGCTGATTTTCCAGCTAAAACCGCATTAATTTTATCCTTAGCCAATTTTACTGTACTTTGATCTGGAACCATGACACTAGCTGCATCTCCAAGTTCTGCACACATTAATGTATCACCTGTACCATCGACCATATACTGTTCTATCTTCCATTTTGGATTGTTGTTGATTTGATATTTAATTAAATCCGAAATTTCTTCATTTGACATTGTTGTAGAGAAAGTATTAGCCATCGCATCCATAATAGAAGCATACTTTGTAATAACACTTGGTTTTGTGGCTTCATTTACAATACCCATAAGGACTTGTTGCTGATTCTTAGTACGCTGACGATCTCCCTCCGTGTATGCATAACGCTCACGTGCGTATTCTAATGCATCGTGTCCATTCAAATGGTTGACACCTTCATGTATAGTAATTGCTGAATTGCTATAAGCATAACCAGGTGCGACAGTTACATCCACACCACCTAATGCATCTACCAAATCAATCACTGTATCAAATCCCACTTTAAACGTATAGTTGATTTCAATCCCTAACAATTGTTCTACAGTACGTTTTGTAGTGTTTGTACCATGAATACCCGTATGTGTAATTTTGTCTAATGCCCCTTGCATACAACCATCTGCCGCATCACAAGCGGTTGTTACATAGAAGTCACGAGGTACAGAAGTCAATAATATCGTACTTGTCTTAGGATTGATAGTAGCTACCATAATCACATCACTACGACCGTTTTCATCAAATCCACCACGCGTATCCGATCCTGAAATTAATACATTGAATGGCTTTGATGTAATATCACTTACCGCATTTGCCTTATCTGTATTTTCTACTTTGTAAGAAGTTTGATAAACAACTCTTGTATTATTATCAAAATCCGCATAGCTTTCCATATCTAAGATTTGACTACGACTCGATTCATTAATAATAATTGAATCCACTTCTCCATTATAGAAAGCTTCTAACATAGCACTTAAACTATCATATTCACTTTGATTCATTACAATACCATCTTTACTTAATTCTGTTAAAGCTTTAGATGATCCTTGAGTACCAATCGTACGCAATGTACCAACAGATAAACCATTTAACTGTGACTTATTCTTTATATCACTTGATTGTTTAACTACTACACTAACCGTATTTTTCGCATGTTTCGTTACATTCGTAATGTTTGTCAATAAACTTCCTGTTTTCGAAATATAATAACCACCCATACAAGAACCAAATATAAATACTAAAGTAATAACAACACAAATTATTTTTGAAACAACTGCTCTTGTATAATAACACAACAATAACGCAAATATCGCATCTAACAATACGAATATAATAGTAATTAAAAATAATAATTTAGTTGGTAAAACATTAATTTTAATCAATTGATATAAAAGATAAAATGATGCTACAACTAACAGAATAGATAATACAATTCCAATTCCTCTTAAGACTTTATTTTGTTCCTTCATGTCTATACTGCCCCTCTTCCATAAAGAACTTGCTTAACTGTTTTAAATAATAATGTTACATCCAACCAGAATGACCAGTTGCGATAATAATATTCATCTAAAACTAAGCGGTGGTCAAAGTCCACATCACTACGACCATGACTTTGCCACATACCTGTAATACCAGGCTTACATGCAACAACATCATCATAATATTGTCCCATATCTTCTTTTTCACGTGGCAAGTAAGGTCGAGGACCTATTAAAGACATTTGACCAAGTAAAACGTTAATGAATTGTGGAAATTCATCCAAACTCTTTTCACGCAAGAATTTTCCTGCACTTGTAATACGAGGATCATTTGCCAATTTTTTATTCACAGTATATTCCTCGCGAATTGCCGGATCCTTTTCCATTAACTCTTCAAGAATCTTATCTGCACCAAGCACCATAGTTCGATACTTATACATCTTAAATTCTTTACCATCCTTACCAATACGATTCTGTGTAAAGAAAATAGGCCCCTTATCTCCTTCTTTACGATTTTTCACAAATACAAAAACAGTTAATGGAATCAAAATTAAGATTCCACATAATCCGGCACAAATATCCATAAGACGTTTTAAAATATAAGATCCAGTTTGATTTACACCACGAGAATTTGAAATCATTAAAATACCATCAAAGTCTTCAACCTTAGTATCAAACGTTACTAGACCATTCACTTGTGGTAAATACTTAATCACATTTACTTTGTTCTTAAATAATTCAAATAATGAATTCAAATTTTTCTTTTTCAATTCAGGTATCGCAATTAATACCGTATCAATATTATGTGATTTAATAAATGAATCCACCTCTTCAATTCCTATTGTTTTATTTTTAGAAACAACTTGTTCCTGATGAATACCATACGATTTACAATTCACAAACCCCTGTACATCTAATAAAGAATAACTATTTCCTCTACATACAAAGGCAAGTTGAGCAGCTGTATGGCCAACACCCACAATTAAAGTATTATGTTTATATTTCTTTCTAAACCATTTATGTGTGTATCTTGAATTAAATCCTGCAAAAACAAATAAAAAGATTGTTAAAAATACAAAACCATATAATTTACGAAATGACCAAGAATAAAATGGAAACACCAAAAAACTCGCAAAGAAAAAACCAACATGACTTAATACTAATAATCGTATTTCATCATACATTAATAATACTTTTCCTTGATAACGACCAATAAGAATCTGCATCAAGAAATATAGTGTACATAACTTAATAGCAATTTCATCATCAAAACGCGCTATGTTCATGGCCTGCAAGAACTGTATTAATATCCAGAAAAATACAAATTCAATGAATATTTTTAATCTGCCTATTTTTGACATAAAGAATTCTCCTCACAATTTACATATAAACTATTGTACTAAAAAAAAAAGAAAAGAACAACATCCGTCCTTTTCAGTCAAAAATAGATACATCTAACCTTGAATAGAAGATAATACAACAAAATTAGCTGCATCCACCATACAAGTATTTTTGATATCCTGGAATGTAAACGTAACCGTATATTGTTGTGTTGCCTCATCTAAAGTACAACCAATATCTGTCACATCCTCTTCTCCTAATCCTGCATTCGCAAGAGCTGCATTAATAGCTTGTTGTTGATTTTCATCAAAAGAAGTTGATTCTTTTTTTTCTTCTTTCTTTGTTTCTGGTTCTTCTACAGATTCAGAAGTAGATACTTCTTCTTTTTCTTCACTATTGCTTTTTTTATAATTTCTTTCTTGTATAATACCATCTTTACCAATCTTATACTCATAAGATCCAGTAGTTGTATCAAAGCTTACTGTATAGTATTTCTTTTCTTCTCGAATCGATACATTTGAACATTCTTTTTTAGTGGCATTCGCATCATCTCTTGCCACTTCTAAAATATCATTTTGCGTGATTTCTAATTCACTATTGCCACATCCAGTTAGTAATAGAGTTGAAGCCAAAATAATAAAACTATTTCTTTTTCTTCTTTTTACCATTGTCTTCTCCTCCATAACCATATCCGTAGCCATAGCCATAATTACTGTCGCTTGCTGATTCTACTTTGTTTAATACTACCCCCATGACGTGGCCACCATTTCTTTCAACATCATTAATGGCTGCTTTAACTTTACGTTTATCCGATATCTTAGAGTCAACTACATATAATACTCCATCACTTACGTTACATAATGGAATGGCATCACTAGCTACCGCTACTGGTGGACAGTCTATAATAATGTATCCAAATTCTTGACGAGCTTGATTTAAGAATTTAGCTAATCTTTTAGAACCTAATACTTCACTAGGATTTGGTACTTTATGACCTACTGTAATTACCGATAATGGATATCCTCCATCATATTGTACGTCTTGTACTCCTTCAAATGAATGAATACTTACGCCTTCTCTAAATTCTGAAATAATATTTGTTAATCCAGAACGATTTGAAATCTGAAGTGTTTTATGAACTGAAGCATTTCTTAAATCACAGTCAATTAATAACACATTTTTATATTTAGCTGCCATAATACGAGCCAAATTACAAGCTATTGTACTCTTTCCTTCATTAGGTATTGTACTAACTACATTGATTACTTGAATCGCATCATCCATCTGACTAAATTCAATATTAGTACGTAATCCACGATAGATTTCATCCACATCAAATTGATTTCTTTTCTTTCTTGCCATTTCTATCTCCCAAAGAAACCAAACAGTTTCTTTTTCTTTTCAACCTCAATATTTAATATTTCTTTATTACTCAATAATAACTTTGGATTCTCATAAAATAAGATATCCGCATTGCCTTGCCCAATACGTTTTGAAACTACAGAATACACATCACTCAATTGTTCAATACGATTTCCACTCGCTCTATGCGTATCTGTACAAATCACATCACAATAACCATTGTCTAATAATTCTAATGCATTCGCTTGAATTTTCTTACCATTTACGCCAAGAATTGAAGTACGATTCAATTGCAGAATACATCCAATATCAACCCAGTGATCAATAATTGAATAATCAAGTCCTTCATGGAAATATCTTTCAATATGAGCAAGTACAGGAACAAATCCTTTCATCTTCAATTCATATAAACATTCATCTCTATAATCAATCGAATGAATATCACGAAGAACATTATATTCAACTAACATATATTTACTACTATTTAAAGTAGGATATAAATCTAATTCTAATCCTTCAATGAATTCACTATTCATCATGACTTCCCCACCAAAATAAATTGGGATAGGACTCATCTTTCTTAATTCCAATTGACGAGTTACCATTTCATTATAGATATGAACATCTAATTGACCAGGAATAAAATGCGGTGTACTACAAATACCTACAATACCATCCTTTTTAGCCGATTCTAATGAACTCACTGCATCCTCAATACAAGGCATACCATCATCAATACCCCAAGCAATATGAGAATGCAAATCAATGTACTTAGCCATTATAGTTCAGGAATCTCGCAGAATACTGGAATGCCCAAGTATTTTTCTGCCTCTTCCTTTGTACGTAAACGATTATCAAATAAGAATCTCAATGTTGCATAACCACAACCTAATACAAAACCAACCATAGTAGCAAGTAATGTATTCTTCTTAACATTCGGACCACTAGGAATATAAGACAACTTAGCCTTATCAACAACCTCAATATTACGAACATTCAAATTCTTCTGCATTGTACGAATAAACGTACTTACTGTATCATTTGCGATATCCTTAGATAATTTAGGATCTGTCGTTGTTGCTGAAATTGTAATAATCTCTGTATTTGATTCATTCGTTACACTCACAAGCTTTTTAACACTATCAGCACTCTCTAATCCAACATCCTTAGCTACCTCAGACATAATGTTATTTTGAGTTAGTAAATTCACTGCATTCGTAACCAATTTACTATTGGCCATCTGCGAATTATAATCCAAAGATCCACTCTCACTAATCTGTGGAGTTAAATAAATTGATGTACTAGCCGTATATGTTGGAGCAATCAATAACTTAGTTCCAAAGAAACCACCAACACCAAATAAAATACATAAAACAATAATTAACTTAACATGTTTTAATATAGCCCTAAATAATTCTAATAAATCAATCTCTTCCATTTCACGTACATCATTCTGTGTACGATCCATTCTACTGTTTACCATAAAAACCTCCCTTTCTCACAATAAAACATACTCTATAAATATAGCATAGATTCACTAATTCATCATAAAAAAAGCTAAAAAACTAAATTTTTAGCTTTCATATAACTGTAATTAATCTCTTCTAAACAAATCACGGGTATATACTTTATCTTGTACATCATCCAAACAACTATCATAACGATTTGCGATAATTGCCTGACTCAATGATTTAAATTCTTCTAGATTATTTACTACCTTACTACCAAAGAATGTTTCTCCATCCTTTAAAGTAGGTTCATAAATAATCACTTTAGCACCCTTAGCCTTAATACGCTTCATAACCCCCTGAATAGAACTCTGTCTAAAGTTATCACTATTTGATTTCATAGTTAAACGATAAACACCAACAGTAACCTCATGTTCTTTTGATTCATCCCATTCGTCATTTGCTTCATAAGCACCAGCTATTTCTAATACACGATCCGCAATATAATCCTTACGAGTACGATTTGATTCAACAATGGCTTCAATTAAGTTTTCAGGTACATCCGCGTAGTTAGCTAATAATTGTTTTGTGTCTTTAGGTAAACAATATCCTCCATAACCAAATGAAGGGTTATTGTAGTGAGATCCAATTCTAGGATCTAAACATACACCATTAATAATATCTTGTGTATTTAAACCTTTCATTTCAGCATATGTATCTAGTTCATTAAAGTAAGACACACGCAAAGCTAAATATGTATTGGCAAATAACTTAACAGCCTCTGCCTCTGTAAAGCCCATAAATAAAGTATCAATATTTTCTTTAATAGCACCATCTTGAAGTAAAGCAGCAAATTCATGACTCTTCTCAACCAATCTAGAATCATTTACATCCGTACTAACAATAATTCTTGAAGGATAAAGGTTATCATATAAAGCCTTAGACTCTCTTAAAAACTCTGGACTAAAAATAATATTTTTAGTATTAAATTTCTTTCTAACGCTCTCCGTATATCCAACTGGAATTGTTGACTTAATAACCATAATAGCACTAGGATTATACTTTAATACTAATTCAATAACACTCTCTACTGCACTTGTATCAAAGAAATTCTTCTTACTATCATAATTTGTTGGTGCAGCAATTACTACAAAATCAGCATCAGAGTAAGCATACTCTGCATCTAAAGTAGCCTCAAGATTTAAATCCTTTTCAGCCAAATACTTCTCAATATATTCATCCTGAATAGGAGACTTCTTAGCATTAATTAAATCCACCTTCTCCTTAATAATATCTACTGCCTTTACCTCATTATGTTGAGATAATAAACAAGCAATACTCAATCCTACATATCCTGTTCCTGCAACTGCTATTTTCATAAAACATCATCCTTCCTTTAACTAAATAGCTTTTTTATTCTCACAATAAACTGTATTGAACCTACAGTTTTATGCACAGTTCTACTCATATCCACTATATAATCACACTAAATATACAAAGTTTTACTTATCTATATTTATTAAGCTCTGCGACGCTCTGTCAAATAATTCTAATTCGAAAGAATCTAATACATTAGTTAAACTAACTTCTTCATCAAAGAATTTCATAGCCTCTTTTATGGTCATATGTAAAATATTAGAATACTTACTTTCTAACACCTTAATTGTGTCTTTGGGAAAGCCATATTCTACTAAGAATAAACCTAATTCACTTTGAATACCTAACTCAAAAAATCTCACAACTGAAGATAGATCAAAATCATCCATATTATAGCCCAATAATTTTCCTGTTTGCTTAAACAAAGATTCAAACAAACAAAGTAATTTAGGAATTTCAAATTCTACAATATTTCTAATTTGTTCAAATGTTCTTATATAAGCCGAATCAACACTATTTACTAAGTTTTCAGAATTATTCTGTAATCTTTTAAGATGATAAGCTAAAATACCTTTTGTTCCAGAATGGCTATATGTTGCTACAACTGCACTATATACCTTTGTTTTATTTATTCCTATAATACCTGTAATTTCAAAACTGTTTAATATTTCAACTATCATGTGTTGATTTAAAAAATAACTTATATTATTAAAATTATTAATTAAGCCTTTAAATTTACAAAAAACATCTTCCTTCATTAAGTATTTTATATACTTTTCTTGAACATCTCTTGCATATAAACGATTCTTTGCAAATACATTATCTGGTAATAAACGTCTATTTAATTCCTTATCTCTTTCAATCTTTTTCTTTTCATTATTTCCAATCAAATCTTCAACAAACGAATTATCAATATCTACATTCGAGATTGAGTTTATATCATAAGTTTTAAAATTCATTTGACCATTATCGGATTTTTCAATTTGGCGTTGTTTCTGATCCATGTAAAATACACGCCCCAAATTATGATGGTAATATCTACCAGCTCTCCCTTTTATATTTTTCAATGTAAATGCTGTCATCATTTTGCTACCAACACTATTATTTATAATCACAACATTTTTTGCACTAGTGTTTACCCCTTCTATAATAGTAGACGTACAAAATAAATAACATATCACTTTATTATTAAATAATCTTAACACTTCATTTTGTATATATTTTGGAAATTTTCCATGATGAATTCCTATACCATTTTCTAATGCACAAATTAAACTCCAATACATTGAACTATCTTGCTTCCCATTTATTTTAACATTATATTTTTTCTTCAAGTGTTCAATAAAATTATTATATTGTTTCTTTATTTCTTTATCGCAAGATAAAGAAATATCTAAAATATCTTTTGTATATTCTATTGCTTTCGAAGGTGTCGAGCAATAAAATATAGCTTGCCCTAAATTATTGTTTTTTAAATATTTTATAATTCCCTGCACTTTTTCTTTTGAATTAAGCTTACTATGATCATACAAAGCATTCTGTTTTTCTCCTGTAACAGGATGATGTTCTATAATATTCTTTTTCCAAGCATCTACCTCAATATGAGTTGTTGGTTCAAAATCTACCTGTATTTTAGTTATACTATTCTCTTCAATAAATCTTTCCATCCCATATTTAACATTAGCTAAGTTTAAGTATGGTCCCGCCAAATAATAATCTTTTACTCGTTTTGCTAATAAATATAAAACAATTCTAAATGCTTTTGCTCTATTTCCATTATCTTTTGGTCCATTTTTTTCACCGTCATCCTCATTACAATCAAAATCTTCATCAATTTTATATACTTCATCAAAAAAGAAGAAATCAATATTTAAATCCTCGTTATCTGCTAGAAGTTTTAATGCTCTTTCAGGTGTTAAGATAAAAATATATTTTTTACTTGTATCGATTTTCGAATATACGTTATTAATAATAATGTATTCTAATCCCAAAGTTTGAATTAATTTGTTCATACTTTCAGTATTTTCATTCAAAAGTGCAATAGTAGGAAATAGCAATAATATATTATGGTACGTATCTTTATTTAAATATATTATTTCTCTAAGCAAAAAGGTCTTACCAAAAGATGTAGGTGCACTAACTATTATCCTTTTCTTCTTTAAAGACATAAAACGGTCTACAACATCTTTCTGTCTCTTATCTAATAAATTATTACGAAACACTTTTGATTGATAATATTTTTGTACTGCCAAGTGCTTAATATCATTTAAATCGTCATAATAAAATTCTTCTTGAGATATTTTGTTAGTTCCTTTAATATATCCAAAAACTCTCAACTTTTGAGATGCCTCAAATATAATATTTCGATACAATTCATTGTCCATATAATTTGGATCATCAGAAATAAAACAAATTAAATCTCTAATTTCATTTTCAACTTTTCTATCATTCCCATCATATTGATTAAGCAAATTTACTAATTTATATAGATATTCCATCTTAATTTGCCTCTTTCTTCATTTCAATTATCTTTTGTCTAATATAATCTACATCTTTTACAGGTAAAATATAAAAAATAACCTCAAAAGTCATATTTAATTCGATATCTAATGTCATTTCATCAAAATATTCTAAAGTATCTTGAATTTCTTTATTAATATATTCCCCTAACACTTTTTCATCTGAATATATATCTTTTGAATATGTTATCAAGCATGGTATTTTGATTTTGACATTTCTATCATTTAATACAGTTAATATCTCATGTACTTTTCTTTTTTCATCCCAACCACATTTCATGGATTTAAAACAAATACCATTAATAGCACTTAATATATCATCTAATTCAGAAGTATCCTTTTTATCTGCAATATATAAGATAGTATCAGAAAAATATTTTTTGTTATATTTAGTTTTTAAATCATCAGCTATAGAATTTGTACAATACTTCTTTTTTCCGGCTTTAGCTTGTCCGAGCCATAAGCAAATACCATCTGAACTTTTAGTAAAGTATAATGCATCATATCCCTTTATTTCCTGCTTATTATTCATATCAGTAAACTTAGCCCTAGCAATCAACTTTTGTGTATCATGCGTTTCTAACTGTATAAAAATATCTAATAAAACTTCTCCCATTGTCCCATCAGTTTTATCATTTTTTCGTTTTGGTAATCTTTGTTTATATGCATACTTTGCAGCAATCCTCAAATCCTCTAACATACCATGGCATTTATCTAAATTTAGTACTTCCTCTTCATTAAAAGTATAAAATACTAAATCATCAATTATAAGATTTGCTAAATCCTCTAAAGCATTCTCATTAACATGATGACTAAATCCACAATATTTATATTTTTTCTCTATAGGATTATAACGTATAATTACCTTATTAAATTGTTCTCCTATTAAATCATAATATATTTTTTTATAACTCTCGTTCATATCTTTCCCCTATTTTTATATATAAAGTCTAATGATTTTATAACCATTGATATTTCCATTATATTACAAACATTTTAAAAAGGGGAATATTATTTGCTTGCATACTAATTAAAAAAGTTTTGATCAGATTTACTGAACACTCAAAACTAACTATCTATTTCTCACATTATAGAGTTTATATAATACATTAGAAAATTAATACATCAATGTTGATAAAAAACACCAATCGAAGC
>ERZ772884.2017-NODE-2017-length-12448-cov-7.677399_pt1 | contig 12448 bp, 9 predicted proteins | sample MGYA00580574_ERZ772884 | MGnify/ENA primary metagenome ERZ772884 (study PRJEB29015, sample SAMEA2737690) | human gut metagenome | biome: human gut; feature: human-associated habitat; material: faeces | place: China | collected 2012 ... | reverse complement strand
CTGCTCCCGCAATGCGGCGTACTCCTGCGCGCTGACCCGCTCGATGACCGGCGGGCGCTGCATATCCGGCGCACGTGCGATGCGCAGCCGCGCACCGCGGGCAGTCTGTGTGGTACCCATGACCGACCGATACCATGCGTACAGGGACGCTTCTGCCGGGAGCGTATAGAGCACGCAGCCGTTCGCGTCCGCTTCGGCGGCAAAGCGGCGCATCAGTGCCGACGCATAGCCGTGTCCCTGCTGCGCCGGATCGGTGGAGACCGCATAGACATAGGCGCAGGGGAGAGTGGTCCCGTCAGCCGTATGCAGCCGGCCGCCCAGCAGATGCGCTGCCGTGACAACAGTTCCGTTTACCTCAACGACCCAGGCGGCCGCTTGCGGCGGAAAGCGATGATAAAATGCGCCGATCAGCTCCGGCGGATCGCCGAAGGCGGTCTGCCAGAGCCGGGTCAGCACCGGCAGGTCAGCCGCGGCTGCGCGGCGGATGCGTGCGTCAGGCATCGGGGTACACCTCCGGGCAGCGCGTATAGATCTCCCGCTGCAGCGCTTTGAGATCGACGAACGTCTCCGGCCGCTTGCTCGGGTCGCGCAGCAGGGCGGAGGGGTGATAGATCGCCATACAGCGCCGGCCATTGACATCAAACCACTGCCCATGCTCGCGCGTGATGCGAAATGGGTCTTTGATGAGTGCGGTCGCAGCGATCCGGCCGAGGCAGACGATGATCGCCGGGTCGACGAGCGCGATCTGCCGCTGCAGCCATTCGCCGCAGCATTTCTGCTCCACGAACTGCGGGTCACGGTTGTGCGGCGGGCGGCACTTGACGATGTTGGCGATGTAGACCTTCGTCCGGTCGAGATAGATCATTTCGAGCATATCATCGAGCAGCTTGCCGGCCGGCCCGACAAACGGCAGCCCCTGCAGGTCTTCCTGTTCGCCGGGGCCTTCGCCGATGAGCATGATGCGTGCATCCTCGGCGCCGTCACCGAATACGAGGTGATGCCGCGTCTCACCGAGACCGCAGCGCCGGCACTGCGCGCACTCCTGCTTGAGTTCTTTCCAGGCTTCGTTCATGCGCTCTGGCTCCTTTTCCCTTGGATGAACCGGCTTTTTGCGGCCGGTTCGGCAAAAAATATATTGTAATGTAGCGTCAAACGTATTATAATACCCCGGTATGAAAATAACAACTGTAACCTGTCTGTAACCAGTTCGCGCGGCGTTGGGCGATCCCGCTGCGCCGGACATTACAATATTTTGAATGAAATTTGGTGCTTTGAATGGATTTTCAGGATTATCTGGTTCCCGGGAAAACCGGGCTGCTGATCGGTATCGGCGGCGTGTCCATGTCGCCGCTGGCAGAGGTGCTGCATGATGCGGGGCTGGACATCCGCGGCTCGGACATGAGCGAGAGCGACAATACGCTCACGCTGCGCGAGCGCGGCATTCCGATCCACATCGGCCACAGCGCCGCCAACGTTACGGATGATATCGAGTTCGTGATCCGCACGGCCGCCGTTCATGACGACAATCCGGAGGTGCACGAGGCGCACCGCCGCGGCATCCCGGTCTTTGAGCGGACGCAGGCATGGGGCGCGCTCATGCGCGGCTACCCGAATGCGCTGTGTATTTCCGGCACACACGGCAAGACGACGACGACGTCCATGTGCACGCACATCATGATGGCGGCGGAAAAAGACCCGACCGTCATGATCGGCGGCACGCTTCCGCTGCTGCACGCCTGCCACCGTGTCGGCAAGGGCAATACGATCATCATGGAGTCGTGCGAGTACTATAACTCGTTCCTTTCGCTGAATCCGACGATCGCCGTGATTTTGAACATCGAGGCGGATCATCTGGACTTTTTCAAGGACATCGAGGACATCAAGCACTCGTTCCGCCAGTTTGCCGAGCGCGTTCCGGCCGAGACCGGCACCGTGATCGCAAACTGTGACGATGTCAATACCATGGATGCGCTGCGCGGGATCGAGCGCAAGGTCGTCACCTTCGGTCTTAGCCCGAAGGCGGACGTGTATGCGGAGAACATCATACACCGCGGCTCTTCGTCCGAGTTTGATATTTATCACCGGGGAAATCTGTTTGCCCATGTGACGCTCCATGTTCCCGGCATCCACAATGTGCGCAACGCGCTCGCTGCCACGGCTGCGGCCATTGTGCTCGGCGTCAGCCCCAATGCCGTCAAGTACGGTCTTGCCGGCTTTGAAGGCGCGGGCCGGCGGTTTGATTATAAGGGCAAGTTCCAGGGCGCGGATCTGTATGACGATTATGCGCACCACCCGAGTGAGCTGCGCGCGCTGCTCGATGCGGTGGATACGCTCGACTATCAGCGCACGATCGTCGTGTTCCAGCCGCACACCTACAGCCGCACGGCAAAGCTCTTCAATGATTTTGTGGAGCAGCTGCGCCGCCCGACGATCGTCTATCTGGCGGAGATCTATGCTGCGCGCGAGAAAAACACCATCGGCATTTCTTCTGCCGATCTGGCCGCGCAGATCCCGGGCGCGAAGTTTTACCCGACGTTTGCGGAGATCGAGGCCGAGCTGCGCCGCATTGCCCGCCCGGGCGACATTATCCTGACCGTGGGCGCCGGCGACGTGTTCCGCATCGGTGAGCACCTCCTGTACCCGGCGGACAATAAGGACTGAGCCCACGCGATTAAAACGGAATTTCATCAAAAGCTGTCGGTTTGCGGCCGGCAGCTTTTTTGCGCCCAAAAGCAAACGATTCCTGCGCAAAGACATTTTCTGCGACAGCGGGGAATGACAGTTTTCATAACAATGAAAATCTATAATTTATGTAAACTGTTTTGCGTCAGGAGGAACCGTTATGAATGTCAAGATCGCGGGACACGACCGGCCGGTGCGTGCACCCGGCGCCTTGCCGAGCCCGATCGGGCTGCTGCCGGCAAGTGAAAATGCCAAATGGGTCGGTATGCTCGTCAGCTTTGCGCTCGGGCTGATCCTGTCAACGGCGCATATCGCCGGGTCGCCGGCGCCGTTCGGTCTGGCGTTCCTGGCGGCGATGGGGTATGGCTCCGGCGGTGCGCTGTGCCTTGCCGGCTGCGCGCTCGGCTACTTTGCGGCCTTCGGCGTTGCGACCGGCACGCAGCTCGCCGCCGGCTGCTGCCTGATTTTTCTGACGGCATATTTTCTGCGCAGTCATCCGTTTGTGCAGACGCGCTGGTATCCGTCGGCCGTCTCCGCGGCGGCTTACATACTGACGCGGCTGGTGCTGTGCCTGCTCACGGGCGGCCTGTCGCTGCTGCTGGTGTCCCGCATGGTACTGTTTTTGCTGCTGTGCGCCGCATCGGCCTATGGATTTGACGATCTGCTGCGCGCGCAGGAGCCGCGCACGGTCAATGCGGAGATCTGCCGCAATGTCTCGGCCGTGTTTCTGCTGGCGTGTCTGCTCATGGGCGTGAACAATCTGCTGCTGTTCGACACGCTGTCGGTCGGCCGGGCGCTCTCGGTGCTCATTCTGCTCATCCTCAGCGGGACGGGCGGCGCGCTGTGTGGGGCATCGGCCGGGCTGATCCTCGGCATCGCCATGGACGTGGCCGCCGATGCGGGCGTCCTGTTCTCGGTCGTCTATGCCGCTGCCGGGCTGCTGTCCGGGCAGTTTTGCAAGCATCGGCGTGGGTTTTATCTGCTCATATTCGCGGCGGCGTACCTGCTGACGCTGTTTTGCATCCCGCTTCCGGAGCTGCGCATCGGCGCGGGCGTGGAGCTGGCGCTTGCCATGGGCGCATATCTGGTGATCCCGAAGAAGTTCGTGGTAGCGGTCGGCGCGTTTTTGCAGCCGCTGCGCGGCGGGAGCGGGGAGTCCGGTCTGCGCCGCTATGTCGCGGGACGCGTCGGCGGCGTGGCGCATGCGTATCAGCAGCTGCATGACACGGCGTGTCAGGCTGCAAGTACGGCAGAGAATGATGCCGATGTGGCGAAAGTCTTTGACCGCGCGGCCGACCGCGTCTGCTGCCGGTGCAAGCTGCAGCAGGAGTGCTGGACGCGCCGGGCGCTTGATACACTCAACATTATGAACGATGTCACGCGCCGCATTCAGGCGCGCGGCCGGCTGCTGCCGGAGGATTTCCCGCCGTACTTTCGTGACCGCTGTGTCCATCTGCACGAGTATACCGAGGTCGTCAACGGCGAGCTGCGCCTGCGTGCCTACCGGCAGCGGATGCAGGAAACGCTGCAGGAAAACCGCACCGTGCTCTGGGAGCAATATGCCGACTTTGCGCAGGTGCTCACAAATGTTTCCCGTGAGCTCGACAGCAGCTACGGCGCTGACCCGCTGGCGGAGCAGCGCCTGATCCGCTGGCTTCGCACCATCGGCGTGGAAGCGGACGCGGCTGTGTTCCGCGAGAGCACGGGCCGCCTGCGCGTGACGATCGACAGCCGCTATCTGCGCCCGCTGCTGGAGCTGCCGGACTATCTGGACAAGCTCTCGGCAACGCTGGGCGTGCGCCTGTGCATGCCGGAAAACGCCGCGCGTGACGACAGCCTGCTCCTGCTCGAGGCAGAGCCGCTGGCCGTCTCCGTCGGCATTGCGTCCATGCGCAAGAAGGGTGAGACAGTCTCCGGCGACCGCGGCACGTATTTCAAGACAGACGCGGGGCAGCTGTGCGTGATCCTGTCCGACGGCATGGGCTGCGGCGAGACGGCGGCCGACGGCAGCATCAGCACGGTCGGCATGCTGGAGGAATTTTTGCGCTCCGGCGTCAGTCCGGCGCTGGCGATGAAGCTGCTCAACTCCGCCATGCTCCTGCGCGACGGGGAGAACTGGGGCTATGCTACCGTGGATCTCATGTGCATGAATCTCTTCACCGGTGAGGCGGATTTTTATAAGTACGGCGCTGCGCCGACGTATGTCAAGTCCGGCGGCGCGCTCAAAAAACTGCGCTGCACGTCCTTCGCGCCCGGCCTCGAGCAGGAGAGCGGCAAAGCGCCGGACGAGCTGCACATGCATCTCAAGCCCGGAAGCGTGGCCGTGATCGCAAGCGACGGCGTTGTCTCCGACGGCCGCGACGAGTGGCTGCGCAGGCTGCTGAGCGATTCGGACGACCGCGATATGAAAACGCTGGCGGGCAGCGTCGTGCGCGCGGCGATCCGCGAATACGGCCGCAGCGATGACATGACCGCCCTGGCGGTAAAAGTGGAGGTGCGCAGCTGATGAAACGAAAAAACAAGCCCATCCGCAGACCGGACGCCGTGCAGCCGCTCCCGCTTCCGGCGGACGCGGGCGAGATCGCCTTTGCCCACGGCGTTTCGCGCCGCGTCGTCGTAGTCGATGCAGCCGAAAGCCCGCTGTTCGAGCAGATTATTTACATCGTGCGCGATGATGCCGCCAGCGGCGGCGTCACGGCGGCGGATCTGGTGCAGCAGGCACGCGATGCCGTCGGACATGCACCGGCAGCGCCCGCGCCACGGCCGCGGCAAAAATCCTATACCGGTCTGCTGATCTGGCTGTGTTCCGTCGCCGGCGTGCTGGCGGCGGGCATCGGATACTGCCTGTACTGCGGCTGGTGATGGTACGAATCTCCTGCGACCCGGAGGGATATGCATCCTCCGGGTCGTTTTCTGCGGAAAAACCGGTTGTCAACGCTTGACGAAAGTGTTAGAATAAAGCGCCTGAAACGATTTTTATAGCGGGAGGTTACTTTATGAGCACAATCAAGGACCTGAACCTGGCGTCATCCGGCGAGCGGAAGATCCGCTGGGTGGAAGCCCATATGCCTGTTTTGCGCGATATCGGCAGCGATTTTGCGCGCGAAAAGCCGTTTGCCGGCCTGAAGATCGCGCTCTCCGTGCATCTGGAGGCCAAGACGGCCTACCTGTGCCGCGTGCTCGAAATGGGCGGCGCAGAGATGCACGTCACCGGGTCCAACCCGCTGTCTACGCAGGACGACGTTGCCGCAGCGCTGGCGGCGAAGGGCATGGACGTGCACGCGGTCTACGGCTGCACGGATGAAGAATACCAGGCGCACCTGCGCAGCGTGCTCTCCGTCGGGCCGAACATCATCATTGACGACGGCGGCGATCTTGTGCACCTGATGCACACGGAGTTCACGGATCTTATCCCGCAGGTCATCGGCGGCTGTGAGGAGACGACGACCGGCATCCACCGCCTGCGGATCATGGACCGTGCCGGAACGCTGCGTTTTCCGATGATCATGGTCAATGACGCCGACTGCAAGCACCTGTTCGATAACCGCTACGGTACGGGTCAGTCCGTGTGGGACGGCATCATGCGCACGACGAACCTCGTCGTGGCCGGCAAGTACGTCGTCGTGAGCGGCTATGGCTGGTGCGGCAAGGGCGTGGCCCTGCGCGCCAAGGGCCTCGGCGCGAAAGTCATCGTGACAGAAGTTGATCCCATCCGGGCGCTCGAGGCCGTTATGGACGGCTACGAGGTCATGCCGATGATGGATGCCGCCGCCATCGGCGACATTTTCGTGTCCGTCACGGGCTGCAAAGACGTCATTACACTCGAGCACTGCGAGCGGATGAAGGACGGCGCGATTGTCTCCAACGCCGGACACTTCAATGTCGAGATCGACATGGAGGCGCTCGACCGCTGCGCGGATGAAATCTATGAGGCGCGGCACAATATTGATGCTTACCGTCTGCCGAACGGCAAGACGATCTATGTCATTGCGCAGGGGCGGCTGGTCAATCTGGCGGCCGGCGACGGCCACCCGGCGGAGATCATGGACATGAGCTTTGCCGTGCAGGCCATGAGCGCGGAGTATCTGGTGCGCACGCGTGGCCAGCTGAAACCGGGCGTCGTGTCGGTCCCCGCGGAAATTGATGACAACATTGCGCGCCGCAAGCTCAAGGCCATGGGCGTTTCCATTGACAGCCTGAGCTGCAGCCAGAAAGAATACCTGAACGGTTGATGCTTTGAGACCGGACGGAAAGGAGGGGCAGAGAGATGGACGATCAGAACCGGGAATACGAAGATTACGAGGCACTGCACGACGAGCTCTTTGCACTTCTCGATCAGCACCGGATGAAGGCGCTGAGCCAAAAGCTCGGCGAGATGAACGAGTTTGACATTTCCGAGTTCCTCGGTGAGCTGTGGGAGGATAACCCGCAGCGGATGGCCATGGTGTTCCGTATCCTGTCCAAGGAGATCGCGGCGGCCGTGTTCGCCAACCTCGAGGTCGAGGAGCAGGAGACGATCATCAACTCCATCACCGATACGGAGCTTGCCGGCATCATCGAAGAGCTGTATGTTGACGACGCCGTCGACATGATGGAGGAGCTGCCGGCCAATGTGGTCAAGCGTGTCATGCGCACGGCGACGCCTGCCACGCGCAACCTCATCAACCAGTACCTGAAATATCCCGAGAATTCTGCCGGCAGCATCATGACGGCCGAGTTTGTGGACCTGAAAAAATACATGAGCGTGCGCGAGGCGTTCGCCCGCATCCGCAAGATTGGCGAGGATAAGGAGACAATCTACGTCTGCTATGTCACGTCCGCCAAGCGCAAGCTCGAAGGCGTTGTCACCGTCAAGGATCTGCTGCTGTCGGACGATGACGTGATCCTGGAAGACATCATGGACACGAACGTCATCTATGCCTCCACGACCGACGACCAGGAAGAGGTCTCGGAGATGATCTCCAACTACGACCTGATCGCGATCCCGGTCGTGGATAAGGAAGGCTGTCTCGTCGGTATCGTCACGGTCGACGATATCATCGACGTCATGGAGCAGGAGACGACGGAAGACATCGAAAAGATGGCCGGTATCACGCCGTCCGATAAGCCCTACTCCCGCACGAGCGTCGTGGATATCTGGAAAAACCGCATCCCGTGGCTGATGTTCCTCATGCTCTCGGCGACGTTCACCGGCATGATTGTCACGCACTTTGAGGACGCACTGGCCACGCAGGTCGCGCTCGCGTCGTTCATGCCCATGCTCATGGGCACGGGCGGCAACTCCGGCAGCCAGTCATCCACGGCGATCATCCGCAGCCTGTCGCTGGGCGATACCTCTCCGTCGGACGCGCTGCGCGTGATCTGGAAGGAGCTGCGCGTTGCGTTTTTGTGCGGCGTCTCGCTGGCGGCGGCCAACTTTATCAAGATGCTGCTCGTTGACCGGCTGCTGCTGGGCAACACCGCCGTCACGATGCCGGTCGCGGCGACCGTTTGCTGCACGATCGTGTTTGTGGTCATGTTCGCAAAGGCCGTGGGCAGTTTGCTGCCGATGATCGCGGAAAAGATCGGCGTCGACCCGGCCGTCATGGCAAGTCCGCTCATTTCGACGATCACGGACGCCGTGTCGCTGCTGATCTATTTCTCCATTGCGAAAATGTTCCTGCATTTTTAATTTGCATACCTGTAACGCCCCCGGTATCTCCGGGGGCGTTTTGCCATGGAAAAGCACTTGCATAATGCGCAGAAAATCATTATAATAAAGTGTCATATTTTGCGTATGACCACTCTCACGAAACAGCGAGGTGCGCTATGAAATCAAGCCTGAAACGAGTGATAACGGCGCTGCTTGCCGCCGTCATGCTGGCTGCGATCCCCTGTGTGCCGGCCTTCGGCGCGCAGGAGTATTACGTCAATGACGGAGAAAACACGCTGGCGCTGGCGGATGCGTATGCCATCGGCGCGGACGGCAGCACGGCGAAACTGCCGGAGCGCGGCGTCTATGCCGCCACGGCGAGCGGCACGCAGCTGCTCGGCGGCAGTGAATACGACGATGAGCAGCCGAACATTCCAAACGGTATCGTCCGCGTCGGTCTGGCCTTCGGCTCGACGGCGCTGGATGCGGTCCATCTGCAGATCAAGACCGGTTCCGGCTTCGCCTTCGGATACTATGACTCCGATCGTGTGTTCCAGTCCGTCGGTTCGACGGCGGAGAGCGCCGTCACCGTTATTGCGGATACGAACGTCACGGTTGGGGACAGTGCGTTCGGCGCTTATCATGTCCAGCTCGGCGATACCTATGCGAGCTTTGACGCTGCGCAGGCAGCGGCCAACAGCTGCGGCGGCTATCCGGTGTATTATAACGGCAGCTACCGCGTGCGCATCGGCAGTTACCGGAGCGCGGACGATGCACCGGCGGGGCAGGGGACAGTTGTCTCCGGCGGCGCACGCAGTGTGCTGGTCGTGAAGGCCGGCACGGAGCAGATTCTGTTCGGCTTCGACTGCGGCTCGACCCGCTCGCTCTCGCTTGCACCGCAGAACGGCAGCGGTGCTGCCATCACGCAGGTTGCCGAGTGCAAGGAGCGCAACGGCAGCCGGTCGTGCACGTATTACGGCGATTTTCAGTTTACCCGCCTCAGCACACAGGAACCGCAGAAGCTCACGCTGGTGAATTTTGTCGGTCTGGAGCCCTATGTCAAGGGCGTCACGCCGTATGAAATGAGCAGCGGCTGGCCGCTCGAGGCGCTCAAGGCGCAGGCAGTCTGCGCGCGTACCTATATTGCCTCTCACATGAATGGCTCGCCGGCCTACGGATTTGACGTCACGGCGACGACGACCAGTCAGGTTTACTTTGGCACACTCGACGCCTCGGCCAACAGCGACCGCGCCGTGGATGAGACGGCAGGGAAGTTCGTCCGCTATGAGGGCAAGCTGTGCGAAACGTTCTACTTTGCGGCGGACGGCGGCGCGACCGAGGACTCCGAAAACGTCTGGGTGACCAAGGTGCCGTACCTGCGCGGTGTCGTCGATCCGTATGAGAAGGACATCGAATTTTACTGCAAGAGCTGGGGCACGACCATCTCCCGTGCAGCCGTCGGGGACGTCTCCATCACCTATACGCCCATTGGCAATGCCATGACCGTGACGGTCGGCGGTAAGACCTACAGCAAGGACGCCGTGCGCACGTTCCTGACAAGTGTTTGCGGCCTGCGCTATAACAGCCGCCACTTTACCGTGGAGTATGACGCTGCCTCGGACACTTATTCTGTCGTCGGCGGCGGCTATGGCCACAACTGCGGCATGAGTCAGTGGGGGGCCAAGGCCATGGCGCAGGAACACGGCAAAACCTATGAAGAGATTATCAGTTTCTACTATACTGGAGCTTATGTAGCATGAAAAAATCGGATTTTTATTTTGACCTGCCGGAGGAGCTCATCGCGCAGACGCCGCTCGAGCGCCGCGATGCCTCCCGGCTGCTGACGCTGGATAAAACGACCGGCGCCGTTGCCCACCACCACTTTTACGACCTGCCGCAGTTCCTGCGTCCGAACGACTGCCTTGTGCTCAACGATTCGCGCGTGCTTCCGGCGCGCCTGCTCGGCAACCGCAGCACCGGCGGTGCGGTCGAGGTGCTGCTGCTGCGCGACCTTGGCGACGGCAAGTGGGAGTGCCTGACCCGGCCGGGCCGCAAGACCCAGCCCGGCACTGCGCTCTCGTTTGGCGACGGGGAACTCACCGCTACGGTCGTCGATGCGATCGCCGACGGCAACAAGATCGTACAGTTTCACTATGACGGCATCTTTCTGGAGGTGCTCGAGCGGCTGGGCAAAATGCCGCTGCCGCCGTACATCAAGGCAGAGCTGCAGGATCAGGAGCGCTACCAGACGGTCTATTCCCGCGAGCTTGGCAGCGCCGCCGCGCCGACAGCCGGCCTGCACTTCACGAAGGAGCTGCTGCAGCGGATCGCGGACATGGGTGTGAAGATCGGCTACGTCACACTGCACGTCGGCCTTGGCACGTTCCGCCCTGTCAAGGAGGACGAGATCGAGGATCACCCGATGCACTCGGAGTTTTGCATCATCCCGGAGGAAACGGCGCGCATGGTCAACGAGACGAAGGCCAATGGTGGCCGCGTCGTCTGCATCGGCACGACATCCTGCCGCACGGTCGAGAGCTTTGCGGATGCGGACGGAACGCTCCGCGCGCAGTCCGGCTGGACGGACATCTTCATCTACCCCGGCTACAAATTCAAGTGCATGGATGCGCTCGTCACGAATTTCCACCTGCCGGAGAGCACGCTCATCATGCTCGTGTCGGCGCTGGCCGGGCGGGAGCACATCCTCAACGCATACAAGATCGCCGTCGAAAACCGCTATCGTTTCTTCTCGTTTGGCGACGCCATGTTCATTGCCGATGGCCTCGATGCCGGCGGCGCTGAGTAAGAAAATGAAAAAACAGGCTCGCGGCCGCGAGCCTGTTTTTTGCTGTATCGGTTCAGTTTTGCGCAGCTTCAAATGCCTGCTGCAGATCGGCGATGATATATCGGTGTCTTCCAGACCGACCGCCAGACGGATCAGGCGATCCGAGAAGCCGGCGGCCTCGATCTCTTCTTTCGTGCACACGGAGTGCGTCATGGAAGCCGGATGCTTGATGAGCGTCCCTCAGTCGCCGAGGCTGACGGCCAGCGCGCACAGATGCACGTGGTTGAGCACCTTCTTGGCTTCCTCGAAGCTGCCCATCTCGAACGAGACAACGCCGCCGAACCGCGTCATCTCGCGGACGGCCACGGCGTGATCGGGATGGTTCTCCAGACTGGGATAGAACACTTTCTGCACATACTTGGAGCCGGCAAGGAAGTCCACCACTTTCTGCGTGTTTGCGCAGACGGCGTCCAAGCGCACCTTGAGCGTCTTGAGGCCGCGCAGGATCAAAAACGCCTCCTGCGGCCCGACCATTGCGCCCGTAATGTCCTTGAGTCTGACCATGCGGATCTGGTCCATGATCTCCTTGCGCGCCGCCGAGAAGCCCGCGACCACGTCGCCGTGGCCGTTGAGATACTTGGCCGCGCCGTGCACGACGACATCCGCGCCCAGCTTCAGCGGCTGCACCAGCAGCGGCGTGGAAAAGGTGTTGTCCACGATGACGAGGCAGTCCGGATTCTGCGTATGCGCGTAGTCCGCGACGGCGCAAAGCACCTGTATCAGCAGATCTATGCGCAGCTGCGCGCACAGATCTTCTCCGGCGAGATCGCGGCCGGACAGCCGCTGCCGTCGTATCGGTTTATGAGCCGCAAATACCAGGTCAACGTCGCCACGGTGGAAAAGGCGTATGATCTGCTGGAGGCCAACGGTTATATCCGCCGCTGTCAGGTCAGCGGGTGTTGTGTCCTGCCGCTGGATAATTTCAAGTTCTTTGCCGACGGCGTGGTGCTCGACAGTTTTCAGGCCGGGCAGTCGGAGACCGGGCCGGTCTATGATTTTGCCACCAGCACGCCGCTGGCGACGCGGGAGGAGACACGGCAATTTGTCGCGCTGGCCGACGAGCTCGCGCAGCAGCGGCCGGATGCGCTCCTGCGCTATCCGCCGACACGCAGGCGCTGCGGCAGCATCTGGCAGCGCGCAGCATTTGCTGCGCCTGAGCTATGTCGGCTGTCCGCTGGAGCAGATTCCGGAGGGGATTTCCTGCATTGACCGGGAAATCGACTGGCTGCTGGAGCAACAAGCGGCGTTGGAAATTTAGTTGAGGTATCTTGTTGCATATTTTGTGAACA
>ERZ772884.2009-NODE-2009-length-12490-cov-8.971693_pt1 | contig 12490 bp, 11 predicted proteins | sample MGYA00580574_ERZ772884 | MGnify/ENA primary metagenome ERZ772884 (study PRJEB29015, sample SAMEA2737690) | human gut metagenome | biome: human gut; feature: human-associated habitat; material: faeces | place: China | collected 2012 ... | reverse complement strand
AGACCCCGCACATTCTTATCGTTGAAGACGAGTTGGTAACACGCAACACGTTAAAGAGCATTTTCGAAGCAGAAGGCTACGATGTCTTTGAAGCGACCGATGGCGCAGAGATGCATCAGATCCTTTCTGAAAATGATATCAACCTGGTGATCATGGATATTAACCTGCCGGGCAAAAACGGTCTTCTTCTGGCGCGCGAACTGCGCGAGCAGGCGAACGTCGCGTTAATGTTCCTGACGGGCCGTGACAACGAAGTTGATAAAATTCTTGGCCTGGAAATCGGTGCGGATGATTACATCACCAAGCCGTTCAACCCTCGCGAGTTAACCATTCGTGCACGCAACCTGCTGTCCCGCACCATGAACCTGGGCACGGTCAGCGAAGAGCGTCGTAGCGTCGATAGCTACAAATTCAACGGCTGGGAACTTGATATCAATAGCCGTTCGCTGATTAGCCCGAACGGCGAGCAGTATAAACTGCCGCGCAGTGAATTCCGCGCGATGCTGCACTTCTGCGAAAACCCGGGCAAGATCCAGTCCCGTGCAGAGCTGCTGAAGAAAATGACCGGCCGTGAGCTGAAGCCGCACGACCGTACCGTAGACGTCACCATCCGTCGTATTCGTAAGCACTTCGAATCTACGCCAGATACGCCGGAAATCATCGCCACGATCCACGGCGAAGGGTACCGTTTCTGCGGTGACCTGCAGGAGTAATCCCGCAGTTAACGCAATAAAAAACGGCGCATTTGCGCCGTTTTTTTTATTTCCAGATCCGCATCGTATCGTCATCCGGCGATGCAGGTGGCTCAGGCCGCTTCGGCTGTGAAAGTGAATACCAGTCGAGATGTCGGGTCAGGTACATCACGGCGAACAGTGCCAGCGCCAGCACCGCTGACCCCAACAGCAGCGCGCTATCCTCCGAGCGCAGCAAGAACCACATCACCACGTCCAGCCCCAGCAGGGCCAGCACGAACAGCCCGCTACGCTTCCAGCTTTTCAGCACAGCCCGCAGGTACATCCCGTTCATCGCCGCGCCAACCAGACTTGCAACAACCCAGGCTGGCGTAAAGCCGACGTGTTCTGACAGCGCCAACAGCACCAGATAGAACAGCACCAGCGACAGCCCCACCAGCAGATACTGCATCGGGTGCAGGCGCAGCCCGGTCAGAGTTTCGAAAACAAAGAAGGCCATAAACGTCAGCGCAATCAGTAAAATAGCGTACTTTATCGCCCGGTCAGTCAGTTGATACTGATCGGCGGGCGTGGCTACCGTGACGCTAAAGGCCGGGAGCGCCTCCCACTCCGGCGACTCCTTGTCGTAGAACCAGCTCTCAAGGTTATTTGCAAACCAGCTGCTCTGCCAGTTCGCCTGGAAACCAGACTCTCCTATCTGATGCTTAACAGGGAGATAATCGCCCATAAAACCCGGATGCGGCCAGTTGCTGGTGAGCGTCATTTCGCTATTACGCCCTACCGGTACCACCGCAAAACTGCCGGTTCCCGCCAGAGTGAGGGACATCTCAAGCGTAAACGTTTTGGCTTCCAGCGCTTTGTCGGTAAGCGGGATATGGATCCCCGCAAGCGCCCCGTAGACGCCTGAACCAGGTTCCATGCTGAGCGTCTCACCATTGATTTTAGAGATACTGACCGTGCCAATGCCCCGCGCGTCGCCAACGCCCGTCACGATAAACGGCTGCCCTGTCGCGATCGTTTCCCCTTTCAGCTGCTTCAGCTCGTCGGTATTAAACTGCGCTTTGATCTTCAGGTCAGTGTTCCAGATTTGCCCGTCATAGATGCCAATATTGCGAGACTCCACGCGCTGGTTACCCTCCACAACCAGAGATTCCGGCAGAATGAAGTGCATATAGCTTTTCTTGTACTCGACCTTCTTCTCGTCCTCTATCTTGTAAAAGATCTCCGTCATCGGAATCGCAATCATCGGACCGACCAGCTTTTGCGGTCCGCTGGTACTCTGGCGAAGCGTATTTTCGACATCGTTACGGTAGCTTTCACGCTCTGAAATGAGGTTACTCACCATAAACAGCGGAACTAACAGCAGCAGAATGCACCCCAGCAGGGTGCTGACTTTCCAGAACAGGGGGGATTTCATCATTACGTCTCCTTTGTGATGAGGAGAGCGTAACCAGGCTGTGTGGGGGCAGTTTGAAGTTATGTGAAGGGACGGTGAAGTGTCAGCGTGGCCATCACGCCGCCTTCATCACGATTACGCAATGTAATCTCTCCCTGATGCAGACGCGCCACCTCCTGGACAAACGCCAGCCCGAGCCCGCTGCTCTTCAACCCGTTCTCGCGTGGCAGGGAATAAAAACGCTCAAAAATTCGCTCCAGCGCGTAATCCGGGATCCCGCTTCCGTTGTCGGTGACGAAAAGCTGTATCTGCCCGTGCTCCTCCCGGGCCGCCAGTTCAATGGCACCGCCCTGCGGGGTAAAATCGATAGCGTTATCCAGCAAATTGCCGAGCGCCTGTTCGAGCAGATCGGGAGCGCCTTCAACATGAAGCGAAGCGGGCTGGAGGGTCAGCGCAATCTCTTTTGCCGCCAGCACCGCCGAGCGCGCATCGGCAAGCCGCGTAAACAGCAGATCGACGCGGACGGTCTGAGGCGTAATCTCGACCCGATTTTCAAGCCGCGCCTGCGCGAGCAGTTTTTCAACCAGCGACTGCATTCGCGCGTTTTGTACCAGAATATTATCGATGAAACGAGCAGCCACCTGCGGCGGCGGCTGCTCGGAGAGAATTTCTGCCGCGCCGCGTATGGCGGCGATGGGGCTTTTCAGCTCGTGGGTTAGCGCATGGACATAGTGTTCAATGTAGTTTTTCCCTTCAAGGCGAATGCGCATATTCTCCAGCGCCTGGGCCAGCTTGTGCAGTTCGCTGCTGCCAGGATTAGGCAGCGGGAGAGGTGTATCGGTGGTTACCGAGTCGGCATAGCGCGATAACGTACCGATAGATCGATTGATCCACCATGCCACAACGAGGCCAATCAGCAGGGCAATGCCGAGCAGCGCCCCGCCAGCCCACAGTATCCGTCGCTCGCTGCGGTGAATCACCGGCGCCATCGCGCTGTTCGGTTTCCCCACCGACAGCACGCCGATAATCTTGCCCTGATCCACAACCGGCGCGGCAACATACATCACCGTGCTCTCCGGATCGTCGGGATGGCTCTGGGTACTGCGCGCGCCGTATTCGCCGCGAAGCGTCAGCCAGACATCGTTCCAGCGCGAGTAATCTTGCCCCACGGCCAGACCGGCGGAATCAAACACGACCCTGCCCTGCGCATCGGTCATGTAGACGTGATACTCGTTACGCACTTTATGGATCCCGCCGATATTGGCGCGGAAAGGGCGCTGATGAAGCTGGGAAAAGGCCTGTGCCAGCTTGCCCTGCTGCGCATGACCCGAAAGCAAATCATCACGTCCGATTTCGGCCAACAGGGTCGCGGTATCGATTAACGTGCCCTCGGTTGCCCTGCGCACGCCGGGCTTCACTTCCTGAACAAAGATCGACAGCACAAACCACGCGGCAATGGCCACGATGAGGAAATATCCCAGCAACAACCGCATCCCAATGCGCATCAGTAAAGGCCCAGACTGTAGCCCATACCCCGATGGGTGCTGATGGGTGACAGTTCTTCGTTCACCGCACGCAGCTTGGCGCGCAGGGTTTTAATGTGGGTGTCCACGGTACGATCGAAGCTGTCGCCGTCTTCACCCCATACCTTGTCCATGAGCTGCTGACGCGAAAAGACCCGCCCGGGTGCCTGTAACAAGGTTTTGAGCAGCAAGAATTCGTAGCGGGTCAGGGGCAGTGCTTCCCCGCACCAGCTGATTCGCGCGGCAGGTTCGTTCAGTTCAAACTGCCCGATACGCAACGTTTCTGACGGTACAGCGGATTTTTGCATGCGCCTCAAAATCGTCCGCACCCGGGCGCAGACTTCACGAGGGGAGAAAGGTTTCGCAACGTAGTCATCAGCGCCCATTTCCAGGCCAAGCAGCTTATCGACTTCATCACTGCGCGCCGTCAGAAACAGCACGGGCAGTGAGGGATGCTGCGCCAGCAGCTGGCGACAAAGCTCAAATCCACTGATGTCCGGCAGCCCGACATCCAGAATGGCAAGCGCCGGAACCTGCCGCCGCGCCTCCTCCAGCACGGGTAAGCCACGTTCAAACGCCTTTACCGCGAATCCTTCCTGCTGAAGCATGTAGATCAGCGTATCGGCGATACTGGTTTCGTCTTCAACCAGCCAGACCACAGGTTGTTGCATGATTCATCCCTGAATTACTGCCACGGCATAATCGGCACCGCGCTGATGGCGTTTTTTGGTGATCCCTCCACCACTTTGTCAGAATAGGCCAGGTAAGCCAGCGTATTGCGTTTGGCATCGTAGAAGCGCACAACCTGCAGCTTTTTAAACACCAGCGAGGTCCGTTTCTGGAACACCACGTCGCCCTGCGCTTTGCCGTTTTTAATTTTATCGCTCAGTTCAACCGGACCTACCTGCTGACAGGAGATCGCCGCGTCGGAGGTATCTTCCGCCAGCCCCAGACCGCCCTTAATCCCGCCCGTTTTCGCGCGGCTGACATAGCAGGTGACGTTTTTCACGTCCGGATCGTCAAACGCCTCCACCACGATTTTGTGGTCCGGGCCAAACATTTTGAACACGGTGTCGACAGAACCAATCTGTTCCGCCTGTGCGACGCGCCCGGCCATCAACATCAGCGCGGTGAAGAGCAAAGTCTTGTATTTCATATTGTTACCATTCTTTAAAATTACACTGAGCGATTATTCAACACTTTAGACAAAAATGTAGCAAGATCACAGGATTAGAATATATTTGCCCATAATGCCCTACAAAAAGCATGAAAGCGCAAAAAAAACACTGAATGCTAAAACATCAAAAAATGCTATTATCCGCTAACCTGTTATCAGGCACCTGCTGTTTTAAGGATGAGGATAGTATATGGATCAGGCTGGAATTATTCGCGACCTGCTCACCTGGCTGGAAGGTCATCTCGACCAGCCTTTGTCACTGGATAATGTGGCGGCTAAAGCAGGCTATTCCAAGTGGCATCTGCAAAGGATGTTCAAGGATGTCACCGGTCATGCTATCGGGGCCTATATTCGCGCACGTCGTTTATCGAAATCTGCTGTGGCTCTGCGCCTGACCGCGCGCCCGATTCTGGATATTGCCCTGCAATATCGTTTCGATTCGCAGCAGACCTTCACCCGCGCCTTTAAAAAACAGTTCTCGTTGACGCCAGCGCTGTATCGTCGCTCGCCTGACTGGAGCTCGTTTGGCATGCGTCCGCCGCTGCGTCTGGGCGAGTTCGCGTTGCCGAAGTATGAAATTATTACCCTGCCGGAAACCCATCTGATCGGCACGACGCAGAGCTACTCCTGTTCGCTGGAGCAGATTTCCGAGTTCCGTCATCAGATGCGCGTCCAGTTCTGGCGCGACTTCCTGAGCCACGCACCGGCGATCCCGCCTATTCTGTATGGTCTCAACGAAACGCACCCAAGCCAGGAAAAGGACGACGAGCAGGAGGTGTTCTACACCACCGCGCTGACGCCAGAGATGGCCAATGGCTACATTCAGGGTTCAAAACCTGTCGTGCTGGAAGGCGGTGAATACGTGATGTTCGCCTATGAAGGGCTGGGAACGGGCGTTCAGGAGTTCATCCTGACCGTTTACGGAACCTGCATGCCGATGCTGAATCTGAATCGCCGTAAAGGTCAGGACATTGAGCGCTACTACCCGGCGCAGGATGCTAAACCGGAAGAAGGCCCCATCAATCTGCGTATGGAATTCTTGATTCCGATACGTCGTTAACGCTGCAGTTCGTCAAGCGCAGGGGCATCGAGATGCGAAATGTCCCCTGCCATCTCCACCACCCAACCTGACGCCAGCCACGCGCTCTCCTGATAATCAATTCGGGAAATAGAGCAGTTGCGCAGACGCAAACGGCGCTCAGCGTAAGCCGGTAGTCCCAGAATGGTGCTCACCAGGCATCCCAACGCAATCCCATGACTCACCAGCAGCGGACGGCTTCCCGCCGGGAGCTTCAGATATTCCGCCAGGGCGGCATGCATACGTACGCTGAGCTCCTGCATGGATTCGCCCTCAGGAATACGGCCATCTTCGGTACCGTTCACCAGCGTGCGACGCCAGCCCTCTTCCGTTTCCGTCAGCGTATCGATATGGCGTTTTTCCAGCACGCCCATATCCAGCTCGCGCAGGCGCGGCTCAAGCATGACGTCACAGCCGCAGGCGTCTGCGATGATGCGCGCCGTCTGCTGTGTGCGACCTAAGTCGCTGGTGATGACGTGAGTAATGCCCAGCGTTCTGGCGCGTTCCGCCACCTGCCACGCTTGCTGCACACCCTTCTCAGTGAGAGGACTGTCTGACTGGCCTTGAATACGTCGCTCGGCGTTCCACTGCGTTTCACCGTGGCGAACAAGGTATACCTGTAACATGCTTTTTTTCCGTTATACTGCGATGAGTTTTTTTTGAATCGAGCTTAATTATGCACCATGTTGTCTCTGCTACCACTAATCCTGCCAAAATTCAGGCAATTCTAAGGGCATTTGACGAGATCTTCGGCGCAGGATCCTGCCATATTGAGGCCATCGGCGTCGAGAGTGGCGTTCCTGAACAGCCGTTTGGCAGCGAGGAAACGCGCGCTGGCGCACGAAATCGCGTGGCAAATGCCAGAGCTGCGGCCCCGGATGCGGACTTTTGGGTGGCGATTGAAGCCGGTATCGACGAAGGCGCAACCTTTAGCTGGGTGGTGATCGAAAGCCGCGAGCAGCGCGGCGAGGCGCGTTCGGCCACCCTGCCCCTGCCGGAGATCATTCTGGAAAAAGTGCGTGCGGGTGAAGCGCTTGGGCCGGTGATGTCGCAGTACACCGGCATTGATGAGATTGGCCGTAAAGAAGGAGCGATTGGCGTCTTTACCGCCGGTGCGCTGACGCGTTCAGGCGTTTATCACCAGGCGGTGATCCTGGCGTTAAGCCCGTTCCATAACGCGATCTATCGTTAGGCGTTTTTCAACAACACCGCTTCCAGCCACTGGCGCAGCTCAACGGGCGCCGACTTCAGGCTGTTCGATCCGCGGGTAATCGTCGCGATGCCCGCGCCGATCTCATTTTTCAGCTCGCGCTGGCTCATCTCGCCGCGCAGCAGCTCTTCAATGATGCGCACGCGCGTGCCCAGCGCCTCACGCTCGTCCGGCGTGAGCATTAGCTGCATCAGGGGTAAATGCAAATCCTGCTCGTAAGACTGGCGAAGCAGCTCCACAAAACGAAGCCACTCCTGATGACGTTGTTCGGCCATTGCCGAGGAATACGGGGAATGCTGGGTCATGTTATGCTGCCTCTTGTACTCTTTAGCGAGTACAGCATAACACAACCCACGCCGATCAGTAACGTCTCTGCCACTCGGCATCGCTCATCAGGGTATCTTTCTGCCCCATGAAGTAGCGATAGTAGGCGTCATAAGCCAGCACGTTCTTCACGTAGCCGCGCGTTTCCGAGAACGGGATGCTCTCGACAAACGCCACGGCGTCGATGCGTCCGGCGCTGTTGCCGAGCCAGGTGCGCACGCGACCCGGTCCCGCGTTGTATGCCGCCGACGAGAAGATGCGGTTGTTGCCGAACTGCTGATACACATACTGCAGGTAGCTGGTACCGATGTTGATGTTGGTATCCGGATCGAGAAGCTGTGACGGGCTACTGTATCCAGGGATGTTAAACATCTTCACCGTGTGCGTCGCCGTGCCCGGCATAATCTGCATCAGGCCGCTGGCGCCCACCGGGGAACGGACTTTCGGGTTCCAGGCGCTTTCCTGACGGGCAATCGCCATCGCGTAACTTTGCGGGATATCTTTGCCGCTGGTGTAACGATCGAACAGATCCTTGTAAGCCAGCGGGAAACGCTCTTCGAGATGATCCCACAGCTTACCGGCGATCGTCGCCTGCACGCTCAGATCCCACCAGTGGTTATCAAACGCATAGCGGGCAAGCTGAGCTTTTTCATCGGTGGTGCGGCTGGTCACCAGATTCGCCCACTCGCTGCGCGCGGTGTTGTCCATATTCCAGTACATCAGCTCGCGAACGCGCGCCATTTCTGGCCCCTGGGTCAGCGCCGGATTCGCGTTAGCGGGCGCTTTATCGATGCGGAAGGTGTACTCCTCGCCCAGGCGCTGCGCGGCCGCCATCGGGTAGAACCCGCGCTGCTGCATCAGCGTATGGAGAATTTCTTTGGCCTCGTCATCACGACCGCGCTCCAGCAGCAGATCGGCCTGCCAGTAGCGCCATTCGTCCTTCTCTTTGGCCTCCATAGGCAACCGCGCAAGCCAGGTATTCAGTCCACGGCGATCGCCCGTGCCCAGCGCCATGCGCACGCGGCGTTCCACCAGCGACGTGGAGTTCGAACGCATAATCGCATCGTCTCGCCAGCGCGCCTGCTCGTCGGTCACATCGGTGCCCATCAGTCGCCACGCCACGATATCGCGCAGCTCCTGCGTTTGCTCCTCATTAAGCTGCTGCGCCTGCACCAGCTGCGGGATCATCAGCCGCGCGTTTTCCACATCGTCACGCGCCACGCTGGCAAAAGCCACCGCCGCCATCTGGCGGGTAAAATCGGTCGCGCCCGTACTGCGGGCAAAGGTCAGGACGCTGTTGGGATCGTTTGCCAGCGAGATAACTGCCGTGGAGATCGTCTGGTAATCGGACGGCATCTGCCCCGCCAGCGCAGTCACCAGACGCGTATTACCGGCTTTCATCGCCAGGCGGATACGCTCGAGGTAGGACAGCGGATCCTGCTTGCCGGAAGCACGCCACGCGCCAAACAGGGAATCACAGGCGTTCGGCTGGTTTTTCCCGGTCAGCCAGAGCTCTTTCGCCCCGGCCCAGGCCTCTTCCTGCTGGCCGGTCGCCCATTTTGCGTAGTAGTAGTTACACTGCGCTTCGGTGGTATTCGGCTTTTCAGGGCTAAACGCCAGCAGCCCGCGCCAGTCTTCGCGACGCGCCAGTTCGTTCACAAAACGAGACTGAAGATTCCGGGCTGGCGGCAGGGTCGGGTTCGCCTGAATGAAGTTATTCACGGTAACGGTGGGTTGATTCATGAGATCGTCCGTAATTTGACGATACTCCAGATACGGATACAGCGGATAATCCTTGAGCGTCGGCATCAGCGCCTGCACGGTATCCATCTGCTTGTTGTCCCATGCCTGCTTAATCTGGGCATACCGGTTACGTTGTTCATCCAGTGAATCGGCATGCACCGCCTGGCTTACCGCCATTACGCATACGCTGGCAGCCAGCAGACGCCAGATCACCCGTTTGGCTTTTTCCACAAGCTCTTCCTCATTGTTTTTTCGTCAATTGCAGCGTCTTGCCACGTCAAAGTCTCATTAACTTATGCTAACCAGGCATCCTGCAACGCGCCACGTCATGGACACTTTTTTACCTTTCTTGCGCGTTTTAACACTCCCGACGTTCCTGGCTGGGATTAGGGCGGGAAAAAGGCTACACTTCGAGGCTGAAATTCCTTCTCATTACGATAAAAGAGGCGAAGTCCAACGTGGCTCAATTCGTTTATACCATGCATCGTGTCGGCAAAGTTGTCCCGCCGAAACGTCATATTCTTAAAAATATCTCGCTGAGCTTCTTCCCGGGCGCAAAAATCGGTGTTCTGGGTCTCAACGGTGCCGGTAAGTCCACCCTGCTGCGCATCATGGCCGGCATTGATACAGACATCGAAGGTGAAGCCCGTCCGCAGCCTGGCATCAAGATTGGTTACCTGCCGCAGGAACCTCAGCTGAACCCGGAACACACCGTTCGCGAATCCGTTGAAGAAGCGGTGTCCGAAGTGGTTAACGCCCTGAAAGGTCTGGATGAAGTGTATGCCAAATATGCCGAACCGGATGCGGACTTCGACAAGCTGGCCGCACAGCAGGGCAAGTATGAAGAGATCATCCAGGCGCACGACGGTCACAACCTGAACGTGCAGCTGGAGCGCGCGGCGGATGCCCTGCGTCTGCCGGACTGGGATGCAAAAATCGCGAACCTCTCCGGTGGTGAACGCCGCCGCGTGGCGCTGTGCCGCCTGCTGCTGGAAAAACCAGACATGCTGCTGCTCGACGAACCGACCAACCACCTGGATGCCGAATCCGTGGCCTGGCTGGAACGCTTCCTGCACGACTTCGAGGGCACCGTGGTGGCGATTACCCACGACCGTTACTTCCTCGATAACGTTGCAGGCTGGATCCTCGAACTTGACCGCGGTGAAGGTATTCCGTGGGAAGGCAACTACTCCTCCTGGCTGGAGCAGAAAGATCAGCGTCTGGCTCAGGAAGCGTCTCAGGAAGCGGCGCGCCGTAAGTCTATCGAGAAAGAGCTGGAGTGGGTGCGTCAGGGCACGAAAGGCCGTCAGTCTAAGGGCAAAGCCCGTCTGGCACGCTTTGAAGAGCTGAACAACACCGAATACCAGAAACGTAACGAAACCAACGAACTGTTTATTCCACCTGGAGCTCGTCTGGGGGATAAAGTGGTTGAAGTGACCAACCTGCGTAAGTCCTACGGCGACCGCGTGCTGATCGACGATCTGACCTTCTCCGTACCGAAAGGCGCTATCGTGGGCATCATCGGTCCGAACGGCGCGGGTAAATCGACCCTGTTCCGCATGATGTCCGGTCAGGAACAGCCAGACAGCGGCTCTATCACCCTGGGTGAGACCGTGAAGCTGGCCTCCGTTGACCAGTTCCGCGACGCGATGGATAACAGCAAAACCGTGTGGGAAGAAGTCTCCGGCGGTCTGGATATCATGCGTATCGGCAACACCGAGATGCCAAGCCGCGCCTACGTTGGCCGCTTTAACTTCAAAGGCACCGACCAGGGCAAACGCGTGGGCGAGCTGTCCGGCGGTGAGCGCGGACGTCTGCACCTGGCGAAGCTGCTGCAGGTGGGCGGTAACGTACTGCTGCTCGATGAACCAACCAACGACCTGGATATCGAAACCCTGCGCGCGCTGGAAAACGCCCTGCTGGAGTTCCCGGGCTGCGCGATGGTTATCTCGCACGACCGTTGGTTCCTTGACCGTATCGCGACCCACATTCTGGACTACCAGGATGAAGGTAAAGTGGAGTTCTTCGAAGGTAACTTCACCGAATACGAAGAGTACAAGAAACGCACGCTGGGCGCCGACGCGCTGGAGCCGAAGCGTATTAAGTACAAGCGTATTTCTAAGTAAGTGCCCAAAAGCCGGGTGGCGCTCACGCTTACCCGGCCTACAGTTCTGCGCTGTTTGTAGGCCGGGTAAGGCGAAGCCGCCACCCGGCTTTTTTATTTGCCCACGTAATACCGCTTCACCTCGTCAAAATGCATCGCAAAGTCGATATAGCTCATCAGCGCGGGTGAGTTGAGCTTACGGCTCGGATAGGCCAGCCACAGGTCGTTTCCTTCAACGTTCCACTCCGGCAGTACCTGCACCAGCGCCCCTTTCTCGACCTTATCTTCCAGCAAAAAAGCCGGAAGGAGCGTAATCCCCGCACCGGCAATCGCACATTCGCGGGCGTATACCAGGTTATCGGTCATATGCGCGTTATCCGACAGGTAGCGGTAATCCTCGCTCTCGCTTCGCAGAAGCCACTCTGACCACGCCCGATGCGTAATGCTGCGGTGCTCCACCAGCTGACGGGGATGCGTTAGCGGCCCACGGCGCACCAGATAGTCCGGCGAGGCCAGCATGTAGCGCGGGCAGTGCCCGATCATGCGGCCAATCAGGGAGGAGTCCTGCGGCTTGCCGGTACGCAGCGCCACGTCAAAGCCGGCCTCAACCAGATCCACCACGTCATCAGAGATCGACACGTCCAGCGAAACCTCGGGATAGCGAAGCTGGAACTCGGCATTCATATGCGCCAGCAGCGTCGCGCCAATCCCCGCCGGGCAGGTGATGCGCAGCCGCCCGCTGGGGTTTTCGCGCAGGCGCTGGATGGCGTACTCCGCCCGCTCGCTGGCCGCCAGCATTTCGCGGCAGTGCACCAGATAGTGCTCACCCGCAAACGTCAGGTTCAGCCTGCGCGTGGTGCGGTTAAGCAGGCGAATGCCCACCTGCTGCTCCAGCTGGCTAATCCGCTGGCTCACGCTGGATTTTGGCAGCTCCGCCTTCTGGGCTGCCGCGGTAAAGCTGCCCATCTCGGCCACCAGCGCGAATAGCGCCATATCCTGCAGCTGTTTAAACATGATTGTTCATCCTGTACGAACGCTGAGTTCTTAATTGTCCATCTTATCACGCAGATGGCCACTTAATAGACTAGCCTCAACAAAACGCATGCCATTGAGGAGCACACCATGTCAGTTAAAGCCATCGCCGTTAACCCTGAAAATCCCTCTACTTTCATTGAAATCACTCCACCGATGCCGCAGCCCGGCGAGCACGATCTGCTGGTGGAGGTGAAAGCCGTCTCCGTTA
>ERZ772884.2004-NODE-2004-length-12511-cov-3.060292_pt1 | contig 12511 bp, 5 predicted proteins | sample MGYA00580574_ERZ772884 | MGnify/ENA primary metagenome ERZ772884 (study PRJEB29015, sample SAMEA2737690) | human gut metagenome | biome: human gut; feature: human-associated habitat; material: faeces | place: China | collected 2012 ... | reverse complement strand
GCCCAACAGAGGAAAAGCCGAAGAGGAGACACATTATAAAAACGCATATTCATGCAATATGATTATGAAAGAATGAATATTCATGCGACGCAAAGTCGCTGAGAATCGCCCAAAACCTGACGGCAACCATTCCGCCTCCGTATACGCAGTTTTTAAGCACAAAACATAACCTCCTGAATATCAAGATATTGCCGAAAAGAAGCGTCGAAATACATTTTCTGTAACATGGAAAAGGCTTTTCCACAGTGCGGGAAAGCCTATTTGAGCACGCGGGAAAGCCCATATGGGAAGGCGGGAAAGGCTTTTCGGCTATGCAATAATATTACAGGAAGAGGCAGACCAAGGCAACATGACACCGAAAAACAGGCGTGACCGGGAAATATGGAGGATTGATACGGAGGAAAACACAAAACATAAAGCATGCAGAAGAAAGGAAAGCGGACAAGATAGAGAGTCCGCGCGCCAGCACAGATTCTATTTTGCGAAAAAAGTATGTCAATATTTTTTACCTTCGGTATTGCATAAATATTCAGTCCGGCAGAGCGCAGCAGCAGCATGCTGACGACAGTACGAGATAAGAATGGAAATCTAATTACCTATTCGGGTTAACAATAAAGCAAACAATGTTGACAATAAAGCAAACCATGAAAACACCGACCGGCACACATCCTCAGACAATGCTGAAGCGCCGGCAAGTGGAGATGGCGTACCGGGACAAAAAAAGAATCCCTCTCCTTTTGCCGGAGAGAGATTCTCTTATTTAGTTATAAAGTAACTGCGAACTTATTTCACAACGAACTTCTTGCCGTTCTGGATGTAAATGCCACGCTGTGTAGCACTCTTCACCTGAACACCCTGGAGGTTGTAAATCTTACCGTCCTTAACAGTCTCAGCGTCGTCTGTCACACCATTGATGCCTGTAGGAGTCTGTGTACCGAGGTAAGTCAGACGGAAGTTGTCAAGACATACCCAGTCTTTCTCAGCACCACCTTCTTTGTGAACACCGATTGTGAGCACGCCGTCATCACCTACCTGAACAAGGAGACTGTTCTTGTAAGCACCTACCTGGAAGTAGTTTGTAGCCTGCTGCGGGTCGTTAGGAATCCAGCCTACAGAAGTGTTGCTGTTCCATCCGTAGCCAGGAGCATAGTTAGCATACTGATCTATTGTAACAAGCGGAGTTGTGATCTGATTCATGTTGGCATCCCAAGCAAAGAGATTAGCAAGCTGCTTCGGCTCATAACCGCCGGCTGCGATAGCCTGTGTATAGTCAACCTCTGTGCAGTCGCGATAGTAACCCTGAACTGAAAGGATGTAATATCCGGGCTTCAGGTCGTAAATGGTCTGAGAGATATCAACAGGATCCTGGTTGAATGCCTCGAAAGCGAAGTCGTGGTTGTTCGATCCACGGTTGAAGATCTGACCATTGGTGTGCTCCCAAGCATACTCCTCACCGCTCAGGTTGTCCCAACCGCCGCTGATTTCATATTCACGCTGGTTGAAGTTAGGCATCTTGATGGCGTAAGAAGCGTCAACAGGGTTCTCCTCGGTTGCAGCCTCGAGCAGAGCGTCGCGGTCTTCCTTAGAAACGAGAATCCACATGTTGTCCTCATCACCCATCTCGTCAGCCACATTCGTATCTACTGCAGAGTAACTTCCCTTACGGAATCCGAGCAGGTACTTGTTTGCTGCAGCCTCCTCATCACTGAGTGATTCGAGATTGCCGCGCTTGATGTTGTATACACCTTCCTTAACCTGAACGAATGTCCAAGGATCCTGACTACCGGTATCGCAATAGCCACCGTAGTTCAGATAGTGCTCATTTTCACCGTTGCGCAGACGTGTGTCTATAACGAATGTGTTAGCCTGATCGGTCTCTACGAGAGTAACCATGATGCCCGGGAATCCTACAGCTGCGTGTGCGCCCCAGTCGTCGCCACCGCAGAAGAAACGCTTCTGACCTACGTTGTAGAGATAGAACGAACCTGCAGCAGGAGCGTTGCCCTTGAATACATTCTCATGCTTCTCGGCAGCGTTGAGACGGCGTGCCATACGGAGGTTGTCGAGAGCAGTGTTGATGGCGTCTGATGCCACAGCGTTGGCAACAGCGTCTGTAGCGGCTGTCATAGCGTCGCCTTCCACTTTCTCATTCTGAGAGAGAGCCACCGTCTGTCTGAGGAATGTAGCTTTTGTGCTGGTCTCGTTCATGAGCTGGATAGCGTTTGTGATGGCTGTAGCAGCCTCACCCATCTGTGTGGCGTCTGTAGAAGTCTCATAAACAGACTTACCGTTAGCCAGAGCCTCGTCGAACATCTTGTTGATTGCGTCGGTAGAACGTGCCGTTACAGCCTCAGCGTCCTTTATAGCCTGTGCGAGAGTTTCCTTAACCTGGTCGATATCAATCTTAGAGCCGTAGTATGTCAGCTTGAAGTTGTCCACGATAATCCAGTCGTCGTTCACTCCCTGTTCTTTCTTAACACCGATAGAAAGAGAACCGCCGGCAACAGAAGTCTTGATTTCCGGGTTCCAGTAAGCGCCGTGGAACAGTGCCCATGAAGCCTGGTCGGTGCTGTTCGGCACCCACTTGCCGCTCTCGATAGGATCGAGGAAGTCAGGATCGGTCATCTTGGCGTTATACTCATAGCCCTTTTCGTAAGCATCCTTGGCACCCTCGAAGATGGAAATCATAGGAGCGGATGTTGTGTTTGCGAAGTAAGTGGCATAGTGATTCTCTTTTCCATCTTTATAAAGGTCGTAAGCGAAGAGGCTGTTTCCGTCCCAGTCCTTTGCGTCGTCAGCAGAGCCTTCGCGATAGTATCCCTGCAGAGTCATACCGTATGTACCGTTAGGAATGTCGCTCAGAGTCTGCGTGATGGAAGCAGAGTAAGAGCTCCACATCTCGTATACGCGGTTACAGTTAACCATTCCGTCTCCCGTATTGCCGTTTGCAGGTCCTGAATGACCTTCGGGCAGCTGGTCGCCGGAGATAGTCCTGATCCACTTGTCTATACGGCTGTCCTGATTGGCAAACTGAGGACAACCGATGAGCCATGTTGCGTCAGCACTGCCGTTAAGCTCTGCCTGCTTCTTCATGTACTCTATACGCTCTTCTCTTGTTACGAGCTGCCATACGTTTCCGTCTGTTCCATATGCGTCGGTTGAACAAACGAGCCATCCGTCATCGCCTACAGCAAGACCCGGATAGTCACCATTGTCTGCCACGATGTTGAATGCGTTCGGAACACCGGCGTCGCTGTTAGGTTCCAGAATCCATCTTGTCACTGCGGCACCTGTATCAAGATAAAGGTTATCCCAGTTCAGACTACCGTTATTTCTGAACTTCGGGTCGAGCTTGTAATAGTTTCCTCCACCCGGATAATCTTCAAGAGCCAGACACTTCACACCCCAGTCCATACCTCTTGTTCCGAGTTCACCGCGTGTTGTCCAGCGCTTGCCGTCATTCGGAACCTCTGAGATGTTGTCGTCGTTGTTCTGCAACCATTTACCCGACTTTACATTGTAAAGATAATAGTCGGCTGTCGCATCCACCTCAGCCACAGGCTGCGTACCGGTAAACGGCGACGTCAACTGAGCCGACATGGTAACACTACCAAGCAAGCCCAAGCCCAACATAAGTAATTGTTTTTTCATACTTAGCTTTAGTTTTAGTTAATAATTTGATAAATCAACAATATTCTGAAAACGGAATCCGGCGCGCCTCACACGCTGTTCCGTCACATCTTCTGACAAAGAGACGAAAATAAAGCTTCTTAATAATCTTAATGAAAGCAACCGACTCACCTCATCATGCATCAGTCTTTTCAGTTATCGGTTTCTCTGTCAAGTTATTAGTTATTCTATATTTGCTTCAATAGTCATCGGCAAATATATAAAATATTTGTATAACAGCATCTATGTTATGAATATTTATTAATATAATAAATGTTAAAGATATGTTTTCACATTATATTAAACGATTCGGATGAGAAATCGACAGAGGCTGTAACTCGGATTGGAAAACAGGGAAAATGGGCATGGGCAGCGCACGCCACGCATAAGGGAAAGCCAAGGAGGAGGAAAGGCAGTGCGGGAGTTTCCGTATGATGTAACACAGATGTAACATATGTGACATAGGAACGAAAAATAAAACAATGAACTTTGCGACAGAAAAAACGCCGCCGGGAGCAGACGGGACAAGTATCGGGATTATCCGGCTGCGTGTATCACGGACAAAGACACAGAACGGCAGAATACATAAGCCACACCTTATTATATAATAATATAGAACAGACAAGACATGAGACTGATAAAGACACTGACACTTGCGGCACTCGCAACACTGACGTCCGGGGGCATCACGGCACAGGAAAAAGCCACTACCGACTACCGTCCGAACATACACGGGACAATAAGGGGCAAATATGAATATCAGACCGAAGAGGGAAAGGGACGTTTCCAGGTGCGTAACGCGCGCATAAGCGTGGACGGGAACATAACTCCGATAATATCTTACAAGGCGGAGATAGACCTTTGCGACGAAGGCTCAATAAAGATGCTCGACGCCTATACGAGGCTAAAGCCTGTGAAATCGTTGCAGTTCACCATAGGACAGATGCGTGTGCCGTTCACCATCGACGCCCACCGCTCACCGCATCAGCAGTATTTCGCCAACCGCTCTTTCATAGCCAAGCAGGTGGGCAACGTGCGAGACGTGGGCGCGGCTGTGGGCTACGACTTCAATGTAGGGTTCCCCATAAAGCTTGAGGCGGGCATGTTCAACGGAAGCGGACTGACAAACCAGAAGGATTTCTGGACAAACAACGTGAACTTCTCGGCAAAGGCGCAGATGTTCTTTCCGCACGGATTCAACCTCACTCTGAGCACTCAGAAGATAAGACCCGACCATATCAGCGTGATGATGTATGACGCCGGAGCCTACTATCACAGCCGGGGATGGCACGTCGAGGCTGAATATCTGCTGAAGACGTATGCCGACGGGGCTTTCGACAACGTGCATGCGTTCAACGCCTTCGCAAGCTATGACTTCAGACTGGGCAAGGGCGCGCTGAGATATATCACTCCGCTGGTGCGCTACGACTACATGACCGACCACAGCGACGGCATGCGCTACAAAGACGGGGAGGAGAACACGGAGGGCAAGCTCATCACCAACGACTACCGCAGGTCGCGCCTCACGGGCGGTCTTACACTGAGTTTCAGCAAGCCGTTCATAAGCGACATACGCATAAACTACGAGAAATACTTCTACCGCGACGGTGCCATAGCCAAACCGTCAGAACGCGACAAGATTGTGGTGGAGTTCATGACGCGGTTCTGACGCGACACTCCGCGTTTCCGTCATTTCCACCTCCATGTCTTGAATATGACATGACCGAGATGGCTCACCACACTGAACACCCTTGTCTGAAACAGCGATTTTCCGGCAATTATCATTATTACGGCAGTCAGTATGAGCACTATGCCGGCAGCAAGACGCGGAGTAAGCTGTTCGCCGAACACCGCAACGCCTATCACCACCGCCGTGAGCGGCTCGAGAGCTCCCATCACGGCTGTAGGCGTGGAGCCTGTCTCATGCACAGATATGGTCATCAGCACAAGCGAGAACACCGTGGGCAGAAGAGCGAGCATGAACGCACACGACCACATGCGGGGCGTGGTGAGCATCTGTATGTGCAGACCCGTGATGAAAGAATTGGTAAGAACGGTGAGCATGCCGAAGAAAAGCACATAAAAAGTGAGCTTCATCGACGACATGCGCAGCGGCGACTTGTTCACCACCACTATGTAGACGGCATAGCTGAGTGAGGAGAACATCACGAGCATCACGCCTCTTGTGCTGAGCGTCGCACCTCCGTCACCATGATAAAGCATGGCTATGCCCGAAAGGGCAAGCATTATGGCGAACACCGATACGGCGGGAAGCCTTTCCTTGAACAGCAGCGCCATGATGACAGCCACCATCACCGGATAGACAAAAAGGAGCGTGGAGGCAATGCCGGCATCCATGAAACAGAAGCTGAAATACAGCGTTATGGACGACGTGGAGAACACCACTCCGAGCGCGCAAAGCAAGGACAGCTCTCTCCTACTTACCTTCAGGCTCTTTCGACGCACCGCCATGAGCATGCCGAGCATCACTACCGCAAGCGCGAACCTGTAGAACAGCACCGAGTTGGCGTTTATTCCGTCTTCATAAAGATACAACGCACCCAACGGATTGGTGCCGTAACACACGGCGGCCCCTATGCCGCACAGATATCCTTTAAGTTTAGACTGCATGGTCTTTTTATAGTGTCAATCCTGATTCTTTATTCTTATGAGCAAGTTGGAGAGAATGGCTGCCACACCGCCGGTGGTGATGCCGGACGAGAATATGGACGCGACCTCATGCGGCAGACCTGAAAGTATGTCGGGCACAAGCTCCACACTGAGTCCGAGCGAAAAGCTGACAGCCATGACAAGCACCTCTTTCCGCCCTATCTTCTGCGACGCGATGATGCGTATTCCGGCTGTAGCCACCGTGCCGAACATCAGCAGCGTGGCTCCGCCGAGCACCGGCTCGGGCATCAGCGAGAACACAAGGCTCACGGCAGGGAATAGTCCGAGCAGCACAAGAAACAGCGCTATGAAATATCCCACATACCTGCTGGCTACTCCGGTGAGCTGTATCATGCCGTTGTTCTGGGCGAATATGGAATTGGGGAAAGAGTTGAACACCGCGGCAAGAAATGAAGTCAGGCCGTTTGCCACCACTCCGCCGGACACCCGCTTGTCGAACACCTTGCCCTCCACAGGCTCTCCCGATATCAGCGAGTTGGCTGTTATGTCGCCGTAAGCCTCTATCGCCGTTATCACAAAGATGATGCTCAGGGAGATGAACGCCGACCAGTCGAAGTCTATGCCATACTTGAATGGCTGCGGAAGATAGAATCCCGAATAGCTGCCTGCCGCTGAGAAGTCGGTCATTCCCATAGCCCACGCAACCACATAACCCACTACAAGACCTATCACTACAGAGCTCATGCGCAGCATGCGGTTGCGGCAGCTGTTGAAGAAAACGATGACAAGCAACACCAGTCCGGCAAGCATCAGATTGCGCATGCTTCCGAACGAGCCGTCGGCAACGGCTGAGTTGCCCCCTCCGCAAGCCGACACGCCCACTTTGATGAGACACAGTCCGATGAGCGTCACCACAATGCCCGACACCACCGGCGTTATTATCCGTCGCGCATACCGCAGCATGCATCCCACAATCACCTCTATGAACGAGGCTGCCATGCACGTTCCGAATATCACGGCAGGACCGCCCGCCATTCCCGCGGCTATCACCGGACCTATGAACGAATAGCTCGTGCCCTGGATGCAAAGCAGTCCCGCGCCGACGGCTCCGAACCTGCGGCACTGCACGAACGTCGCCACGCCCGAGGCGAAGAGAGCCATCGACACCATGTAGCTCGTGGTGTGAAGGTCGAATCCGAGTTGTGAGGCGATGATGAGCGGCGGAGTCATTATAGCCACAAATATCGCCAGGAGGTGCTGCATAGCCGCGAAGAGCGTCTCGACGAGCGGCGGTCTGTCGTTAAGCGCGTAGATGATGTCACTGTTTTTTCCCATATTCACGATATATTTATCATTTGACCGGCAAAATTAACAAAAAACATTGTAACACAAGAAAGCACGTGCCGCATAGATAAAAAAAACGCGCTTTCTCACGAAAGCGCGCTACCTTAAAGCTTACAATAATACCTAATACCTAATTGAAAATAATTCTGGTCTTCCTGTTCAATTTTTTCACCTAAATGGAACAAACCATAAATCTTATTCTCCTTCCGGAGCTTTGTCTATGAGATCCATAAACTGGTCAAGCTTCGGAGTTATGATGATCTGCGTACGGCGGTTGCGCTGCTTGCCCACTTCGGTAGAGTTGTCAGTGAGCGGATTGTATTCGCCGCGTCCGCCTGCCGTAAGTCTCTTAGGATTGACGCCGTAATTGTTCTGCAGATACTGCACTACGCTTGACGCACGCAGACAAGAGAGGTCCCAGTTGTTGCGTATGTTCTTCATCTGCGGGCTTGAAGTGTTCACCGGAACGTTGTCCGTGTTACCCTCGATCAGCACGTCATAGTCCTTGTAGTCCATTATAATCTTGGCGATTTTGCTCAATGTCTCCGCCGCGCGGTCGTTTATCTCATAGCTTCCGCTCTTGTAAAGCATGTTGTCGGCAAGCGATATGTAGACAACGCCTTTGAGCACCTGGACGTCCACCTCCTTGAGTTCCTCCTTGCTCAGGGAGCGTGTCAGATTGTTGGTAAGCACGAGGTTTAGCGAGTCAGACTTCGATTTCACCTCCACAAGATGGCGTATATACTGGTTAGACTCGTTAATCTGGTCCACCAGCTTGGAGATATTGATATTGTTAGAGCCTGCGTTTGTAAGGCTCTTGTCAAGCGACTGCTGCAGAGCTGCGTAATCCTTGTTCTGACGTTCGAGCTGATCTTCGAGCGACTGTACGCGAGTCTGTGCCGCCGCAAGCTGCGCGTTTGCTTCTGCCAGCTTGTCTTTCGTGCTCTGATAGTTGCCCATCAGTTCCTTGTTCTCAAAGCGGCAGTTCTCCAGATCCTTTTTGCTGGCACAACCGGTCATGAGCATCAGTCCGGCGGCGACAGCCAAAATAGCTACGTTTGTTCTTTTCATAAATATCAATGTTTAGTTATTTCGTTATCAGACTTTTGTCGTCAAGCTACATATAAGACGTATTTATAAAGACAATGTTGCTTACAGTTTACACTGTTTAACTACCAAATTGGCAATTTAACATTATTTTAGCACATATCCAGTTAATCCTTAACAGGTTATGATAAAAGCGGCTGTCCCGCGCATATCTGCCGGACAGCCGCCCTGAATGTCATTTCAGCGTTCCGCTCATTTGTAGAGTTCAAGCTCGTAAATGCGCACCGTGCTGTCGTTCACGCCCTGTGCGGGACCTGTGACATACAGCCGCACGTAGCGTGCCTTGACCGGTTTGATGCTGCGGTTAACGTCGTTGCTCCTGTTGCCGTCAATCATGTCGACGGTCTGCCACTCCTCTGTCAGGGAGTTGCGCACCTGCAACAGACATGCGCGTGTGATGTAATTTGAAGACTCGGCTCCCGCGTTCAGTATTCTCCAACCGCTGAATTCCTTCTCCTCTCCAAGGTCGAAAGCCACATAGTTAGGAGCTTTTCCCGTGTCACACCACTTGGTGTCGGCGTCTCCGTCCACGAGTTTCACGGCAGCCTCATCATCGTTCACCTGTCCTGAAACGGCAACCACCTTCGCTCCCTTGAGAATGTTCGTGCGCACGGCGTCGGTTTCCGAGCCGTCGGTCTTGTTTGCCGTACGGAACAGTCTGCCTGCCGGCTTCACTGTGTTCTTCTCGTTCACAGCCGTTGCGGCGAAGACAACGACGTTCCTGTCTGACGGAAGTATTATCTCGGTAGCGCCCTCCGGAATGTCAATGCCATACTTGAACATATACGTGAACTCATATACACGGTCCTCATATTCGGCGTGGCTGTGTGTGCCTACATAGGCAACCTCGGCATCTTTCAGGTATCCCTTGGTGTGGCCCTCATGTCCCCATTGTCCTACGAAGCCTGTATAATAAGGCACGTTCACCGTCTGGCGGTTCTTGCCCGCAGTGAATGTAGCCTTGCGGTCGCCTGATGAAGAAGCCGCGAGCAGGTATACCTTATTATATTTAACGCCTGCCGGCAGTTTTATAGTGTCACCGTCGCATGCGAGTCCGTTGTCCGTATCCATTTCTCCGAATGTGAAATGCACTCCGTCCACGGTGAGTCCGTCCTTAGGCAGAAGCTCTGCCGCATAGCTGTTGCCGCCCTCAAAGTTGCCTGCCGCGCGGAACTCGTTGTATGAGAAACAGTTCTTGTTGAACGGCAGTTCCAGACTTCTTGCGTCAGCGAAGCATGTACCGGCTTTCTCCGACACGTTGTCCTTCAGTTTGAGACGATAGGTCTTCACGCTGAACGGCTTTATGCTGACGCTCAGCTTGTTGCCGCTGAACGATGCTGCGCCAGTCTCTTTCTCCGTACCGTCAGCCTCCACAGCCTTCACTATGTCTGCGGCGAAAGTGAGGTTCGCGCTCTGAGCCTCCTTACCGGCAGTCTCATAAACGCGCACGACATACTCATCGCCGGTCTCAGCCTTCTTCAGCGCGCGCACAACAACGTTGTCGTTGTCTGACGATACGAACGAGAACTCACGTCCGAGGTCGCCCTTATGCTTCGGCGACTTGAACGCCCTTATCGGACTGTTGTAGGCTGTAGCCATCTGCACGGTCTCTGTCTTGTCGAGCTGTCCCTCATGTCCCACGATGCTGTAAGTGAACTCATGATATCCCAGATCCTGACGGTCCTGATAAGCATATCCGCCTCCAGGTTTCGGAGAGAAGAGGAGCGACAGGCGTATTGTGTTGTCGTCCGGCTTGTCCCATCCGTATTTTGAGTCGTTGAGCACGGTCACTCCGTAGTTGCCCGAGCGGTCGGTCAGGTCGGTCCATTGATGAGAATAAACCTCATAACTGTTCTCGCGGTTGTTTCCGCGCTCCACACTTCCGAGTCCGATGTCGTAAGTAGCCTTCTCATTGCTTACGGTGAGAGGGAACTGAACCTTCAGCAGTGCGTTGAGCGAGCGCCAGTCCACCTCGTTGTAGAAGTCGATGCGGTCTGCCTGACTTCCCTCATACAGACGTATATACTGGTTTATCTTCGTGTCGCCATAGCTCTTTGTGACACGCAGCGACTTGCGCAGCGGACCGTTCTCTACCATCGTCACGCTCACGTTTTCCTTTATGTCGACAGGAGCCTTGTCCACAGTGTGCTTCAGAATCTCCCATGCGGGCCATGCCTCCGACCGGCAGTCGTCGAATATGACGAGCCCTATGGACTTTCCGGCAGCCACGAGTTCCTTGCCGTTACGTTTGTCGATGAGCGACGAGATGTTGCCTATCTTGTCAAGCGTAATCTTGTATACGGAGTTCTCTATCATGTTGGCAGACTTGCTTACAGGCGCGGAAGCCTTTCCGCCAGCCTTCACGCTGTACACCGAGAAGCCCGTAGACGGCACACTCGCGTCGACGAGCAGACTGCGCTTTCCCTTCGAGTCGGTCACCACCTGCGACGCAACCTTGCGCCCTTTGGCGTCGGTCACGCTGTAGGAAGCAGCCATGTCGGGCAGAGTGATGCTTGTCACCGCGCTCACGGGGAATGCCTGCGTGTTGTAGAGCACCACCGGAGTGCCCGACACGTTGGTGTTCATGCGGTTTGCCACACCGCTCACCGCCGTCGTGAGGTTGTTTGAGAAACGCTGCAGCGAGATGAGCTCGTCGTTCCATGAGAACTCATACGCACGCGGGATACTTGTTCCGGGAAGGTCGTCATGGAACTGATGCAGGAGCACGCGCTTCCAACTTTCGGTGAGGTCGCGCAACGGATAGGCGCCCTGTCCGAGCCATTCGGCAACCACGGAGGCACGCTCGGCTGCGTCGCCGAGGTTCTCGTTCTGGCGGTTGTAAAGCTTCATTGCAGCCTGAGAGGTGTAGCATCCCGTGCCGTGAACGTCCATGAACAGCTCTCCGTCATACACCGGCAGCTCGGGATGATTCTCGTAAGGCAGGAAGTCCTTGTATATCTGGTCGCTCGTCGCGCTTATTATCTCTATCGGACCGTCGCCCTTTATTCCTTTTTCCAGACCTCTCACCGATGCCAGATTGGGCGAGCCGCCCGTATCGCCCGTACCGTAATAGCGGTATACCATGTTGAGCGGGCTCTCGGCTATTTCCTTCATCAGCCTCTTGCTGTGCGACATGTCGGCGTCGGGGAATCTCTCGCCGTAGCCGAATCCGTGCGTCATCATGATGCGGCTTCCGTCTATACCCTGCCACAGTCCGATGGTGAAAGGATATTTCTTTCCGCCCTCATAGAAGGCATGGTTTCTCCATCCGAGCTTCTGTGTGGAGAAGCCGATGAGTCCGCAATGGCTTGCAAGCGTAGGGATGAAATAGCTGAAGCCGAAGCAGTCGGGCAGGAACACGTCGGTGCTTTCCTTGCCGAACTCGCTGCGATAGAAGCTCTGACCCAGCAGGATGTTGCGCAGCCAAGACTCGGGCGACACGATCACCGTCTCGTTGGCGTCCCAGCCGCTTCCCGTAAGATGCCACCGTCCGTTGGCTACATACTTCTTCATCTTCTCATACTGCAACGGATAGTACTCCTTCATCCATCGGTAGATGATGCCGCCCTCGAAATTGAACTTGTAATCGGGATACCGCTCCAGCATCCAGAGGTTCTGGAAGAGGATGCGCGGAATGTATTTCCGGATGGTGTGGGTCAGGTCCCTGTTCCACTGGGTGTCGAGATGCGCGTCGCACACCGCATAGATCTTGTAGGTCTTGGGTGCGGGCGTCTCCTGCTCCTGCGCCGCGGCACGTCCG